>Ga0233425_10005899_pt1 | contig 18778 bp, 17 predicted proteins | sample Watercolumn_Towu_2_FD_181712 | JGI IMG/M metagenome (GOLD analysis project Ga0233425, IMG submission 181712) | Freshwater microbial communities from Lake Towuti, South Sulawesi, Indonesia - Watercolumn_Towuti2014_140_MG | ecosystem: Environmental > Aquatic > Freshwater > Lake | place... | reverse complement strand
ACCATGCCCGATATGGAAGACCTTAAAGAAGGAAAAAAATATTGTGCTGATATTCCTCAGCAGTGCGAAGGCTTTTTTTTAAAAGGCTCCAATGCCCTGGATTGGGGGATGAAAAACCGGCTGGCCCGGATCTTCAATCCAAAATCGGGCCGGACGGTCATGCTGGCCATTGATCACGGCTATTTCCAGGGACCGACCACGGGTCTGGAGCGGATCGACCTCAATATCCTGCCCATTGCCCCCTATGCCGATACCTTGATGCTGACCCGGGGAATTTTACGCAGTATTGTCCCTCCTTCCCTTTCCCAATCCATTGTCCTTCGGGTGTCCGGCGGGACCAGCATCCTGAAGGAGCTGAGCAATGAAGAACTGGCCGTGGATATCGAAGACGCCATCCGCTTGAATGTTTGCGCCATGGCCGTCCAGGTCTTTATCGGCGGGGAGTACGAGCGCCAATCCATCATCAATATGACCAAGATGGTCGATCTGGGAACGCGGTACGGCATCCCCACCCTGGCCGTTACGGCCGTGGGCAAGGATATGGCCCGGGATGCCCGCTATTTCCGGCTGGCCACCCGTATCTGCGCCGAACTGGGGGCCCAGTATATCAAATCCTATTACATTGAGGAGGGCTTCGAAACGGTTACGGCCTCCTGCCCGGTGCCCATCGTCATGGCCGGGGGCAAGAAGATTCCCGAACTGGATGCCTTGACCATGGCTTACCGCGCTGTTCAGGAAGGGGCTGCCGGCGTGGACATGGGCAGAAACATTTTTCAAGCGGAGTCCCCCACGGCCATGATCCAGGCCGTCAAGGCCGTGGTTCATAATAATACCCCGCCGAAAGAGGCCTTTGAGTTATACAATAGTCTGAAAAGATAAGACGAAAAAATCTTTTGTTGTTGAGCGTTCGGTGTTCGTCGAGAAAAGATTCTCCTATTTCATGATGACCAATCTGTCAATTTTGGTCGTAGCAAAGAAGCTCTCCTGGCGATTCTTCCCTGGAGAGCTTCTTTATTCATTTAGACTATTATCCTAATTTTAAGAGTTCCTCTAAATTCCCTCCGCTGATTTTTTCAACCGCTTCACTCGATAATTTCAATTCCAGGAAACGCCGCCAGGCCTCGGCCGGATGGCGCCAGGGCGTGTCGGAACCAAAGAGGATGTGCTCCACTCCCTTACGGGAAATAATCTTTTTGATTTCCTCCAGGGGCAAAATCTCCTGGGCAAAGGAAAGGTCGAAACAGACATTTTCCAGACCGAGTAATTCCTCTATTTGATCCCAACCATACAGACAGCCCAGATGGGCTGCTATGATTTGAATTTTTGGAAAGGTCTTAGCGATGACCCGGATTACTTTGGGACTGGTTTCAAAAGGGGCCCATTGATCTAATATCTGGGCCATGTGCGGTTTTCGCTCCCTGATCCCCTTTAAATTCATAGCGTCCATCAGGATAGGCAGGCCGGAGGCCTGAATCATCTCCAGCCATTCCAGGGTTTGTGCCTGAAGGGGGATAATGCGCTGAAGCACAGAATGGATCTTGATTCCCTTCAGTCCCAGAGAAAGGGCCTCGGCCAGGTCCTGCTCAGGGTTCGGAGATAGAGGGGTCAGGCAGGCAAAGGGGATGATCTGGGGGTAGCGGCCGGCTTTTTCCGCAACCCACTGGTTAAGGCGGGAGCAGCCTTTCGGCCGGCCGGAAATGGGCAAGAGGACTAGACCGTCAAAGCCTGCCTTCTGTTCCGCCTCAATCAGAGATTCAATGGAGCCGTCCAGATGGAGCCGCCATTTACTGGGACTATCCGGCGGTAGATGGCCGTCAAGCAGCTCCACTCGTTCAACCACCAGGTGTCGTTCTGTTTTCGGATAAGCATGAGTATGGGCGTCTATCAGGGGCATTCTGATTCCAGTTCTCCTTAAATTATAAAGGAATCGTTAATAACGTTAACCGAATTTTTTTTTAGATCATCATACCCCGCTAAGCTCCACGAAGGATGAAAATATTAAGAAACCCCTCGCCCTCCCCCTCCGCGGGGGGAGGATCAAGGTGGGGGTGAAATTTGTTTTTGATTTATACCCGACTGGCTTTGATGGCTTCCTGCAACGCCCGCTGATCTAGGGGCGGCGGTAAAATACCGGTGCGTTCCACCAAGGCGATAGCTTCAAAGTCGCATCCGGTGGCGCAGACGCCGCAGCCTATACAACGATCCAGATCGACCTCCGGAATATTCTCAGTTCCCATGACCAGGGCCGTTGTCGGGCAGCGGTCGATGCAGGTCCCGCAGGCCGTGCATCGTTCTTGGTCATGCTCGGGTTTAAACCCGGAATTGAGGATCGCTCCCGGCTTGGGTTGTTTAAAGGCGGTCTTGAGGATCATGCAATGACAAGAGCAGCAATTGCAGAGAAAGTCCAGTTCCTGACGGTTCAAAGAGGCATGAACCAGCCCGGCCTCTTCAGCCTTTTTGAGGATCTCCAAGGCTTCCTCCTTGGAGATTTGACGGCCTATGTTGCGTTCTATGACAAACTGGGCCCCCATACCGAATTGCATACAGACCTCATCCGGTTTTCCGCAATGGTCCTTTTCATCAATTAGTTTGGCTTGGTGTCGGCAGAAACAGGTAGAAACGGCCAGAGGCTGATATTTTTCAATATAGGAGGCTACCTGGTGGTAAGTATGAACGGTGTTTTCAGCCTGGATCTTCCGGTCCACCGGGATGACCCGGGTGGTGGGATAGGTCACCTTCGTCACCGGTCGCCCGGCATCCACAGCGGCCTTGTAGTCGTGAATCAATTTAGCAATCCTCTTGTCCCGGTCGGTGCTGGTGCCCCGCATGAATTGGAATTCAAATATCCCGGGGACAAAAGGCGGTGCCCCATAAAAGGTCATGCCTCCCATTGAACCGGCGGTACACAGCCCTTTAAAAGCCATGTTTTCCAGGATTAGGCTTACCTCCTGGACATCCTTTCCCAATTCCTTGGCAATAGGTTCGGCCGGGGAATACCCTTTGGGAATAGCGTTATAAACCACCGCTTCTTCGGGTGTAAAAAGTTCTTCCACCAAGGGATAAAATTCGGGGATATCCATTCCCGGATACATTCCGCCCCGTTTGGCCAAAATTTGACACATATCCTGATATACTTTTTCGGACATCTGAGCTACCTCCCTATGTTTGAGTTTGAAATAACCCCCTCACCGTATTTCTTTTTTTTAATCCGAGTTGGATCGGCATAAAAACCGCTCGAAGATCATCCGATCAAAGACCTCATGCGGTTTAGTGCTTTTAGAAACCTTCATCTGCAGGAGTGCACCCTCCCAACTGTTTAAAATGAATTCTGCGGTCTCCTCTATATCCAGGGTCCGGGAGATCTCCCCCTTTTGGGCCGCCTGCTCTAAAAGTCCGGTCAGGCCCTTCTTCATGGCCGTAAAAACCTGATCTAATTTCTTTCGGAAAAGAGGGTTTCGATCCCCCATTTCCAGGGCCAGGTTGCCGATGGGGCATCCCCCTTTAAAATCATTTTTGTTGAAGGCCTCGGCCTGCCAGGCAAAGAGATGCCTGATCTTTTCCGGAAAGGTCAGTTCCGCGTCATTGTAAAATTCTTGGGCCCGTTCTTGCAGTTGGCCGGCAAAATAATCAACCAGCTGTAATCCGAAATCTTCTTTGTTTTTGAAATAGAAATAGAAGGACCCTTTGGGGACTTTGGCCGCCTGAAGGACCTCGGCCAACCCCGTATCGTAAAAGCCCTTTTGGAGGACGATCTTGGCCCCGGCCTTGAGAATCCGTTGTTTGGTATCTGTGGTCATCGTTATTCCTGCCCGCAGAAAAAATGAATTTAATAGTAGACCGGTCGTCTAGTATTGTCAAGACATTTTTCCGGGGCTTCCAGTAAGGATTTATTCCTAGCATTTTATCCGAGTCCGGGGGTCTTAGTTTTTGAGTTGTCCACCATTGGATAACTTCAAAAAATAAGACCCCCGGACTCCTAAATTTCAATTATGTTTGATTAGCTTTTGGGTCCTTTTCTCTTCAGCTTCTCTTTTCGATTTCGACGATCAGCTTTTTGAAGATGAAATGATGAAAGGGGAGAAAAACATACCAATACAGTTTGCCCAGGAACGTCCGGGTCTCAAAATAAGGACTGACGATTAAACGCCGGCCTCCTTTTTCCTCTTCTATGTGGAATTCCAGCCAGGCCTGGCCGGGTAATTTCATCTCAGCTCGCAGGAGAAGCCGTTGATCCGGAACGAGGTCCTCCACCCGCCAGAAATCGATGACGTCGTTGATGTGCAACTGGGAGTATCGCTTCCTGCCCCGGGAAGATCCGACACCCAGGAGCAAACGATCGACCATGCCCCTCAGTCGCCACATCCAGTTGTAGTGAAACCACCCTTCTTTTCCTCCGATTCTGCAGATGGATTGGAAAAGGGAAGAGGCATTTTTATAGGTCAGAAGGGAATAACTGGACTGATAAGAGGGCGTAGCTTTAAGGTGGTCGAGCTTAGGGGCCCGGACATGAGCCGAGGGGTAGGCATCGGACCAGCGGGTCGTGACCTGGTCCTGTTCTTCCCAGGACTGGGCTCGGGCAATGGCTTCCGGAAAAGAAAGGGGCTCAAAAGGGATCAGGGTGCGGATAGCCTGGTCATGGACCACCACCTCGTTTTTTAATCCCTCCATCAGGCATTGGGTGATTTGATGGGGGACCGGGGTAAACAGACTGACCAGGTAACAATAGAGCCGTACATAAGAAAAGAAAGTGGGGAAAAAATAGATTTTTTTATTGAGAAGTTCTGCGATGATCCTTAGCATCTGTTCGTAAGTTAATATTTCCGGACCGCCGATGTCCAGGTCCATCCCCTGTGTTTCCGGGACCTCCAATACCCCGACCAGATATTTAATGACATCTCTAATGGCAATGGGTTGGCATCGGCTTTTCATCCACCAGGGCAGGAAAATAACCGGAAGTTTCTGCACCAGATGCTGAATGATTTCATAAGAGGCGCTTCCTGAACCGATAATAACGGCGGCCCGTAAGACGGTTAAGGGAACCGCCCCTTTTTTTAATTCGTTGGCCACTTCTATGCGGCTGCGCAGATGGAGGGAAAGGGGATTGCGGATATCCCCCAAACCGCCTAAATAGATTATCCTTTTTAGCCCGGTCTCTTCAGCGGCCTGCCGAAATGTATTGGCAGCGTTGATATCGGCCCTTCGAAACCCATGGGGGCCCAGACGCAAGGAGTGAATGAGATAATAAGCGGCGTCAATGTCTTGTAGGGCCGCGGCGAGCTGCTTAGGCCGGGAGGCATCGGCCACCACCACTTCGCTTTCCGGCCAGACCCTTTGATAGACCTCGGGGGTTCCCCTGACCATGAGGCGAACCCGGTAGCCTCGGGCCAGCAATTCCGGGATCAATCGGCCGCCTACATATCCGGAGGCCCCGGTGACCAGAATTTTCCCTGTTTCGGGAAGGGGGCTGGTGGGAAGATCGAGGCAGTAAAGCGTTTGATGGTTTTTCGGCTCCATAAAGGAACTATTTAATCGAAAAAGGATTAATATACAATCCAGACGATAAATAAAATTACAGGGATTGATTTTCCGACCTGCTTCAGAAATCTAACTATCCGGCAAAATTGAAAAATCAACCGCAGAGCCCAGAATCCTGTTGAATAAGTCAGCCAAATCTCATAGAATAGAAAAACATTTTCAGTTATTTACATCCCGGAGGCGATTCTTCGTTATTTAATGGCTTCAGATCATTTAAAAATTGTCGGTATACGATTTCAACCTTCCGGTGCGGTCTATGATTTTGATTGCGGTCATTTTGTCTTGAAATGCGGCGATCTGGTTATCGTCAAAACCGAACAAGGCACAGGCTTGGGTAAAGTTGTTCGAGGTCCCCAGAAGGTGGATCAAATCGACGAACAAAGGGAAATTAAAAAAATATTCCGTTTGGCCAATGAAGCGGACTTGGAACAATATAAAAAGATCCAGGAGAAAGAAAGGGAGGCCTTTCTCTTTTGCTTAGAGCGCATCCGCGAAAGAAATCTGGTCATGAAATTGGTCAAGGTGGAATGCTTTTTTGATGAAAGTAAAATCATCTTTTATTTTACGGCGGACGGGCGTATTGATTTTCGGGAATTGGTCAAAGATTTGGTCCACCGTTTTCATACCCGGATTGAAATGCGCCAGATCGGGGTACGAAATGAAGCCAAAATGCTGGGCGGTTTGGGTCATTGCGGACAGGGGGTTTGCTGTTCCACCTTCCTGCCCGATTTTGCTACGGTCTCGGTCAAGATGGCCAAGGAACAGAATCTGCCCTTAAACCCGACAAAGATCTCTGGGCTTTGCGGCCGATTGATGTGCTGCCTGACCTATGAATATGAGACCTATCAGGAACTGAAGAAAGATTTTCCCAAGTGTGGGAAAACCATCATGAGTCCTTTGGGACCGGTGAAGGTTCTTCGGCAAAATGTCATGGAAGGGACCGTAGTGGTGGAAACCCAGGATAAAGAGGAAAAAATCCTCAAAGTTGAGGAACTAGTCCCCAAAAAGGGAGAAGATAAATAAGAAAAGGAATAATGCCGCGTGTCTAAAACGTTCTATGTAACCACACCGATATATTATGTAAATGCCGAGCCGCACATCGGCCACGCCTATAGCACCATTGCGGCGGATATGTTAAATCGTTTTTATCAGTGCCAGGGATATGCCTGCCGCTTTCAGACCGGTACCGACGAACATGGGGAGAAGGTCGTCCAGGCCGCCCAAAAGGAAGGCCGGGACCCGAAACCCTATGCCGATCGGATCAGCAGCCTCTTCCGCCAGACCTGGCCGGAGCTGAATATTCACCCTGACCACTTCATCCGAACGACCGAACCGGACCATATCCGCGTGGTAACCTATATCTTGAATAAAGTGTATGAGAGCGGGGATATTTATTTCAGCGAATATGAGGGCCAGTACTGCCTGGGCTGCGAGCGCTTCTATACCGATCGGGAGCTGGTTGATGGTTTATGCCCGGATCATCGGGCCAAACCGACTTTGGTAAAGGAAGCCAACTACTTTTTCCGGATGAGCGCCTATCAGGATTGGCTGATCGACCATATCAAAACCCATCCGGATTTCATTCGTCCTGAACGGTATCGCAATGAGGCCCTGTCCTTTTTAAGCGAGCCCCTGGAAGATCTGTGCATTTCCCGCCCGAAATCCCGCTTGACCTGGGGGATCCCCCTGCCTTTTGATGACAACTATGTGACCTATGTCTGGTTTGATGCCCTGATCAATTACCTGTCAGGATTGGATTATCCCGAAGGAAAACTCTTCTCCCAATTTTGGCCTTCCGCGCAACATATTATCGCCAAAGATATTTTAAAACCCCATGGGATCTACTGGCCTATCATGCTCAAAGCGGCCGGAATACCTCTTTATCAGCATTTAAATGTACACGGCTATTGGAATATGGATCAGGCCAAGATATCCAAGACCTTGGGCAATGTAATCCGTCCGAAGCAGTTGATCGACCGCTTCGGGACCGATGCAGTGCGTTATTTTTTTCTGAGGGAAATGGTTTTTGGCTTGGATGCCCATTTCAGTGAAGAGGCGATGATTCAGCGGATTAATGCAGACTTGGCCAATAACCTGGGGAATTGCTTCAGCCGCAGCCTGACGATGATTGAAAAATATTGCCGAGGTACGGTTCCACCCGCTGAGGAGATGGGACCGGAGGAAGAGAGGTTGAAGGCCCTCTCTCAGCAGATACAAAAAACGGTCAGGCAAGAGGTTGAACGCTTTGCCTTCCATAAAGCCCTGATGGCCCTGTGGGAATGGATTGATGAGGTCAATAAATATATCGATACCCAGGCCCCTTGGGTGCTGGCCAAAGATCCGGCCAAACAACCCAGACTGCTGACGGTGCTTTATACCCTGGCCGAAATGCTGCGTCAGATCGCCCTGCTCCTCTTTCCCTTTATGCCGCAAACATCATTGATGATGAGGCAGCAATTAGGAATGAAAGACCCGGAGGATATTCCCCATTGGGACGAGTCTCTGGCTTGGGGGGGGGTTATTGCCGAAAGGGGTATTGAGAAAGGTCCGGCCTTATTCCCTCGAATCGAAACCGAAAAGGCCAAGGCCGCACCGGAATCTAAAAACCCTAAGGCGCAGCCTGCCTCCTCTGCGGTTTTGTCTTTTGATGAATTTCAAAAACTAGATTTGCGGGTAGCCAGTGTCCTGGCCGCCGAGAGGGTGCCCAAATCCAAGAAACTGCTGAAGGTTGAAGTGGATCTGGGGGAAAAACGAACACTGGTGGCCGGGATCGGGGAAGATTACACTCCGGAGGAGTTAATTGGCAAAGAGATCGTCGTGGTGGCCAACCTCCAGCCTACTAAACTGATGGGGGTGGAATCCCAGGCCATGCTCTTGGCGGCCAGGGACGAAAAGGGGCTGAAATTAATCATCCCGGAAGGGGAGATCCGCCCGGGAACTAAGGTAAAATAACTTGTCATGGAAAGAAGACGTCTCTTCCTGCGTTAAATGCGGTAGCTGCTTATCCGTCTGCCCGATCTATCTGGAAACGGGAAAAGAGGGCCTGGTGGCACGGGGGAAATTGGCCCTCCTCTCGGCTAAATTTGCCGATCTCCTATCAGCCGATCCAGAACTATTCGAACTCTTGAGCAATTGTCTGCTTTGCGGGGCATGTGGAGAGAGTTGTGCCGGCGGGGTGAAGGCCGATGACTTGATTCGGGAAGGCCGGAGCCTGTTGATCGATAAGGTCGGTGCCGCTAAGTGGAAGAAGTTTTTAGCTCGGAATATCCTGCCCTTTCCCGAACGCCTGAAAGTCCTTCAAGCCGGTCAAAAACTCCTCTTCAAAAAAATTCCGCAGGAACGAGGCCTCAGACTTCGTTTTTCTTCCGACCCGCGCACCTGGCCGGCCGTCCAAAAGCCTTTTTTCCTGGATCGCCAAGACGGGCCCCCTTCCTCTTCTTCGAGGAACAAACTCGGGTTTTTTGTGGGATGTACCATCAATTATCTTTATCCGGAGGTAGGAGAGGCTTCCTTGAAACTGCTCAGCCCCGGAGGAGAAATCATTCTCCCACAAGAGCAGACCTGTTGCGGACTTCCGGCCTTTGCCTTAGGCGACAGGAAAACAGCCCGGGACTTGGCTCGGAAGAATATTTTAGCTTTCAGTAAAGTGCCGTTGGATTCCATTGTTGTCGCCTGTTCTTCCTGTGCCACGCACCTTAAAACGGATTATGGCGAACTGCTTAAAGAAGAGGCGGACCTTCAGCCCCAAGTTCAAAATTTCCTCCAACGGGTGGTGGAATTAAGTCAGTATTTGCTCAAACAGGATCATAAACGATCCGCATCCCCATCTCATCCTGCCCAATTCGTCGCCTTTCACGACCCTTGCCATGCCAAGCGGAAACTCAGGATAACCAAAGAACCGCGCGAACTTTTGAAGGGTGTCCCCGGCTTATCTCTGGTGGAATTGAAAGGCGACCGTTGCTGCGGCCATGGGGGATTTTTCAGCCTCAGCCATCCCGAGCTTTCCCAGAAGATATTGGACCATCCCTTAAAGGATTTGGATCAATCCCGAGCTGAAGTAGTCACGACTTCTTGTATGGCTTGTCTGATGCAGTTTAAGTTAGGGGTCCAGAGGACTGGCCGAAAGATCCAGGTCAAGCACTGGACCGAACTGATGCTCTAAAAGAAGACCATAACCCCTAACTTGGCAACTATATGTTTTTCTTGTCTTAAACTTATAGCAAATTATCCCAAGGCCGGGTTAAAGGGAAATTGGACATGATGGCATCATTTGAAAAAAAATGAAGCGATCTCCATATCCAACAATAGTTATCACTGCTTTATTTGGGCTGATTCTCGGGAGTTGCTCGATTATCACGACACCGTATAAAGTGGTCAAAGGAGGATACTATACGGTTAAAGGGGCCTACAATTTCACCACCGGCGTAACCACACTTACCTATACCATCGGTAAATTTACCTTTAAGGTGGTCAAAGCCCCTCTTGACTGGGCCCTAATTAATGAGGACATTGATTCGATTGGCGGGCTCCCTCCCAAAGAAGCCATCCGGCAAGGCAAAACCAAAAATGCCCCTTATACCGTCAAGGGCAAAGTCTATCATCCCATGTCTGTCAAGGATGCGCGGTCCTACAACGAGAGAGGACTGGCATCATGGTACGGGTACGAGACGCTGAGAAAAAACAAGGGCCGTATGACGGCCAATGGTGAAATTTTTGATCCGAAATGGATGACCGCAGCGCATAAATATCTCCCCCTGCCCATGCATGTCAAAGTAACTAATTTAGAAAACGACCGCTGGATAATCGTCAGGGTTAACGATCGGGGACCCTTCCCGAGCGACCATAACCCGGCATCGGGCGAGAGGATCATTGATCTTTCGGCTGGAGCTGCAAAAAAACTCGGTTTTTATGAAAAGGGGTTAGCCCGGGTTAAAGTCGAGGCCATAGAATTGCAAGAGGAGACTAAATAGATTGGTGAAACAATTGACCGCTTTTTATGTTATAAAGTATTTTTGACGTAGATAACCGAAAACGGTAATGTTGATGGAGGAAGATTTTATTGAAGAACCTGCACCAAGGAGCGGTCCCGCTCTGGCGGGATTCCTGGCAAGCTAAATGTTTATTAGATGTCGTTCACTCGCAATTCCTGTTAAAAGGGGGCCACTATGCAAAAAGAAATGATGGAACACACTATTCCGAAATCTACCGTTGGGTCCGATAAAATAAATTTAGCACTCATCGCCTCCGGTTCCGGCACGGACGCCAATTCCATTATGGAGGCCTGGGCGGCCGGGTGTATCCCCGAAGTGAATCCGCCCTTTTTGATCAGTACCAAAAAAGGGGCCGGATGCCTGGAAAAAGCTAAAAATATTGGCTTAACCTCGGCCGTTATTGACTACAAAGAAAGCGGTGGTTCGAATAACTTCAACACCGCCCTCCAGTCCCTCCTGAAGCAAACTTTAACGGATTTGATCTTTCTGGTGGGTTGTATCCATAAGGTCAATCCGATAGGGGGAATGGATTGCTATAATATTCATCCGGCTGACCCGAACGCACACGGCGGGGATAAGATGTACGGCTTAGCTGTGCATCAACATGTCCTGGATGAAATCAAAGACCTGATCTATCGCGGAAAGAAAAAAATAACGGATCGGTTTTATTCTTATCCGACGGTCCATGAGGCCGATGAGGATTATGACGGTGGGGATATGATTCTACGACAGGCCGTGCGGATTCCCGAGACACTCGTGAAGGATTATTACCAGGGATTAATAGATTCCGAGCAGGCGGCCAAAGAATTACAGGCTGTGGTCTTGCCCTATGAATGGCTGATGCTCCCGGCGGCTGTGCGAATGGCGTCCAGAAGGATCTTGCAAAGAAGAATCAGTTAAGTGCCTACGGGTTACTCGTTGAGTGTAACAGTGTTACGGGTTTAGAAGTTTAATCTCATCTCTAAACCCGTTCCTCCCCTTTTTCCGCAGCTACTAAAAAGGTTATTTCTCATCTTTATTGACTGGTTTTAATCGTCTCTTAAGAAATAAATGTCTTCCACAGAAAGCCCTTCCAAGCAGCAGCCCAAGGCCCCATTAAACTGGGGATCTTGGGGAATGATAATCGGCTGCCCATATCGCTGGGCAAGGAGCTTGACCACCCCCTGATTTAAGGCCACTCCGCCGCAGAGCACCAGTGGCAGGTTCGGGTAGGGGCGGATCATACGGATGATCTGCCGGGCTATCGAATCATTTATTCCGGCGGAAATTTTTTTAATCGGCACTTTTTCCATGAGATAACCGATGATTTCCGACTCTCCGAAGATGGCACAGGTATTGTTGATTTGAATCGGATCCTGAAAGGCCCGGGAAAGTTGTCGGACCGTCAGGTTCAGTAGTCGGGCCATATTTTCCAAATATCGACCGGTACCGGCCGCACATTTGTCGTTGGTCTGAAAATCCAAGACCTTTTTCCCTTGGACGCAGATAACTTTACTGTCCTGACCGCCTAATTCCACCATGATAAATTCATCAAAGCCGGTTTGAAAATAGGCCCCCCGAAAATGGGCTCGTATTTCGGAAATGGTCTTTATCTTTTTCCCCAGGAGATGTTTGCCGTAGCCGGTTAAGACCAAGGGCTTTTCGGGAGGTAATCCTAAATCGGTTAGGGCCATTAACTGGTTTGTTTTTTTCTGATCCAATACCAACCGTTGGGTCAGGAATTGAACCGTGTCGAAACGGAATTTTTTAAATTCCTTAAAATCAGTAGTCTGGACGATCTTTACAAATCGGCTGCCTAGGTCAATTCCTATTGGCATTTATCTCCCTTTATTTCCTGAGGACATCGATGAAGGCCTCCAGGCGAATTTTAGTACGATTGTCGATGGGTCTGGGTTTGTCTCCTTCCAGAGTCAGGATTGGAAGAGGAAGATATTTTCGAATCAATAGATCCTGAACCTGCCGGAAGCAAAAGGTTTGGGTATAATGGATCAGCCCATCCAGTCTCCGTTCTTGAACTGCCTGGCCGATATCTTTTATCCGTCCGAGGATATCATAGGGATAAGTGTAGGATAAATATTGCCGGAAAATATTGCCTTGGAAGTCGGGCATACTGAACTGTCGCTGGACTTCATTGAAGACCACCCGGCCTCCCAGGGTTTCAATGTATTCATAAAGTCCCCTTTGGATGGGGGGAATCCCGATAAAGCCCAGTCGGACCGTTTCCTTAATTTTTTTTCGTTGAGGCATCGATTCCAAAAAGGCCGTCAGCTCGGCCTCATATTGCTCCAAATCCCCCTTAAAATCAGAACTGGTGACCAGGAAAAGGTGGTTTTCCCACCCATGAACACGGTTAGCCTGCCAGGTTTCCCGGTCCAGACAGGCTAACAACTGGCGAATTGCCCGGATTCGTTTGGTGACCCGGTTGACCTTGCTCCAAGTCACTCCCAATGCCGTTATTAATCCCTCCATACTCTGCCGAAGGAGGAGTGGATTTCGGTCATAAGGGTAGTTGAAGTGGAGGACCTCTATACCCTGGTGTTTCAGAATTTCTGTCAAGGCCTGGGTGTTGCTGCAATCCCCTTGGGTGACGGCGATGACTGTTTTTATTTCCGGTCGATATTGAAGGGCGGAATAAATACCCTTAATCCAACTGCAGAGGGTCCGGGGAAAACCCTTTTCTTCGGCTTCTTCCACCCAAGCCCCGGCCCGGGGAGAGGTGATAAAGACGTTATTCAAATCCACCGGGATGCAGCCGGCGGCAAAAAGGATTTCCACTGGTATGGTGGAAGTGAGACCAATGGTCTTAGGGGATACCTTGGGGGGAGTCAACATCGTTGTGGTCCTATCGGCTTTGTACAAAACCGGTTTTGGGAATTGTCGATTATACCTTCTTTATTCATAATCCGTGTAATCGGCCGAGTCAATTAAGAAAATGAATTTGGTCGATCATTATAGCCAACCGGATCGTATCATCCTCTTCCCCCTGTTTTTTCCTGGAATTTTTAAGGATAAAATCTTAGCTGGATTTTCTAATGAACTTATGATAATTAATATTATCATCCTTCTAAAAATAAAGATAAAATATAATAGAAAAGATTAGAAAATTCCATGCCAATATATCGAAAAAGAAGAAAAAAGACTTTCGGTCCGCATGAGGACAGGTTGTCTCCAACGGTGGAGGATCTCCTGAACGATCATCTCTTGGAAATAAAAAAACTGGTTAGAAAAGAACCTCCGATTGCATTCGACCAATATAGGGTGTTGTTACTAGCCGAATTAGATCGGATAAAAGGGTATGGGGAAGGGCAAGCCGACAAAGCGATTAATAAAGGTCAGGAAGAACACCGGAACCATCGGGAATTTTTGTTTAAAACGTTTCACGATATGCGCAATCCTTTGCAGGCTATTATGGGTTATGCCGCTTTGGTTTTAAGGAAAACCAGAGAGCAAATCCCGCTGAACCACCAGGAAAACCTGGAAAAGGTCATTAAAAGCGCCGACCAGCTAAAAGAATTGGTGGATAAAATGGTCGCCTATTATCGGGAAAAATGAAATGGCCGTTATTGCATAGGTTATCTATTACTCCGGCAATTAAAGATCTAAAATAAATTAAGGGCTAACGTTAGGAGTCAGGGGGTCTTGTTTTTGCAGTTGTCCTCCTTTACTCGGAGATTCTTTGCCGGGCCAAACCGGGACCCGCTCCTTCGGAGCGGGTCCCGGTTTCCCACAGGGTAACCTTTGGACAACAGCAAAAACAAGATCCCCTGACTCCATCTTTAAGTATTTAATTGCCCGAAGTAATATTTGGGGATCATCTCCTAAAAAGTTGTAGATGACCCTTATTTGCATTCTAATGAGGTGCACAAGACCATGCCAGATCCCTTTCGGATATTAATTATTGAAGATGATCCCTTAGAAGCCGATCTTCTGCAACAAGAATTGGTAGATTATGGTTATACGACTTTTTGGGCCGAAAATGGGGAAAAGGCATTCGGTGCCCTTACGACCTTTCTCCCCGATCTGGTCCTTTTGGATATTTGTCTGCCCAAAATGAATGGTTATGAGATTGTTAAAAAAATTAAAACCCAACGTAATACAAAAACAATTCCCGTTATCATGGTTACAGCCCTGTCCGATCAAGAGGAACTGGTTAAAGGACTGGATGCCGGGGCCGATGATTACATTCCCAAGCCTTTTAAAACCTTTGAGTTGTTAGCCCGGATTCGCTCCATGTTGCGGATCCGGAAAATGTATCTGGATCTAACGGCCACACGGACGCAATTAAAGGAATACCAGGCCGAGAATGTTCTGCTGAAAAAAGAAATCCAGAACAAATATTCATTTGAAGGAATAATCGGTCAGAGTACTGCTTTACAAAAAGTCTTCCATCTAATGGAAAAAGCCATTGAAAGCCCGGTTACCGTCCTCATTCAAGGGGAAACCGGAACAGGAAAGGAACTGGTGGCCCGCTCCATACATTATAACAGTTCTAGAAAGGAAAAACCTTTTATTGCTCAAAACTGTGCCGCTCTTCCTGAAAGCCTTCTGGAAAGCGAACTGTTCGGTCATAAAAAGGGGGCTTTTACCGGGGCGATAGCCGATAAAAAAGGTCTCTTTGAAATGGCGCATAAGGGAACTATTTTTTTAGATGAAATCGGGGATACCCCCCCTTCTTTACAGGTCCGACTGTTAAGGGTTTTGCAGGAAGGAGAATTGTGGCGCGTCGGCGATATTCACCCTGTCAAAGTGGATGTTCGAGTCATCGCCGCCACTCATCGGGATTTACAAACCGAGATCGAAGCAGGAAGATTTCGGGAAGATCTCTATTATCGAATCCAGACTTTTCCTATCCCCTTGCCCCCCTTAAGGGAACGAACCGGTGATATCCCTGTATTGGCTGATTTTTTCTTAACCAAATATGGTCAACAATTTCAAAAACTATGTCAATTAAGCCGCGATAGTCTAACCCTTTTAGAAAAATATCCCTTTCCGGGTAATATCCGGGAACTGGAAAATGAAATTGTCCGGGCGTTAACCTTGGCTCCGGCCCAAGGGGATATTACCCCAGATCTCCTATCCGATGCGGTCCGTCTCAATAATAAGAAAGGCCTTGACATAAGGCAGGGGACGGTGCAAGAAATTACTGATCGGATAGAACAGGTTTTGGTGAAAGAAGCCCTTGAAGAGGCCGGAGGAAACCGAACCCGGGCAGCTCAAAAATTAGGCTTGAGCCGTCGGGGATTGCTGAATAAAATTAAACGTTACGGATTGGCCTAACCGAATGAAGAAAAACACTGTCTGTTCCAACCTCCGCAAGATTGTGCTTCCCCTTTGGTGTTTGCGCCGTATATAATACGCTAGGCGGATTCCTAAATGCGCTTGGGCTGTGCCTCCGGGTATTATTGGGGCTTGGTGGAAAATCGCCTGGCCCTGCCCCGAGGGACTTGACGAGCGACCCACAAACCCAAACGCGGTTTCTTACCAAGGAATACCTACTCGACAATGTGGCTCGTATGGGCAGGGAAATACAAAGGAGATAACGGGAAAATGTCCGCATACCCTTTTTCCGGAATCATTCTGGCCGGCGGATTGAATCGTCGGATGAACGGCCAAAATAAAGCTTTGCTCTCGGTCGGGGATCAATCGATCATCAGCCGGCAAATTGATCTTTTTCTAGAATTGTTTGAACAGGTCATCGTGGTTTCCAATCATCCCCGGGATTTCGTCTTCTGGGATGTCTCCATCGTTAGTGACATGTACCCCCTACGAAGTTCCTTAACCGGAATCCAGGCCGGCCTTTTCTACTCCAATAATCCCCGGGCGTTTGTTTCGGCCTGTGACATGCCTTTTTTAAAAAAAGAAATGATAGAAGTCCTTCTCCAGGAATTCGATCCTAAGGTGGATATCATCGTTCCCCTAACGACAGAGGGATATCAGCCCCTTTGTGCGGTCTACTCCCGGAACTGTTTGCCATTGATTGAAAAACAGTTAGCCTCCGGGTTATTAAAAATTTCCGGTTTGTTTTCCCAGATGAAGGTTAAGACCATCCCAGAGAAAGTATTACGCTCCCTTGACCCCGGCCTGATTTCTTTCTTTAATATTAATACTCAGGAAGATTTTAACCGTTCGCAAACCCTTATCTCCAATTTAGAGGATTCTTAAATGTCCTCAAAAAAAAGTCAGGGAATAATAGTCGGGATGCTGGGGCTGATCTGCTTTTTTCCCTGTTTTTATATAGGGGAAACTTTGGCCGCAGACCTGCCCAAAGCCGGAGTTATTCTGCCGGAAATTCGTTTGGAAAGTCCTTCCAAGAAAACCGAACTGCGGTATTTAGGTTTGGGACCGGGAAAAACATTCACTCCGGAACACGTTGATGCCAAAATGGTTTTGATTGAAATCCTCGGAGTGTATTGTCCGGAATGCCATCGCCAAATGCCTGTTCTCAATCAACTGTTCAACTGGATTGAAAGGGATCCTTTAAGGTCGAAAAAGGTGAAACTGATGGCCCTGGCCGCTGGAGCCACGGCGAAAGAGGTCGATTATTTCAAAAAAGAACACCGAATTTCTTTTCCGGTAATTAAGGATCAATATTTTAATAAAAAGGCCAAGTGAGGACCTTAGTCTAATCGTTTTTCTCTAAAGGCCTTGGCGAATTCTCCTTTTGTCAAAATATCTGGAAAGAAGGTTTAGGCATGGTTAAAGAGCAAGACAGCTATTACCAGGAAATCAAGGTTTATAAATTAGAAAATGATCAATTGGTCGAAAGCGATCGGCCGGTTCCTCAGGAAGTCCCGGTGACCATTTATCTCAATGATCATGAAATCGTTACTCTCCTTTGTCTGGGAGACCACTTGAAAAGTTTGGCCGTAGGATTTCTAAAATCGGAAGGACTGATCACTGATCGGGCTAATCTGAAATCCATTACCGTAGATGAGGAGAAACGGCTGGTCAGGGTAACGTTAGAAGAGGATACGGAATTAAATGAAAAACTATTCCTGCGGCGGACGGTCACCTCAGGCTGCGGGAAGGGGATTACTTTTTATAACGCCCTGGACGCTTTGATTAATAAAAAGATCAACTCCACCCTGGTCATCAGGATTGATCAGATCTTTCACCTGATGCGCAGCCTGACCGAAGCCTCGGAGTTATATAAAACAACAGGTGCCGTTCATAATTCCGCCTTGGCCACGGTGGAGGATCTGGTCTTTTTCCGGACGGATATCGGCCGGCATAATGCCGTGGATAAAATTTATGGTGATTGTTTCTTGAATTCCATCTCCCTTGAGGATAAAGTACTCTTGACGACCGGACGGATCACCTCTGAGATATTAATAAAGACCCGACGAATGGGCATTCCGATTCTGATCTCCCGCTCCGGAGCCACCTCTCTGGCCGTATCATTAGGCTATCAGTTCGGGGTGACTTTGATTGGGTATGTCCGGGCCAAAAAAATGGTCGTCTACTCAGGACATGAGAGGATCCGCTGATTAAGAAAAGATTATGATTTTATATTTAGATAATGCCGCCTCCTCCCACCCTAAACCGGAATCGGTCTATCTGGCCGTGGAGGAGGTCTTAAGGAAGTTGGGGGCCAATCCCGGCCGGGCCGGTCATACTCTGGCTCTGAAGGCCGCTCAATATATTTCCCAGACCAGGCAGGACTTGGCCGAGTTATTGTCCATCCCAGATTCGAAACGGATCGTTTTTACCTCTAATGCCACCGAGGCGATCAACCTGGGCCTGAAAGGCCTCTTGAATCCCGGAGACCATGTCATCACCTCTTCCCTGGAACATAATTCCGTTATTCGGCCCTTGCGCGCCCTGGAGAAGAAAGGCGTTGAACTGACCATTGTTACTGCTGATTCCCAGGGTCAACTCGCTCCCAGGGCCGTTGAAAAAGCCATCCAAAAAAACACCCGAATCATCATCGTGACCCATGCCTCCAATGTTACCGGCGGTCTCTTGCCTGTTGAGGAGATATCGGCTCTGGCTCGGAAGCGTGGCCTGCTCTTTATGGTTGATGCCGCCCAGACCGTTGGTGTGCTGCCGATTTCGGTTGAAAAGATGCGGATAGATCTCCTGGCCGCCTCGGGCCACAAGGGTCTTCTAGGGCCTCAAGGTACGGGTTTTTTATATATAGGTCCGGACGTCTCCCTGCGTCCATTGATCGAAGGCGGTACGGGGAGTCAATCGGAATTGGAAATCCAGCCAGATTTTTTGCCCGACCGTCTGGAATCGGGCACCTTGAACAC
>Ga0233425_10005898_pt1 | contig 18780 bp, 12 predicted proteins | sample Watercolumn_Towu_2_FD_181712 | JGI IMG/M metagenome (GOLD analysis project Ga0233425, IMG submission 181712) | Freshwater microbial communities from Lake Towuti, South Sulawesi, Indonesia - Watercolumn_Towuti2014_140_MG | ecosystem: Environmental > Aquatic > Freshwater > Lake | place... | reverse complement strand
GCGCGCGACCGAGCCGATCGGCACGACCCGGCTCGTGCCGCCCTTGCCCTTGACCACGAGGAACTGCGCCTCCGCGTTGAGGTCCGCCACCTCGAGCGAGCAGAGCTCGCTGACCCTCAGGCCGCAGGCGTAGAGCGTGTGGACCATGGCAGCGTCCCGGAGGCCCTGTGCCGTCTCGACGTCGGGCGCCGCGAGCAGGGTCTCGACATCCGCCACGGACAGCACCCGGGGCAGGCGGCGGCTGATCCTCGGGAGATCGACCTTGGACGTCGGGTCCTTGCTCACCAGGCGCTCGCGCACGGCGAACCGGAACAGCCCGCGGAGCGCGCTGAGCATCCGGGACTGGGACCGCGTCGAGAGCCCCTGCTCGACGAGGTGGAGCAAGAACCCGGTCACGTGCTCGGGCTCGACCTCGTGGTCGGTGAGCCCTTGTCGCTCGAGGAATGCCCCGAAACGCGCCAGGTCCTGGGCATAGGCTTCGATCGTCGCCGGGCGGAGCCCCCGCTCGATCCTGACGTGGTTCAGGAATGCATCGACGAGGGTGTCGTGGCGCCACATCCGGCCCCCACGGTAGCATGGAAGCCCGGCCGGTCCGAAAAAGGCGACTGTTTCATCATTCATCATTCATCATTCTTCATTCATCATTCATCATTCTTCATTCATCATTCATCATTCATCATTCATCATTCATCATTCATCATTCATCATTCATCATTCATCATTCATCATTCATCATTCATCATTGCCTTCACATCGTGTGCTGGATGGAGACGTAGATCCCGAGCGGGGTCCGAGGGACGCATTCCGAGCCGTCCTCGGTGCACCGGACGCGCTCTCGCGGCGTCACGGGATAAGCGAGGTCCACGGCGAGCACGTAGGGCTGGAAGCCGCCGAGCTCCAGCAGCGCCCGGAGCCCCGCGCCGACCTCGGTGAACAGGGTCTCGGTCGTGAACATGCCCTCCAGGTCGTCACGGTGGCTCACCGTGCCTCCCGCGGCGAAGATCGCCAGGAAGACCGCGCGAAGCCAAGCGAGGTGGAGCAGGTTGATCGCCAAGTCGTGGACCACTGTCCAGCGGTACTCGACGCCGAGGTAGATCCGGGCTCGCCCGAGCGTCTCGTCGGCCTCGAACGCGCGGAGCATCATGCGGTCCGAGATCGACTGGAGCTGCTCGACGAGTGGCTCGCCAACGACGATGCCGCCCCCGGCGTAGCCCGTGAACGTGTGCCCGACCCGCGGGGTCCAGTGGCCCGCCACACGCACCGCTCCGCTCAGGGACCACCCCCACTCGCCGTCGTCGGTCACCGAGGCGTATCCCGCAGCGCCGAGCCGCAGCCCCCAGCCCTCCATCGGGTCGTACCGATACCAGCGCGTGTCGTGAGCGACCGCGAGGGTCGCTCCGAAAGCCGTCGCGTCCGACCGGCCGCCCGACAGGTCGCCCAGCGTCCGCAGCCCGCTCAGGCCGACGAGCAGGTTCCAGCTCGCCGAGTCCGGATCGACGAGGCGGCCGAGGCCACGCTGGTAGAACAGGTCGCCGACGATACCCCTCGGGTCGTACTCGAGCCGGAGCCGGACGGCGTTGCGCGCGTCGTACTGGCGCCGGAGGCTGAAATCGACCAGCGCGTACCAGGCCCGCTCCGCCGCGGACACGTACACGAGCAAGCCGTTGAGCACCGGCGGACGCCAGCGGACCGGAGAGACGTTGTCCAGCATCGGGTTGTCGCCAGAGACCGACATGGCCTCCACGAGCCGGCCGTGCGGATCGAGCTCCACTCGCTCGAGCCCGGTGTCCGTCACCAGGGTCAGCTCGCCCCGCTCTCCCCGCCCGTCCCACCGGAGATCGTGGACGCGGCCATCGCGCTCCGTGAGCCTGGCGACCACGGGCTCGCGGATGCGCGCCCCCTGCCGCTCGACCGTCACGCGGTGCCGGTGGCGACCGTCTGCCGTGTCCTCGCTGCTGACATCGACCAGCCGGTAGTTCACGGCCGGGTAGGGACCGGTCCACTGGTCGAAGAACCAGCCCATGTCCTCGCCCGCCTGGTCCGAGATCAACGTCCCGAGCGACCGCACGTCGCGCGGGTACCTCTCGAGCAGCGCCCTCACCTCCGCCGTGCTCCACAGGTCGACGAGCTTGTCGTGGAGCACGGCCCCGCGGGGCCAGGCCGAGGCGATCCGCCAGGGCTCGTCGCGCACCGGGTCCTCGTCGCGGAACGGCCGCAGGAAGAGGTGTCGGAACTCGATCAGCGGCGCGTAGAGGAGCTGGTCGATGTCCGGGATGAACGCCCCGATGCTCAACAGGCTGCGAAGCCCGGGGCCGTGCCCGCCGTGTCGCGACCACGCGAAGGAGTCGGCCACGGCCTGGGCCAGGAAATCCTGGACCCAGTCCCGGTCGGCGAGCCGCTCGCGCCGGACCACCGGCTCGAGGGCGACCCACCCTACCGCCCTGGCGACCTGGAGGTCGTGCAACCTGTGGAACTGCTCGAGCGGCGTGATCCGGTACACGCGATCCGAGACGAGGGCCGCGCCAGGGACGGGTGACGCCATCTCCAACCGCAACGGGGTCTCGACCAGCCGGACGACCGTCCCGTCGGGCGGGGCCAAGCCCAGCTCCTCGAGCACGGCCAGGGTCTCCTGGGCCGTGGCGAGCACGCGTCCCTGGTAGTCCCAGTTCGTGGCGTCGCCCGCGTCACCCGGCGCCAGGGGATCGCGCATGCCCGTCTCCTGCCGAGGCGGCTGGTACCGACGGTGTAGCGTCAAGACCTCCAGCACGACGGATCCGACCCGCACGCGGTGCCGGTAGAAACGCCGCGTGACGACGAGCGACAGGTAGGGTGCGGGCCCAGGCGCGCACTCGATCACGCCGCCAACCCCGGACGCGTGGACGAGCTGGCCGTTGACCACCGCGTGATGCCGCGGAGGCAACACCAGCTCGACCTGCCAGTCCTGGTCCAGCTCGGGGCCGTCGAGCTGCCAACCCTCCGCCGTCAGCATCGCTACCTGGGGATAGAACCCGCCAGCGAGGGTGAGCACGCCCCGTGCCCGACCGAGGCGACCGAATCGGGGCGGGACCCGGGTCCGGAAGCTCACCTCGAGGGCCGCGGCTTCGCCCGGGCCGATCGGCCGCGGCAGGGAGACGAGCGCGAGGATGCGCTGTCCCGCGCCGAGACCCGGCTGGTCCTGGTCCGGATACGTCCACGTCCCTGCCGGGACCTCACGACCGTCGATGAGGAAGCGGTCGACCTCGATCGTGCCGGGGCGAAACGAACGGGGATAGATCCAGTGCGCATTGCGCTGGTCCATGCCCTCGGGAGGGTTGGCCAGCCGGTTGAACGGAAGCCAGAGGTAGACCTCGTGCAACGACTCGCGCCCCGGGTTGTTCACCGTGGTCGTGAGATGTCCACGGACCTCGTGCAGACCCGGCGCGACCTCGATGCGGACTCGAGTCCCAGGGATCTCGGCACCCGCTCGATCCGCGAAGAGGACCAGCACCAGCGCGACCGGCCACGCCCTCGAGACCATGGCCTCACGCTAGTTGACCCTCCGCGTTCAATCAACGCCACCGCACACGACGGCAAGAAACCCTTTTATTCTCGACAGGTTCCGATCCGCCCACCATTTGCATGGCGGCTCGACGGATGCTATAGTCCGCCCGAGCGTTCGCGCGTCCCAGGCGGAGGAAGAATGTCCCGACGACTGTGGGGTGTCATTGCATCTCAGACCGGCATGCTCCACTCGGCCTTGAGCGCCGACCGGCTCTCGCTGGATCTCGCCTCGGGCGCGCAGCAACCCGTTGGGTGGGGGATCGGGTTTTATCAGGATGGGGAACCGCTTGTACGGAAGTGTCCACTCGAAGATCCGCCGAGGACTAGCCTCCTCGACGTCGTGAGCGAGATCACGTCAGACGTGCTCGTCGGCCACGTCCGAGAGCCGACGGTCGGCTCGCTGAGCTCGGAGAACACGCATCCGTTCAGGTTCCGCCACTGGCTCTTCGCTCATGGCGGGACCATCGCGTGCTTCTCGGACATCAAGGAGCAGATGGGCGAGGCGATGCCGGATTTCCTCAAGCGAAGCCTCGGAGGTGAGACCGACAGCGAGTGCTTCTTCCACCTCGTGCTCGCGTTCCTCCACGACGCGGGACAGCTCGCCCATCCCCGGCCCGAGGCGATGGCCGACGCCCTGGGCAAGGCGCTCATCATGGTGGACGAGCTCGAGCGCGCGGCGGGCTGCGAGCGACCGAGCCCACTCAACGTGGTGATGACCAACGGGTACTCGATGCTCGCCCTGCACAGGAGCCCGGTCGGACTGAGCTATCTCACCTACGAGGCCCCGGGCCGTGCCGAGGTGCGGCCCCGGGCCGTGATCGTCGCCTGCGAGCACGCCCGCGTCGGATGGAGCTGGATCGATCTCCCTCCCAGCTCGATCCTGCTGGTGAGGCGAGATCTCGCGGTGGAAGTGATCAGCGCTTGATCGTCCTGCTCGCCATCGCCCTGCTATCGACATTCGTCGCACTGGTCCTCACCAGCTTGCTCCCCTCGCCGGCGTGGCGCATCGCCCTCGACGCGACGGCATTCTGCGCGGCCACGGCGGTCCTTGCCGCGGCAGGCGCGGTCCTCGACAGGGTGCGGCTCCCCGATCGCGTCCGTCCGGCTGCTCTTCCGGTGGTCTCGGCGCTGGCGGCGCTCGGGTCGCGGCCCTGGCTCCTCGACTGGCTCGTGCCGCCCGAAGCCCTGCCGCGTATCGACTACCTGCGGCTCCAGCTCGCCGCGCTGTCGGTCGCGGCTTCGCTCATCGCCCTGCTGGGGAGCATGGCGGTGTTGTGCCGGGCAGGGTCCTGGCCGGTGGTGGGAGTCGCCGCCGTCTCGATCACGGTGGCGCTCTATTGCATCGGGCCGGTGCTGCTCCGGGCAGGGATACCGCTCGACGTACGGACTTTCCTGGGACTCGCCGGGATCGGAGTCGGCGCCTACGCCCTCGTCGAAGGAGTGCGCCGCGTGGGACGCGGGCACAAGAGATGACCTCGATGGGGAGGCAACGGCACCTGGCCACGCTGTCGGGACTCGCCGTCGTGGCGTGGTCATGGAGTTGCGCGGCGCCCGACGCGCCCGCGCCCGTTGCTGCACCGATCGCGCGACGCGAGGACCCCCAGGTCTACCTCCCGCCTCCGATCGACGGGGTGGCGCGGAGCGGAGCGACGCTCGGGATCACCGCGGTCGTGCCGCAGGACGACGTCCGGAGCGCCGCGTTGACGTTCCTGCGTGCCTTCATCGCCGAGGACATCGAGACCCTCATGGGCTTCGTGGGCGAGAGCTTCGCGCTGGGGACGAGCGGTCGCGTGCTCCCCGCCCAGGTCATCCGAGAAGCATGGCAGCGTCAGTTCGCCTTGTTGGATTATACTCAGTTCACGGTGGAGGAGGTCCTCGAGCATGATGGCATCGAGGTCGTATCCTTCGAGGAGAGCGGATCGGGGGTCGACCGATCCCAGTGGCTCCGGCCGGGTGACATCCTGGTGAGGTTCAGGATGCGCATCACCTCCCGGAACCGAAGACGGTATTTCGAGGATCCGATGGAGCTGTGGTTCAGGCACGTCGGAGGACGCTGGCGCATCGTGGCCGTGGGCAGATAGGACGGCGGCACAACATGACGAAGCAGTCGCTCATCGGCGCCACCATCGCCGATACCTACCACATCGAGCAGAAGCTCGGCGCCGGGGGCATGGGCACAGTCTACGTCGCTCAGAACGTGCGGCTCGGGAAGCGATACGCCCTGAAGGTCCTCAACCCCGAGGTGGCCAACACGTATCCGGGCGCGGTCGATCGATTCAAGCGCGAAGCCGTCACCGCCGGACGTCTCGGCCACGTCGGGATCGTTCAGGTGCACGATATCTCCCAGACCGACGACGGCTACCTCTACATGGTCATGGACCTGCTCGAAGGCCAGGACCTGGAGTCGAGGATGGTCGCCCGGGGGCTGCTCCCGTGGCCGGACGTCCACCGCATCGTCACCCAGACCTGTGACGCCCTGGCCACGGCGCACGAGGCGGGGATCGTCCACAGAGACCTCAAGCCGGCCAATATCTTCCTCGCGCAACGCCGCGGAGAAGGGGAGCGCGCCGTCCTGCTCGACTTCGGCGTGGCCAAGGTGCTCGACGCCCAGCGCCTGCTCTCCGACTACAACGGCGATGACTCGACACCGGGGCGCACCTCGACTCCCACCCTCACAAAGCCCGGGACCATCGTCGGGACGCCCAACTACATGTCCCCGGAACAGGCCAGCGGCATCGCCGTCGACCACCGGGCGGACATCTACTCCATGGGCGCCGTTCTCTTCCACATGATCGCCGGCAGACCGCCGTTCGACGCGGAGTCGCTCCTCGCCGTGTTGACCATGATCGCTATCGATCCGGTCCCCCCGATTGCCAAGGTCAACCCCGACGCACCCTGGTCGCACGACCTCGACCTGGTGATCGCGAAAGCGATGTCGAAGAAGCCGGAAGACCGCTTCCAGGACATCCGCGAGTTCGCTGCCTCGCTCCCGTCGCCGACGGGCAAGGCCGCGGCCGCGGTGATCCCGGTGAGGGCTCCGGTCGACGGCGCGCTCGACACTATCAACCAACCGTCGACTCTGGAGATGTACCAGCTCCCCCCCGAGCCCGTCGCACCTCGGACCGTCGTCTCCCAGCAGATCTCGATCGCACGCGATCGGTCTTTCCCGTCGGAGCCGTCGATCACCGTGACGCCCATCACGCCATCCACCCCGCCTCCTCCCGCGGAGCCTCGACGGAGCAAGCTGACCCTCATCGTCTTTCTCGGGCTGCTCGTGGCCGGTGTGGCAGCCGGAGCCGTGGCCGCCCTGGCCTCGGGCATCCTCGGCGGCGGCGGTGGCGGAGACACGCCCTCTGACCCCCGTCCCCCGACCGATGTCCCGAGCAAGGAGGTGCTCTTCTCACGCGGCGTGGCCGACGTGGAACGGGCCATGGAATCGGAGAGCTGGGCCGAGGCCGCGGGTCTCGTCTCGAACCTCACCAAGGAGTTCCCGCAGCGTGAGGCGTCGCTCAGGACCATGCGGGAGCAGATCGATATCGAAATGGCCGCCGCCGCTCTCCACCGCAACGCCGTGGCGCAGGCATCGACCGACTCGACGACCGCACGGCAGCTCTGTGCGCAGATCCACCTGAGCAGCATCTACCGCAAGCGCGAGCCCTGCAAACGGATGCTCGAGGCGCCAGTGAAGGTGGAGAGCGGAGACGCAGGCCCGCCGGTCGGTGACTCGTCCACGGTTTCCACGCCGACCAAGACACCCTCCCGGCCGCATTCCCTGAGCGATCAGGCGATCATGAGGGTGGTCGGTAGAAACCGGGGATCGGCCATGCGCTGCTTCAATCGCGCCTTCGAGGGAGGGTATCAACCGGTCGGATCTGTGCGCGTCGCCGTCAGGATCACCATCGCTTCCTCCGGTCGCGTGACGAGCGCCCAGCTCCTCGACTCACGGTACCCGACCACGGCGTCGTTCAGGGTGTGCATCGAGAACGCCGTGCGTGGCTGGGAGTTTCCCGAGTCCGTGAACGGGGCTTCGACGGAGATCCCGTTCACGTACGAAGCACCCGACCCACTCGACGAACCGTGAGCCTTCAAGACGTCGTGAGCCCACGTTCCTCGGCGTCGAGGTGGCGCCGGAGCTTGCCGAGAGCCTGCTCCTGGAGCTGGCGGATGCGCTCCCGGGAGAGGTTGTACTTGTCACCGATCTCCTTCAGCGTCAGCTCGTCCTCGTCGTCGAGCCCGAACCGCCACCGTAGGATCCGCGCTTCCATCTGAGGGAGCGACTCCAGGAGGTCGCGCACCTTTCGTGCCCACGATGCTGAGACCGCCTTGTCGAAGGGCGTCGGTGCGTCGTCGGAGATGAAGTCGATGAAGCGGCGGCAGTCCTCTCCGCTCACGGTCCGATCGAGCGAGAAAGCCGGTTCGATGCAGTGCTGCCGGAGCTGATCCAGTTTGTCGGGATCGATCCCGAGCTCCTCCGAGATCGTCTCCGACGACGGCTCCTGCCCGGTGGTGGCCCGGAGCCTCGACGCAGCCTTGGCGATGCGGTTCTGCGTCCCGAGCATGTGGACGGGGATGCGCACGGCACGCCCCTTGTCCGCGAGGGCGCGGCTGATCGCGTGCCGGATCCACCAGCTCGCGTATGTGCTGAACCGGTACCCGCGGCTGTGATCGTAGCGCTCCACGGCCTTGATGAGGCCGATGTTGCCTTCCTGGATGAGGTCGATCAGGGGGAGGCGGCCCCGGTTGTACCTCCGTGCGATGCTGACGACCAATCTGAGGTTGGCGGCGACGAACCTGTTCTTGACCTTCAGCACGGCATCCGCGGCCGCTTCGACGTCCGCCGCGTACTCGGCGAACCTCGACGTGGCCCGCTGACTCACATTGGGAATGCCCGAGGAGCCGCCCAGGGCGATGCACCTGACCTCGCACATCGCGCCCAGGACCAGGTTCCGGTCGATGTCCAGCGTCTTGAGCTTCACCGCGGCGCGGTCGATCATCCCGGTGTACTGCTCTCGCGTCTTCCGATCGAGGCGCGACCTGTTCCGCCGGTACTCCTCGAGGAGGTCGCGGAGCTCATCGAACTCGGAGATCGAGGTATCGAGCATCATCTCCACGAGCGACATGACGAGCTCCGCCGCCGGGGGATAGCCGAGCAGCCTCCGCCACAGGTCCACCTCCCGAGCGGCGAGGTCGCCCGCGACCTCCGCTTCCTGGCTCGCATCGAGGACTTGGTGGACGGCGATCTCCTGGAAATACCGGGCGAGCGTGCTGTCACCGCCTTCGGGCTCCCGCTCGACCTGGTCTTCGACCTGAAAGCCGATCTCCTCCCCGGCGAGTTCGCCGTCGTCGTCGCGGTACGTCACACTGTATCCCGCGTTGACCATGTCGGCACCATCCTGTGTCTCGCTCCCAACCATCGCTTCCGTCATGCCCCTCACATAACCATCGCGCCCCTCGTGTTCCACATCCTGGCCGGCTCGTCGAGGCACCTCCGCTTTCTAATTCTATTACTGGTGAAACTCTCCTTCTATTCCCGACGCCCGGTTTCGCGGGTTGCCCGCTTCGCCAGGATGTCCTATGCTCACTATTTCCCGGGCCTTGTTGCGACGACATGGACAGGAAGCCGCAGCCGTCTCTCCTCGGGCTCGGCCGCCTCGTACGGCCCCATCTCGGGCTCCTTGTGGCATCGATCGTCCTACTGTCCCTGCATGCTTTGACAACCGGAGGCTATGCATACTTGGTCGGTCCCCTGCTCCGCTTCATTTACACGGGCGGGGAGACGACCGGCTCCCGCATGGCGGGAATCCTGGGCTCTCTGGGCTGGCAGCCGGGTGGCGACCCCGCCCGTCTCACGGCGGCGATGGCCCTGCTCATCATCACCCTCGTCGTTGTCAAAGGGACGAGCTTCTTCGGTGGGTCCTATCTCGTGGTGCTGGCGAGCCAGCGCATCGAGCACCGAATCCGTCTCGATCTCTATAGCCACCTCCTGCGGATCTCCTTCGTCCGCATGTCCGAGCTCCCTCGGGGCGACGTGGTGTCACGGTTCGTCCAGGACGTGTCGGCGTTCAAGTTCGCCATCACCCATGGTGTCACCAACCTCGTCCGCGACGCACTCCAGATCGTCGTGCTCACGACGCTCGCCATCTCCCTCGACCCGGTGTTGGGCGTGATCGCTCTGGCCGTGCTGCCGGTGACCTCGTTCGTGATCCTCCGCCTCGGCGCGCGGCTCCGGTCCCGCCGGCGCAAGGCGTTCGATGCGTACGGAGACCTCGCCGGCACGGTGGACCAGACCACCGCGGCGTTGCCGGTGATCCGCACGTTCAAAGCCGAAGCGCATGCACAGCTCCGGTTCACGGCGCTGTCGGAGGCGATCCTGAGCCGCAACCTCAGGGCCTGGGGCATCCAGATATTCTCCTCGCCGATCATGGAGCTCCTCGGAGCGGTGGCGCTCGCCGGGACCCTCTGGTACGCCGGGTACCGCATCGGATCGGGCTCGCTGGCGCCGGAGGAGTTCGTCTCCTTCTTCGCCGCCGTGTTCTTGCTCTACCACCCGGTCAAGACGATGGGCGAAGCGAGCAACCACGTGCAGAACGGCCTGGGCGCGCTCGACAGGCTCCGACAGGTCCTCGAGATCCCCACGGAGGAGCCGGACGGTCCCGACGCCATCGATGTGAAACAGATCGACCAGGGCATCCGGTTCGAGGGGGTCGGGTTCTCCTACGGCTCCGAGGCCGTGCTCGACGACGTTTCCTTCGAGGTGAAGGCCGGGGAGACCCTGGCCCTGGCCGGGGCATCGGGCGCGGGCAAGACGACCGTTGCCATGATGCTGCTCCGGCTCATCGAGCCCGAGGCAGGACGCATCACCATCGACGGCAAGGACCTGCGGCAGATCTCCAGGGCGTCGCTCAGAGACGCCTTCGCCCTGGTCACCCAGGAGCCCGTGCTCTTGCACGACACCATCCAGGCCAACATCTCCTTCGGCCTCCCCGCGGAGCTGGGCCAGGTCGAAGCCGCGGCCCGAGCCGCCGGAGCGCACGGTTTCATATCCGGGCTTCCCGAAGGGTATCTGACCTCGGTCGGTGAAGCGGGGTCGCGGCTGAGCGGCGGCGAACGCCAGCGGATCTGTATCGCTCGAGCCCTGCTCCGCAACCCGCCGGCCCTGATCCTCGACGAGGCCACCGCCGCGGTGGACTCAGCAACCGAGGTCGAGATCGCCGCGTCGCTCCAGGAGCTGATGCGGGGGCGGACGAGCCTGCTCATCTCCCACCGCCTCTCGACCGTCCGCCGCGCGGACCGGATCGTCGTGCTCGACCGCGGGAAGGTGGTGGCCCAGGGGACCTTCGACGACCTCGTCCGCGAGCCCGGACCGTTCCAGCGGATCTTCCACGACCAGCTCTCTGTGAACGGAGTGGGGACTGGCGATGAAGGCGAGTGAGGAAATATGAGCGGTCATCCGAATCACGAATGGAAAAACAGTGCAAAGTCTTGGGGGAAGGTGGTCCGGGGGAAACCCCTTTCTTCAGAAAGGAGTTTCCCCCGTGGATGCCTCGCCCTCGCCCTCGTGCTGCTCGCATCACCCGCGCGGGCCGAGGAGGCGGCCTCGGCGCGGGCGGACCTCGACGGCGACGGCCAACCCGAAGAGGTCGCGCTCCGGCCCAGCGGGGGGGGAGGGCTGACCCTGTCCGTCGACGGCCGCGAGCTTGCGACCGAGGCGGGTGAGCTGGGCCTCGCGGTCGAGGGCGCCGAGCTGCGTCCTGTGGCGCTGGCTCGAGGACAGCGGGCCGGTGTGTTCAGGGTCCCACTGTCTCGGGAAGGGCTGGCCTTCGAGGCCGTGCTCCTCGTCCGGGGTGGGGCGACGTCGGTGGTCTGGTCGGGGATCACCGGGCTGCGCGGCGACCGCGGCACGAGGTGGGGCGATCGAGTCGTCGTGGAGGACCTGACGGACGACGGCTTTGCCGAGATCGTGGTCGCGGCAGTGGCCGACGAAGTCCCCCTGTGCGGCGTCGCACAACCGGAGCTCTTTCCACGTGCGCTCGATCCCGCGAGCGGGGAGCTCCGGCCGGTGATGCTCAACAGGCTCCGCGGGCTCGAGGTCGAGGAGACGCCGCTCCGGGCCGAGCGGTCGCGGCCAGTCGCGCTCGCCGAGCCGCCAGTGGTCGATGTCACGTCCTGGGCCATCGCTTCGACGGTCGCTGGCGACGGCGGAGTCGTCGAAGGGCTCGCGGCCCCGCGCGGCCTGGCCGATGACGACCGGACGACGAGCTGGATCGAAGGCCGGCCAGGGCCAGGGACCGGGGAGTTCGTGACGGCTCGGCTGCTCCCCGGCCCATACAGCGTCAAGGCGCTCGCGCTGGTCCTCGTGCCAGCGGCGCCGCCCGCTCCGGCCCGGGCTCGTGCACGTGAGAGCGCAGCGCTCGGGCGACCCAGGACGCTGACGCTGGTGCTGGACGGCCGGTCCGGCCTCCGCAGGTTCGCCATCGACGTGCCCGAGGACCCGGCCGGCTTTCCCGGCGAGCCGGTCTGGGTGACCCTGCCCGAACCGGTGCAGGCGAGCTGCCTCTCGCTGGTGCTGGGCCAGGTCCACGGAGGCGGGCGCCCTCCGGGCTCCACCGCCGTGGCCGAGGTCGCCGTGTTCACGGACCTCGATTTCGAGGGGGGGGCGGAGCGGATGTTCCAGTCCTTCCTCGACGGGACGGCGGACGCGGAGGTCCTGGTGCGTGCCCTCGGCACACGCGCCATTCCATCCCTTGCCGGGCAGTGGCCCGATCTCGACGTTGTGCGTCGGCGACGCGCGACGAGCCTCCTGGCCGACCTCGAGGACGCCGCTGCGGCGGACCTGCTGTCCCTCGCGGCGACGAACCCCGACGATGCGACTGCGGTCGAGGCTCGCCGGGGCCTGCTGGGGCTCGGTGAAGAGGCGCTGGAGGCCCTGGCGCGCCGCCTGGTTGACGAGGACGCGGGCCAGCGAGCCGTGATCGTCGGGCTGATCGGCTCGATCGGGACCCCGGCCGCGTTGCGGCTCCTCCTCGAGCGTCTTGGCTCGGCACCCGACGAGGATCGCCCCGCCCTCCGGCGAGCCCTGTCCGACGCGATCGGACGAGCAGGAGCACCCGGGCGGCAAGCCGTGCTCGAGCGCGCCGAGGCTGCGTCCGGGGAGGAGCGCCTCGCGCTGATGGCGAGCCTGATCCCCGTGGAACCGGATGAAAGGGATCGTTTCGCGCGCATCGTGGAGTCGTGCTGGGAGGAGGCACAGGGGTTCGAGGGCCGGTACCGCGTGCTCACGCTCGCGTCAGGAGGTGGTGCCGTGGCGACGCTGCAAGCCCTCGCCGGTCGCGTCGTCCGCGACGAGGAGGACCGCTACCTCCGAGCGCACGCCGTGGAGGCGCTTGGGGCCATGGGGGCCAGCCCATCCGCCCTGGCTCACCTGGGTCACGCCGCGGCCGACGAGTGGGCCGGCGTGCGCGTTTCGGTGGCTCGCGCCCTCGGCCGGATCGGCCCAGAGAACGCCTGGTCCACGGTGCTCCGGCTCCTGACCCAGGACCCGTGGCCGGCGGTGCGTTCGGCAGCCGCCGAGAGCGCGGGGCTCGCCTCGGGCGACCGGGGTCTCGCGCCACTCATGGGTGCGCTCGACGACCCGTCTCCTTTGGTTCAGGGCACGGCGGCGAGGGTCCTGGGCGAGCTCGGTCGGCCCGAGGCCCTCCCCTCCCTGCGAGCGCTGGCCGAGGACGACGGTGCCGCGCTTCCCGCGAGGACGGCCGCGGCCCGGGCCCTCGGCGCCATGTGCTCGACCGATGCTCGGGACGCCTTGATGGGCCTGGTCCGGTGGGCCCGGGAGCGGCGGAGCTCCCCCGAGCACGCGCAGGTTGCCGCCGCGGCCATCGAGGTGCTTGTGGTCTACGAGGGCGCCGACGTCGATGCACTGTTGATCCAGAACGCGATGGAAGGCGTCCCGGGCCTGCGGATGGCGGCCATCGAAGCCCTCGGCCTCCGCGGCGGAGCGGATGCGCGGGAGGCGCTCGAGGCGATCACCGAGGACCCCACGCCCCTCGTCGCCGCCGCGGCCGGCGCTGCGCTTCGGAGGCTCGAGAGCGGCGCGACGGAGCCTCGCTGCCCGGCGAGACAGCCCTGAATTCGAGATCCCGGGCGATCCGGGACAGATGCTCACCGGAATCCGGTCCGATATCGCCATGGCACCGTCGCGCTCAAGGAACTGCTCGTGGAAATCACCGTCATAGGAGTTCCCTCGCTTCGGGAAACTACGGACACCGGCCGATGAGTTTCGTGTGATCTGCCTGACCATGGAAGCGGTTTCGATGAGCTGGAGCGGAAAAAAGATATTGCGAAACCGGTTCGAATGTTTCAAAGTACTCACAGCACCAGGCCGTCGAGGTGTGAGCATGAGATTTCTCCGGAGAATCCTGGTACTGACAACTCTCGAGCTGACCGTGCTCATCACCGTATTGAGCATCGTCGGCGCGTTCCTGGGCGTGGAATCGGCGCGAAGTCTGTTCAACTCGATACCGCTCGCACTGGTATGGATCGCTTTCACCCTCCTCCTCGTCGTCGGCCTCGTCGTCTACCGCAGCTTGAACATGTCCGTTGGGTTGCTGGCCATCCACGCGGGCCCGATCCTGATCCTGACAGGGGCGATGGCCGGCTCGGTCCGCGGCCACGAGGTCGCGGAGAGTCGTTTCGGCCGGGAGCGTATCCCGTCCGGGTACATGCAGATCTTCGAAGGAGAGGCGTCTCGGACCGTCCACGACGAGGAAGGGCGGGAGATCGGCCGACTCCCGTTCGAGCTGGTCCTCGAAGACTTCGACATCGACTACTACGGAGGCGATCAGTCCTGGTCGCTCGAGGTCGAGGCGCCTTTCTCGGACCGCGGCGAGGAGGTTCGAGCCGTGGAGATCGAGTGGTCCGAGGGGATGGAGGTGGAGCTCCCGTTCGTGCGCTCGACCCTGAAGGTTCTCCGGTACCTTCCGAGCGCTCGGCCCGCACGCGAGGGTGGTGACGCACGCGTCCTCGAGGTCGTCGAGGCGAGCGGTGCGCGGCGCCTCGTCCCGGCCGAGGCCGGGCGCGAGGTCCGGCTCGAGGCCCCGCTGGCCAAGCTCACCGTGGAACAGGTGTTCTCCCACCTCCTCGTCCGCGACGGCGAGGTGGTCGACGTGGAGGGGATGGGCCGCAACCCGGCGGTGAAGGTCTCGATCGAGGGCGAGGACGGGACCAGGAGCCAGCGCTACGTGTTCGCCAGCGGCATGATGGGCCATGGACAGGAAGACGACGGGCTCGCCCTGCGCTACCTCGTCCGATCAGCGGCGAGCGCCGAGCCGGACCCGGCGACCGGGCTCCCCGCGATGGAGGTCTCGATCCGCGAAGAGGACGGGCGCGAGACGCGGCGCTGGCTCATCGCCCAGTCGAGGAGCCGGCCCGTCGTGCTCCCGCTCGGTCCCCTCCCCGACGCGGCGTCGGCCATGGATCGGCGAGGCATGCCGCACGGCGCGTTCCTGCTCCTGACCCCGAGGCGCGCAACCGTCCGGCAGTTCACGAGCACGGTCGAGGTCCGGGGGAACGGGGTCGAGCCACTGAGGCGAGACGTCCGCGTCAACGGGCCGCTCCACTTCGGGGGGTACCACTTCTATCAGCATTCGTACGACTCACAGAACGAGCGCTACACCGTCCTCGCGGTGAAGTCCGACGCGGGGCTCGCGTTCGTGTACGCGGGGTTCGTCGCGCTCTGTTGCGGGATGTTCTGGCTCTGCTGGATCAGGCCCGCGATCAGGCACTTCTCGAAGGAGCGAGCGAGTGGAAATCAAGACGAGCATTGAGGGCGTGTTGATCTACCTCGCGATGGCCGCATATCTCGCGGCAGCGACCATGTTTTTCATGCGGAGGAAGAGGGACGGATTCACCCTGTTCATCGGTGGTTTTGTCTTCGCGGCCGTCGCCTTCGTATATCGGTGGATCAACGTCGATCACATCCCGCTACAGAACATGTTCGAGGTGTTCCTGTGCCTCGGAATGATCGTCTTTCCACTCTCCTACTTCTGTCTCAGGTTCCTGCGTGTCGGTGGTGTCGCCGCCGATGCGATCATCGGGTTCATCACGCTCTTCCCAGCGGGGTTCGTGTTCGATGAAGAACCCCAGCTCCTCCCGCCGGCGCTCCAGAGCCACCTGTTCCTTCCACATGTGGCTTCATACATGATTTCGTACATGTTGATGGCCAAGGCCGCTGTGCTGGCCGTCCGACAGATGACATCGAGGGACGAGTGCGGCGAAGCCGGGCTCGTGTCGTACGAGACGGCGACGTACAAGACCGTTCGGCTCGGCTTCCCGCTGCTGACACTCGGGCTCGTGCTCGGCGCCGTGTGGGGGAAGATCGCCTGGGGCGACTACTGGAACTGGGACCCCAAGGAGCTGTGGTCCCTCGTCTCGTGGTTGATCTTCGTCTTCTATTTCCACTTCAGGTTCCAGTACCGCCGGCTGTTCCCGCGGGTGGGTTCGGCGCTCGTGGTCGCCGGCATGGCGGCGATCGTCATCACCCTGCTGTGGGTCAACCTCTCGAGGATCTTCCCGGGCATGCACAGCTACGCGACCTGACCCGGCTGGGCCAGGTCCCGTCCGTATTATTCAGCCCCCGACGCTCCCGTCGGTCGCTACCCCGTTCTGGCCCGGGCTACCTCTCGGCCCTCATTTCCGTCACCGCTCGAACGAACTCCGCGACGAGGGCCGGGGCAGTCTGCGGGAGCACCCCGTGGCCGAGGTTGAGCACGTGACCGTGCGGGCCGGCCGCTCGAAGGATGAGCGCGGCCTGCTCCCTCACGTGCTCCGGGGTGGTGAGCAGGACGGCAGGGTCGAGGTTGCCCTGGACCACGACCTCCTGGCCCAGCACCCGGCGTGCCCGTGCGATGTCGCACGTCCAGTCGATACCGTACGCTGCCGCTCCCACGTCGCGGAGGTCGTGCAGGAGGGCCGCCGAGCCGCGGGCGAAGTAGATGACCGGCACGCCGCGGTGTCGGAGCGCCTCGACCACTGACCGCGCGGCAGGCGCCGCGAACCGCTTCCAGAGGTGGAGCGGCAGCGCCCCGGCCCACGTGTCGAAGAGCTGGACCGCGTGGACGCCGGCGTCGAGCTGCGCCTCGAGCTGGGCCGCGACGGCCCGGGCGAGCCGTGCCAGGAGGTCGTCGGCGAGCGCTGGCTCCCGGACCAGGAACGCTCGCGCCGTCACGTGGGCGTGCTCGCCCCTGCCTTCCATGAGGTAGGTGAGCAGGGTGAAGGGCGCACCGGCGAAGCCGAGCATCGCCGTCCCTCTCGGGAGCTCGGCGACGGTGGCGCGGATCGCGTCGGCGACGAAGCGGAGGTCCCTGTCCGGGTCGACGTCGGCGAGCCGCCTCACGTCGGCCTCGCACCGCACCGGATGGTCCACCACAGGGCCGTCGGAGTCGAACCACACGCCTGCACCCATGGCATCGAGGACGAGCAGGATGTCCGAGAAGATGATCGCCGCGTCCATGCCGAAGCGGCGGACCGGCTGGAGCGTCACCTCGGCCGCGAGCTCCGGGGTGCGGCACATCTCGAGGAACTCGTGCTTCGTCCTGACGGCGCGGTACTCGGGGAGGTAGCGGCCGGCCTGCCGCATGATCCACACGGGCGTCCTCTCGACGGGCTCGCCCCGGAGCACCCGCACGAGGAGGGGAGCAGCCCCGCTGTCCTGCTCGCTTTGGTCGGGGATCGGACGCGGCGAGAGCTCATCCGGACTGTCGTTCATCCACGGGCCTCTTCTTTCTTTCGCGCCCCGGTCCGGAGGCATCACAGGCTCTCCACGAGGTCGCGGACGTCCGGGTCGGACCAGTCGCGCTCGCCGTCGAACCGTGCCCGGATACTGCCGGAGCTGTCGATCAGGAACGTCTCCGGGTACATCTCGGTCCCGTACTGCCCTTGCACGACATCACGCTCCGGGTCGAAGAGCACGACCATCTCCGTCCCGTCGGGGAATGCGCGCTCCACGTCGGACCACGAGCCCTCGACCGACACGGTGACCACGGAGAAGGTACCCCGCTCGCGCCCCGCTCGCGCCAGGCCCTCGAGGCTCGGAAGCTCCCTGAGGCACGGGGGGCAATCGATGGACCAGAAGTTCAGCACGACTGGCCGGCCGCGCAGGTCGGCGAGGCGGTGCATGTGTCCCTCGCGGTCCGGGAGCTCGAAATCCGGCGCGGGCCGATCCGTGACGAGCTGCGGGGCGAGCGCCGCTAGCCTCTCGTCGCGGCCGGTCCCGAAGCCGAAGAGGATCACGGCAGCGACTGCGGCCAGCGCCGCCAGCACGCCGAGGCTGCCACCGAGCTCCTTTCCAGCGTCGAGGCGAGCTCTGTCCGTCGTGGCGTGCTCCACATCTCCCTCGCTCCGGCCCGAGCCGGGAATTTATATGGATTATATAGTAACAACTTGCCCGGAAGTCCAGCCCTGGAATTCGTCATTCTCGGACTCAGCGCAATATCCACTCGAGCGATGCGTCCACGCCACGCGGATCACTCCTGGATCGAGCTCGCCAGCGTGGCGAGGAACGCGCTGACAACCTGATCGATCTCGGGTGACGGCTCCCGGTGGAGCGATATCCGGATCTTGAAGAAGAACCCCCGGTGAGTCGTGATGTAGATCGAGCTCAGCCGCTCGGGACTGTCCTGCGCGATCATGAGCCGAGCGCGGACGGCAAGGGGCGACCCTGGCACATTGCTCAAGGTGATCGTGCCCCGATCGAGCTCTCGCGCCGACTGGTAGCGTCCGAGCTGGACCATCTGCAGGACGCCGTTGACCGCCTCCTGCACCTCGGACTCGAGCACGGGGAGCTGGCGCTGGATCACGCTCAGACCGCGGTTGTAGACGAAGACCGTCGCCACGATGCCCGCGGGGTGATCGTACCCGAAGACGAACCCCTGGTCCGGGCCGTGGTCCTGCGACTCGCCCCGTTGCCACCCCGGGACGTCGGGGACGTTCAGCATCAGCCACGGCGTCGCCATGCCCTGAGGCGGAGACCCCGGCGGGACCGGCGCCGGGCTCTGCGGCGGCAGTCCGATCTGCTGCGGATCGAGCGGGTACTGGCTCGGCGGGAACGGCATGGGTTGGGGCACCGGCGCGGGCTGTGGCACCGGCACGGGCTGTGGTGCCGGACCGGGCTGTGGCGCCGGTTGTGGCGGAGGCGGCGGGGCCGCGCTGTCCTCGGTCACGCACCCGACGAGCAGCACAGCGAAC
>Ga0233425_10005897_pt1 | contig 18785 bp, 16 predicted proteins | sample Watercolumn_Towu_2_FD_181712 | JGI IMG/M metagenome (GOLD analysis project Ga0233425, IMG submission 181712) | Freshwater microbial communities from Lake Towuti, South Sulawesi, Indonesia - Watercolumn_Towuti2014_140_MG | ecosystem: Environmental > Aquatic > Freshwater > Lake | place... | reverse complement strand
AAGGGAGTTCATGATGTGTGTTTCTTGCGCGGCGCGTGATGTTGGTTGGCTCTGGGGGCGTCGAATCGCGGGCGGGCTTGGCCGATGGCTACTGTTGCTGGTCATCGCGGGGGCCGCGGGTTGCGGTAGTCAACCGTCGCAGCCGACCGCTTCGCAATCGGGCGGCGATCGCTCCGGCGCGTCCCGAAATACGGAAAGCAACGCGACCGCCGCGAATGCGACGGGCCAAAGCGCAAAGGCCGCGGCGAGCGGCAACGCCGGCGAATCCGCCAAGGTCGATTCCGATGGTTCTCAGCTGCAGTCGCCGCCAACGGAACTGATTCCCCGCCGGACCATATTCGGCAACCCAGATCGCGTGCGGGCGCGCATTAGTCCCGATGGTTCCCAGATTGCATTCGTCGCGCCACGCAATGGCGTACTCAACGTCTGGGTGGCGCCGTATGACGACCTCGATGCCGCTCGACCCGTCACCGAGGATCGTCGTCGAGGTATCGTCGAATTCAGTTGGGCTTACACCAGCCGGCACCTGCTCTACACCCAGGACAAAAACGGTGACGAGGACGATCATGTTTACTGCGTGACCCTGGCGACGGGCGATGTGCATGACCTGACGCCGGTCGAGCGGATCGCGGCGCGGATCGAGGCGATCAGCGAGCATTTTCCCGACGAGATTCTGGTCGGAATCAATGACCGGGACCAGCGCTTCTTCCACGACATCTATCGCGTGAATATCGAAACCGGGGATCGCAGGATGGTTCAACAGAATCCCGGGTTCGGCGGTTTTCTCATCGATGAGCAATTCCAAGTGCGGTTCGCCGTCACCACATCGGAATCCGGGGGAATGTTGATCCTGCGTCGAGACGATGCGGGCGAGTGGGTGGAGTCCGAATCGATCGATGCGGTGGATGCGATGACGACCTCGCCGGTCGGCTTTGACGAAAGCGGGAACCTGCTGTATTGGATCGACAGCCGCGGTCGCGATACGTCGGCGCTGGTGTCGGTGGACCTGAAATCGGGTGCCAGACAACTGCTGGCGGAGGATCCCCGCGCCGATCTGGGCTCGGTGCTCGTCGATCCGGCGCAGAAACACGTACAGGCCGCCTCCTTCACCTATGCGCGCACCGAGTGGAAAGTGCTCGACCCGGCGATTCAGCCCGATTTTGATTTCCTGCGAACGGTGGCCCCCGGCGAGCTTCAGATCACAAGTCGATCCTTGGATGACCGCCGCTGGACCGTCGCCTACCTGGTCGACTCGGGACCGGCTCGATTCTATCTCTACGAGCGGGAGCCAAAACGGGCAATCCGCTACCTGTTCAGCAGCAATTCGGTGCTCGAATCGCTCCCCCTGGTGCCGATGAACGCGGTGACGATCCCGACGCGTGACCAATTGGAACTGGTCGCCTACTTATCGCTGCCCAAAGAAAGTGACCCGAGGCAAACCGGCCGGCCGGCCCAACCGGTTCCGATGGTATTGAGCGTCCATGGCGGCCCCTGGGCGAGGGACGAGTGGGGCTATGATCCCGAACATCAATTGTGGGCCAATCGGGGCTACGCGGTCCTGGCCGTCAATTACCGCGGTTCGACCGGCTTCGGCAAGTCATTCATCAACCGGGCCAACCAGCAATGGGCCGGCACCATGCACGACGATCTTGTGGACGCGGTGCAGTGGGCGATCGAGCAGAAGATCGCCCAACCCGACAAGGTCGCGATCATGGGAGGAAGTTACGGCGGTTACGCGACGCTCGTCGGCCTGACGCTGACGCCGCGGCTGTTCGCCTGCGGGGTCGACATCGTCGGGCCTTCGAATCTCGTCACGCTGCTGGAAAACCCGCCACCCTACTGGATGCCTCAGATGCCAGTGATGAAGTTGCGTGTGGGCGATGTCGCGACCGAAGAAGGTCGACGGTTTCTCGAATCCCGCTCGCCTTTGTTCCATGTTGACAAGATCGAGCGCCCGTTGTTGATCGCTCAAGGGGCCAACGACCCGCGGGTCAAACGCGTGGAGGCCGATCAGATCGTGGCGGCGATGCGGCAGCGATCCATTCCGGTAACGTACATGCTGTTTTTGGACGAGGGGCACGGATTCGCCATTCCGGAGAACCGCTTCGCGTTCTACGCCGTCACTGAAGCGTTTCTGCAACAGCATCTGGGCGGGCGCGCCGAGCCGATGCAGGGCGCATTCACCGGTTCGAATTTCGAAGTGCCGGAGGGGGCCGACCAGATTCCCGGATTCGACACAGCGCGCAATGCGAGTCCTTGAAAATGGAACAGCCCGCGAATCCGGTCCGCGGCAAGTCGGCCCCGGTGCGGTGGATCGATGCGGACCAGGCCGAATCGTATTTACGCGACGTCGGGTTCCTGCAACCGGACGAAAAGATCACTGCTCGCGTTCTGGCGGGAGGGGTTTCGAACATCGTTCTGCATTGCAGTTCGACGTCCCGGCCGCCGTTCGTGCTCAAACAATCGCGACCGCAGCTGCGCACGGCGGAACCATGGTTCTGCAGTCCCGAGCGTATCTGGTGCGAAACGGCGACACTTCAGGCCTGCTCGGAACTGCTCGCGCGACGCCGTCAGCAGGACGCCAGTGCCAACGGGATCATGGTTCCGGATCTGCTGATGGAGGATCGCGGCAACTTCGCCTTCGCGATGTCGGCCGTCGCGGAACCGCACGCGACCTGGAAGTCGCAGTTGCTGGCCGGAGAAGTCTGCGAGGAAACTGCCGAGGCCTGCGGTCGATTGCTGGGGATTCTGCATGCGGACACCTGGCACAGTGTGACGGTCGCCGCGTCGTTCGAGAACCGAGCCTTCTTCGATGCCCTGCGCCTCGATCCGTATTACCGATTTTCCGCCGGCCAGGAACCGCGGCTGCGCGATTGGCTGGTAGAGCTCATCCAGTCGGTCTGGTCCCATCGGCATTGCCTGGTCCACGGCGACTTCAGTCCCAAGAACCTGCTGGTCAATGCGGCCGGCGTCACCCTGATCGACTTTGAAGTCGGGCATTACGGTGACCCGGCCTTCGACCTGGGTTTCTTCCTGACGCATCTGGTTCTCAAAGCCGTGCGCGCCCCCCGCGACCAGCCGCGGATTCTGCGGCTGATCGATCGGTTCTCGGACGCCTATCGAACTCTGCTCGGCTCGGCCTGTTCCGCGGACGAAGTCGACGCCGTGGTCGAACGGGGCCACCGCAATCTGGCGGGATGCCTGATCGCCCGCGTCATCGGCAAGAGCCGCATCGATTATGATGTCGACGTGCGGCGCGTGCTGGAAATTGCCGAAGCCGTCTTTCGATTGCAATTCGCCCACTGGCCAAAAGTGCGAGAAACGATCGAAAACTCGACTTGAACTGCCGGACTGTAACGGCAGCGCTGAGCTGACCTGATGCCGATCATTGAAGAAGTACGAGCGAGAGAGGTTCTGGACAGCCGCGGCAATCCGACGGTAGAAGTGGAACTACGCGCCGCGGGCGAATGGGGCCGCGCTATCGTGCCATCCGGTGCCAGCACCGGCTCGGCGGAAGCGGTCGAATTGCGGGATGGCGACCCGAACTGGTATGGCGGACGCGGTGTGCGCCGTGCTGTCGAAAACGTCCGGTCCGTGCTCGGGCCGGCCGTTCGTGGTCAAGATGCCGTGGACCAATCCCGAATCGATCGGCTGCTGCTGGAGCTGGATGGCACGCCGCGCAAGTCAAAGCTCGGCGCCAACGCAATCCTCGGAGTCTCCCTGGCCAGTGCTGTCGTCGCCGCAAGAGCCGAACGAGTCCCGCTCTACGCACACCTGCATTGCCTGTTCTCCGCACAAGCATCGCTCCCCGCGCCTCCGCCGCGGATCGCACTTCCCATGACCAACATGATCTCCGGTGGATTGCACGCCGGCGGCAATCTCGACTTTCAGGATATCTTGATCGAGCCCGTCGGCCCGATCGAATACCCCGTCGCGCTGGAGTGGATAGTTCGTGTCTACAAGATGCTCGGCGCGTTGCTCCGCGAGGCCGGTTTTGAAGGACGATTGGTCGGCGACGAAGGAGGATTCGGTCCACGACTCGCTTCGAATCGCAGTGCCGTCGAATTCGTGATTCGCGCGATTGAACGAGCCGGCCTGGTCCCGGGCGAGCAACTTGCCGTCGCCATCGATGTGGCCGCCTCGCATTTCGTGGTCGACGGCCATTACCAGCTCCATTCGGAAAACGACCTGCGGCTCAGCGCCGAACAGATGATCGACCGGCTGGAAGACTGGACGCGCAGTTTCCCCGTCGTCAGCATCGAAGACGGACTGGGCGAAGCCGATTGGAACGGATGGCAATCGTTGACGAAACGGCTTGGACAACATGTCCGACTGGTCGGCGATGATCTGTTCGCCACCAATCCAACACGGATCGAACAAGGAATTTCCCAGGGCGTCGCCAATAGCGTGCTGATCAAAGTCAATCAGATCGGTACGCTGACCGAAACCTTCCAGGCGATCGATCTGGCGCGCGCGGCAGGCTACAGCTACGTGGTCTCGGCCCGTAGCGGCGAGTCGGAAGATGATTTCCTGGCCGACCTGGCGACCGCGACTGCCGCCACCCGAATCAAAATCGGATCCATCGTCCGCAGCGAACGACTGGCCAAGTACAACCGGCTGTTGCGGATCGCCGAGGAACTGGAGAGCTAGACCATGTCCAAATATCTGCTCGATGCATCCCAAGGTTCGCAACATGAGATCTTTCCCGGCGTGCGGATCCACACCTTCTGCGCCGAACAGATGATGCTCTCCTACGTTGAATTCGCACCGCATTCCGTCGTGCAGCCGCATCAGCACCCGCACGAGCAGGTAGGGATCCTGCTGGAAGGCGAATTGACCTTCCAGATCGGCGACGAGACGCACCGCGTACTGCCCGGCCAGATGTGGCGCATCCCCGGCGGAGTCCGCCACAGCGCCGTTGCCGGCGCGACGCCCGTCCGTGCCTTGGATGTCTTTTGTCCAATCCGCGACGATTATCGCTGAGCGGGGGGAACGGGGAACGGGGAACGGGGAACGGGGAACGGGGAACGGCAACCGTGGCTGGGGCATCTTGCCCCAGCCGTAGGGTGATTCGTATGGCCGTAGGGTGGGTCGAGGTACTCCGAGGCCCACCAATTCCACAGGTCGCATGAAGACCTCAGCCGCGAATACACAATCTCGTGATGTCACGGTCTTGATTGATGCCGCGAGGTTCCAGCCAATGGATGCCCGTGTCGCTGCATTCCAGAATCAAAATGCCCCTGGGATTGTTCCCTTCCCAGGCGGTCCCAGGGCCGGTCACGGCGACATAGTCGAGCTTTTCCGCGGATTGGTTGCGCCGATCGGGACAAAGAAACTCGCTCGGAGTCTGTGTACTGCGTTGGCAATTTGATTCTTCGTTCCAACGCGATGCGAGATCGACGATTTGACCGTTACTCAACTGACGGAATATGGTTGCTCGCCAACTAATAAGCGGCGTGCCGGCCTCATTGCTAATCGCAAGTGATGGCACCTGGTGCCCGGCTTCGTGTCTGAATTGTCAAGCACCGTCACACCGGTTGGGCCATCGACAATCCGCATTGCCCGCCAGGATCCGGCCGCCGCGCGAGCACTTGCATGCCTGTCGACGCAAGATCATAATGCAGTTTGGGCCACGCAAACCGCAGCGAACCGTCAAGCCTCGCGAATCGAAACGGGTTTCGCGGGGCTTTTTTTGCAATTCACGGAGCATGCCATGATCGTCGTGATGGAAAAAGGTGCCTCCCAGGAGCAAGTCCAGCATATGGTGGAGCGGGTCGAGGGGCTGGGGTTGAAGGCGCATGTGATCGTCGGCACGGAGCGGACGGTGATCGCCGCCATCGGCGAGAAACGGGAAGAGACCCGGCAGTCGCTGGAATCGGGGCCGGGTGTCGCCGAAGTGGTGCCGATCCTCGCTCCGTACAAAGTCGCCAGCCGCGAAGTCAAGAAGGACCCGACCCAGATTGTCGTCGGCGGTCTACGGGTCGGCGCGGGCTCGGTCGGCGTGATCGCGGGCCCCTGCTCCGTCGAATCGGAGGAACAGATCATTCAGACAGCGCGGGCGGTTAAAGCGGCCGGCGCCACCGCCCTGCGCGGGGGCGCATTCAAGCCGCGGACCAGCCCCTACAGCTTCCAGGGACTCAAAGAGCAAGGCTTGAAGTTTCTCGCTTCCGCCCGCGCGGAAACCAGACTGGCGATCGTCACCGAAGTCATGTCCACCGAGGATGTGGAACTTGTGGCCAGATACGCGGACGTCCTGCAGATCGGCGCGCGCAACATGCAGAATTATCGACTGCTGGAAGCGGTCGGCCACACCCGCAACGCCGTGCTGCTGAAACGGGGCCCAAGTGCCACCATGGAGGAACTGCTGCTGGCAGCGGAGTATATCCTTAACGAAGGCAATACGCAGGTGATGCTCTGCGAGCGGGGAATTCGCACCTTCGAAACCCACACCCGGTTTACGCTCCCGCTGGCCTCGGTACCGTACCTGCATCACAAGACGCACCTGCCGGTTGTCGTCGACCCCAGCCATGGTACCGGACATACCTACCTGGTTCCCGACATGGCGGTCGCCAGCGTCGCGGCCGGTGCAGATGGATTGATTCTGGAAGTTCATCCCGATCCGGAAAAGGCGATGAGCGACGGCTATCAGTCGCTCACCATCCCCCAGTTCGAAGCAACGATGCTGCGATGCCGTAAGATTGCGGAGGCGCTCGGCAAGCAGTTTGGATAAGTGCTTCGACGCCCGTCAGCAGTGCTCAGCCATCGAGCGACCGCGCGTCCGATGCGCTGTCTCGCGTCGATTCCAGGAAGGCGGTCAGGAGAATCTGGGCGGCCAGCTTATCGCGGCGTTGTTTCTGCTTTTTGCGCGTGGTCCTCGTCGATACCATGAACGCGTCGGCCTCGACGGTCGTGAATCGCTCGTCGTACAGTTGCACCGGCAACCCCGTGATTTCGCGCAGCCAGACGGCGAAATGGCGCGCTTCCTGCGACTTGGCGCTCTCCCGGCCATCGGTGTGGATCGGCAGACCGACCACAAAACCACACAGACTTTCCCGGCGCACGAGCTCCGTTAACCAGCGGGAGTCCGCTTGCGGACTCCCGCGCTGGTGGATCTCCAGAGGGGAGGCGAACCGCTGTTCGGGATCGGTGACCGCCACGCCGATTCGAACGGTGCCGAAGTCCAGCGCGGCGAGCCGGCCGTGGGCGGGTACACGGTCATCCACGAAAGGCCCCCTCAGTTCGAAATCGGGGTTCGTTCGGATTCGCCAATGAAGTACCCGCTGGTGAGAAACCGCAAGGTGTAGCCATGGACCTGTTCATCGTACAGCAGGGAGCGATGCCGCGACTTGACGGTGACAAAATCGCGCGCACCCGGCAGCTTGGTTTCCTCGACGCGAACGATCAAGTCGTCATCGCCGCTGAGTAGCGGATTGCGGCCTTCCTCGTCGCCGACCGCGCCGGCGATAATGCCGAACTCGCAGTCCGGACGCTTGAGTTGCGCGGTAAATTCCCGGCCCTCCTTCGCCAATCGGGTCGCGGCAGCGCCTACCAGCGGTTCCAGGATCGTCACGTTCTTGAATCGTTCCGCCAATTGGGCACCGTTGTTCGGCGGCGCGAGCATCACGATCCGATTCAAGCGCGCCAGGATCCGTCGGCCCGCTTCGTCCTTGCTGCATTCGCCCAGGCAGTACCTCAAGACAAGATTGCCCATGCTGTGGCAAACAAAGTTGAATTCTTCGACGTCCTCCAGACCGTCCAGCACATCACGCAGCGTGGCGGCATGGGCATCGAAGTCGCCTCGCGTGCTGGCATACGACACATTCAGTACGGTGAATCCACCCTGCTCGCGGATCTTCTGGCCGATCGGCTCGAGGCCTCGGCGCGTCGAACCCAGTCCATGCAGCGTAATCACGACTCGCCCTCGCACTTTCGGAATCGATTCACCGACCGCGATCCGTTCCAGCTCTTCGAAACACTGTTCTTTTGTGCCCCAACGGCGGCGGACGTTCTGTTCGTCCAACAGCCGGCAATGTCCGGTAAGCACGTTGCGCTGAATGCGCCAGTCGTGGCGCACGCGAATATCCGACCAGACCTGCATGCCACCCATGGTCGGCGCTTCCACGTTCAGGTAACGCGACACGATGCCGACCAAAGGTTCAGCGGCTGCGGCCCCCCCTGCCCTCGACCAGGAAACGACCAACAGCACCGCCAACCACAGAAGTCGCGGCCCGACGCGGCACCCAGTGTAATCTGGCATGGTTGTTCCACTCCTTAGGCGTCAGTTTGCCAGTTCATGCTTCGGTTGGCCAGACTGATTTTGCGGGAATTTTCGTGCGAGCCACCCGCCGCTCCTTTACGTCATTGCGCCTATGCGTGATCTGGTCCAAACAAGGCCTCTCGCAAAGGCGCAAAGTCGCTAAAGAATTCTCTAGGCGGCGGGGTGGCGCTGGTCCCCGAACAAGGTCGCAACGGGGCAAACGGCCTCCATTGACGGGTCTGATCAAGTTGGAAATAGGGACTCTAAAGATATTCGGTCCAACCGCGCTGCTGGATGATCTCCACGATTTTCCGAATCGACTCCTCGTCGTGCTTGTTGGCCACCAGGGTTGCATCGGGAGTGCGGACGACGATGCAGTCCTTCATTCCCAAGGTCACGACCAGGTGATCGTCGTCGGTTTTGATGATGCAGCCTGTGCTGCGATAACCGACATGTTTTCCCACCACCGTATTGCCATCGGCATCCGCGCCTTGAATCCGGGCCATCGACTGCCAGCTGCCGACGTCATCCCAGCGGAACGGCGCTTCGACCACGATCACGTTGTCGTAGTGCTCCATGATGGCGTAATCGACGGACTTTCCCCGGATCGCCTGGAACTGCTCGTCCAGCGTCGATATAAATCGTGCCGTGCCGACCGCGCCGCCGATCTGCGCCAGCCGATCTGCCATTTCCGGTTCGAATTGTGCCAGCGCGGCGCGAACAGCAGCGGCCTTCCAGACGAAAATACCCGCGTTCCAATAGAATTGTTGCGTCGCCAGGTACTGCTCAGCCGTCGCCGCGTTTGGCTTTTCGCGAAATCGTACCACCTTGAATGCGGGCAACGGCGCGGGGATCGCATCGCCGCGCTCGATGTACCCGAACGACTCGGCGGCGTACGTCGGTCGGATCCCGAACGTCACAAACCGTCTTCCGTCGGCCGCGACCAGTTCCGCCGCGGCCGACAACGCCGCCTGAAACGTCCCGGTCGGCGAAATCACATGATCGGCCGGCAACACGATCATCACCCCGTCGGGGTCCCGCGCATGGATCAATTCGGCGGCCAATCCCACGCACGGCGCGGTGTCCCGCTTACACGGTTCACCGACCACCGCGTCGGCCGACAACTGCGGCAACTGGGCGCGCACCTGATCCACCAGTTGGCGATTGGTCACGACGTAGGTACGCTCGGCCGCCACCAGGCCGGCGAGCCGATCGACTGTGGCCTGGATCATCGTCCGATCTCCTGCCAGCTTCAGCAACTGCTTTGGCCGACTATTGCGGCTCTCCGGCCAGAATCGGGTACCCGATCCGCCGGCCATGATCACGGCGTGCAACATAATGGGAGGCGCGTTTCCGTTAAGGGTTCGACGAACGGGGGAATGCCGACCTTATATTTCATTCGGCAATTTCGATAAAGCTCAAATGAAGTTCCGCATGGCGAAAGTTCATCTGGTCCCATTCCTCGCGCGTCAACTTCCCGAAAGCCGGATGGCTGACACGGTGTGGATTGGTCTGCAACCGGCGAATCGCGTCGCGCAGGGAAATCAGCGCGTCTTGTGTCGTCGTTTCAGGACCAGGGACGATCTCGTCGGCGGTTGTCTTGGGAAGTTGAATTCCGGAGGGATGCGGTTTGTTCACAAATCGGTTTTTCATCAATCGAAGCAGCATGCGAATCGGCAAGGGCGGCCGGTTGCGAAACCCGTCGATCGAATTGTGCATGACAATCGCCAGGTGTTTCAGTACCTGCCCCAGGCTCCAATTGCCCAGGTTTCGCAGTCGCTCCGCCGCCGCCAGCCGTTCCGCTTCGGCCAGCAACTGCTCGTAGGAGTCAAAATGGAGCTTCCTGCGTTGATCCACATGCTTGGTGTTGATTGCCATGGAGCTTGCCGTCGAGGAGGGGTGCTGCAGCAAAACGTGAAGAATAGTCTACAATGCCGAAACGGCCACGGGTGAACATCGACACAAAAAATGAGAGTCCGATCATGCTGCTGACACTGCGAAGTCGGTTGGTTGCTGCCTTGATTCTGATTGCCAGTGGAGCCTTGCCCTGGGCGCACTCGTTCCTTTCCGGTGAAGAACCGCGGGACGGACGGTCCAGGCAGGATCGATTCACCCTCAAGCCTGACCTGTTTCCGGCATTGACCGAGCCGCCATGCTCGTACTGCTCCACGCAGAACCGGAAAGGCCTGATTCTCCCGGACGATCGCGTCCTGGCATGGATTCGTGCCAGCCACAACGGCGGCGCCGTTCCGCTGCGGCATTTCTTGTCGGGGCCGCGCGTGATCAACGACACTTACGGTCTCTTTTTCTATGATCCGGACGGTGGTTACGTCGCGGCGTTTCGCAAGGACTACGGCTATCGGTTCCACGGTTGGCGCAACGGGGTGATGATCGTGCGTGCGAAGGATGGTACGCTCTATTCGGCCCTCACGGGAATCGCCTTCGACGGCCCCGGCAAGGGTCAGAAACTGCAGCGTATTCCCAGCCTGTTGACCGACTGGAATTACTGGCTGATGTTGCATCCGGAATCGACGGCCTATGATCTTTTCGACGGGCGGAAGTACCCGGTTGTGCCGTTGCCCAAGGAAATGAGCGAGGAAGCCAAGGCGTCGCTTGGCAGGCAGGATCCGCGGCGGGAGGCGACGACCGAGATTTTGGGCGTGGAGTCGGCGACGGAATCCGTGGCCTTTGAGTTGCCCGTGTCGAAGGAGCGCGCCTGCATGCTCGACCGGGTCGGCGAGCAGCCGATCGCCGTGTTCTGGTACGGCCCGACGCGCACCGCCATTGCATTCCATTGCATGCTCGACGACCGGCAGCTCACGTTCGAAGCGGATGAAATCTCGCCGGAATCCGCGCCGTTCAAGGATAAGGAAACCGGGACGCGCTGGACGCTGGCAGGCCGCGCAGTGGACGGGCCGCTGCGTGGAAGAGAGTTGACCTGGGTCGATTCGATTCAGTGTCGATGGTATGCGTGGAGCGCGGAATACCCGCAGACGCGTCTGGTTACCGCCGGAGATTGATTTACCAATTGGAGGGCAAGATGAGTCGCAGCAGGAGCAGGAGTACGCAGGCCGGGCATCGCACGATCCCACTCGGCGTGCTGCGAGTCACCGCCGTTCTCTGCGCTTCGACGGCTGCCTGGATCGGCGTCGGCTGCCCTGTAGCGATCGGGGATGAATCGCCTCGCGTGCTGCTGGCATCGGCATCCCAGATCCAGGAGGCGGGACTCGACGCCATTCGGCGGCAAGGTTATTTTTCGGTGGCGATCTCGCTGACGCGGCATGCGGGGGAAACGCGAGACATGCAGAGGTCCGTGGCGGAGCGGATCGCCGCAAGCCCCTTGGAACTAGCCTACTGGATTGAAATCGGTCGCTGCGTCGAGTTGGCCGAGTCGAACCCGCGCTGGATGGCCAGCCTGCAGGGCCATTCCGAGTGGCGGCGACTGTTTCCGAAATTTCCTCAGCCCGCCGGCGACGAAATTGTCAAGAACTATCCCTGGGTACCGATCGGATACCAGGAGGCGTTCGAAGCGCACCGCGAGCGGGTTCGAAAATTGCTCGAGGGCCTGCCGCCGCCGCGCACGATTTATTTGAACGATCTTCAGGCGGCTCCGTCGGCCTGTGGCTGCGGACACTCGCTCTGCCGCTGGACGACCGATTACGGGCCGCTGCGTACGGCCACGCGGTTAGACGACCGGGCTTCCGCCCGATTCGTCAGCGCCATTCAGGAGATGGCGCCCACTGCGGGCATCGTTCCGGTATTGGCGACCGAGTGCGAGCAGGCGGACAAGGAAGAAGTTTGCGGGGGTGTGGGCTGCTTCGACGGGATTTGCTGGCGTGCCTTCAGCAAACAGCTCGATCCGCTGGCGCAGGTTTCGCCCACGATTGGCCTGCTGACGCTCTATCGCCTGTTCGATCGCGACCGGCCACGCTACGGTCCAACCGCCGGCTGGGTTGGTCATGCGCTGGAGTCGCTGCAATCGATGCCGCCGATCCGGGACGGCATCGCTGTCCCCGCCGCGCGGCTGGCCGCGGTTGTTCAGGGCTGGGATGTCAGTGAGGAGCAGCTGCGCGCTCAGGTGGAACAAGCGAATCGCCATGGCGTGCGGCAGATTGTCGTGGCTCGCACGCCGATCGAGCAATCCTGGGAGCCCAGGATCATCAAGCGTAGTGGTCCTTGAACCGGCTCGACGCGTTCCGTCCGAAAGCAACTTCAGCCAACGTCTCTCCCGCCCATGACGGGTCGATCTAAATTTCGATTCTTGCGTCCGCGCTACTCGTTACGAATGCTCGCCGTTTTCGTGACGATGGAATGCATCATCATTGGCGCTTTGACGGTTTACCAGGATAAATTGCCGCGAACTAAATCGCAGAGGGCACGAATTGCGACAGGAATGACAAAAGCGGAAGTTATCGCTGCCATTGGTCATCCGAGGAACACGCGAATCGAATCAACTGGCGAAGCTGGACGTGACACGCTTGGATTCTTGACGACCTGTGCGACCTGTCGCGTCGGTATTCCGAAACTGATCTAGAACACGTTTCGGTAGTGGGTCAGCTTAAAATATGGTCCGTAAACAACGCCCACGTACCTAGTACGGAAAACCCAATTATTGCGGCTACGACAATTACAGCTTGCCGAATCGTGATCGCAGGGCGTAATCCGGCCTTAGACGCTAATCTAAGGGCCGCGCGCCATTCCCTGTGTTTCTTGGCTGTCCAAAAGCAATAGGCATTTATCGAGACCGTTATCACAGTGCACGCGATGACCTTTGTCAGTGACGGGTAACGGCCATTAGTCACCGAATGGGCAACGATGATTGCAAGATCGAGCATTAAGCACCACAGGGCCAACAATGGCGTGAGAATTGGCCAGACCGGCACGAAGACAAGCGACGGCGATTTGTTGTCGTCCATCCCACCAATATCGCCATTCTTGCACATGGTGAACTTGCTCCCCGAAAAAATTCCGGGAAAATCCCGCCACGCAGGTGATGTCGATCATTTGGTCGTCACATCTGCGTCTTGGCATGCGGCAGTTGAATTCTTCGTTTTGGCCCTTCGCCAAGCGGTTACCAAAGATACCAAAACGAATAGGGAGGTCAGAATCCATGTAATGCCAACGATCCGAAATTTTTCTGCAGCCGAGACGACGTCTGGATCATCGTACGCGTCAGCGTCAAATGGTGTGAAGCAATACCAAGGCCGAAAAAACACGCTGAATATACTGAACAGGACAAGCGCCGCTATTGCCGTCTTCTTGGACGGTACGGTCATTGCAAAAAAGGCAACGACGCAAATCACAAGGAGTCCGCCGGCCATGAGAACAATCGCCGCCATCCATGCTGCTTCCGCGAGGCCGGCGGCTGCGAGCAATGTGCGTTGCATGGGATTCAACGTTAAGCGATAGAATGACGCAGAGCTCAACAGCGGCGGTGGCCGAGTGAGCTACGAACTACATAAAGTCTACATGCCCCCGCCGTCTGCTGCAGCGCCTCGTTCGGCGGCTGCGGCTCTCGAGTGCCTCTGGTACAGCCGTGCTGCAACGTCCGCGATCGTGTCACGAGCTTCGAGGCGCACTTGCGGCAGACGCTCCGCACCGTTGACGATGCCCCAGAGGGCACCCGCCATTGCCCCGATCGTGTCGACGTCTCCGCGGCACGCGATGGTAAACTCCATCATGGCCTCGAACGAAGACTTCATGTGCCGAAGCGCAACGAAGAGGGCCGTCGGGCATGACGTCGCTGCGGTTATCCCGTTGCCCAGCGTCGTGGCGACCTTCCGCGGGCTTGGCATCTCCTGCGACTCGACCCATGACCTGACCGTCTTCAAACGCTCGGATAACTGCGGCGCCGAGCACTCGGTTTGAACCGCATCCAGGACTTGGGCCGCCGACCGCCCCTCGAGCAGGACGCACGCTGCGAGCGCGATCAAGACTGCCCCTTCAATCCCCAGTGGGTGCGCGTGGGTCACCTGTGCGGAGCTTCGGACGGCCGCGAGCAACCCATCTCGGTCGCGGGCAAAGAACAGAGCCAAGACAGGCGCTCGCATTGCCGCGCCGTTGCCGTATGACCCCTCGGCATAAACCGCCTTGGCCGCCAGGTGCCAAGGCTCGCCGCGTCGGATGCGTTTGAGGACTTTCGCCGCCCCAGGGCCGTACCCCCGGCTCCAGCGGTAGCTGGATGCGAACCGCTTCGCCAGTGCGTCGGGGCGGACTCCGCCCTCTGCCAGTAGGGACTCGGCGAGGTCGAGGGCCATCTGAGTGTCATCGGTCCAGCGAAGACACCGATCGGATGTGCGCCCCATGAACCACCAAACGAGCCGCTCAACCGGGCCTCCCTCGTGCGGTGCGCCGAGGGCGTCGCCCGTAGCAAGGCCTAACATGCAACCGGCGAACTGATCAGCGGTCATTTCCATCGTGCCAGGTGCCTCCGCCGCGCCAATCGGTGCTCAGCCCGGCCAGCCAAAACTTCTCGATCGCGTGCGGGATCGCTGTCGGCTTCGCCATCTGTCGTTGAGCACGTAGCACACCAACCTAGTGCATTGTCACAGCATAATCGTCGGGTTCGCGTTATTCGTAGGACGGGTCTCCTGACCCGTCCTGCTTACACGGACGGGTCTCCCGACGTCAGGAGACCCGTCCTACTTGGAATCGCGTCATGACGTAGGGCGGGTCTCCAGACCCGCCCGGAAGTGCGAGTCAACGCAGCTCAAGCGAAGCGTGAACACGGGGCGACGTAGGACGGGTCAGGAGACCCGTCCTACTTAGTTTAGCTGTGACAAAGCTTGGGTGGAATCGGCGCTTCATTCTGTTTCACAACAAACTCCATCCGGTCAGCGCACGGGCGACGCGCGAAATGGCTGCACTCGGAGCCCTCGACGTCCCATCCGTACTTCGATCGCGCCCCCTGTGTGCGTTGTTAGTACCGCGCGCTCGTCCGAACCATAGGCTTCCATCACGGCGGGCATGGCGCCTCGGGAACCACAGCTGATGACGACCCATTCAGGGTTGCACCAACGCAGAAAGGAGTCGGGCTGGCTGCCGCGACTTCCGTGATGCGGCGCCATCACCAGGTCACAATCCAGCCTCGGCTTCGCCAGCAATGCGTCCATACCCCGCTCTTCGAGATCACCGGGGAGCAGTAGTCGGTAGCCGGAATGTTCCAGCAGCATCACCACGCTGTTGGCGTTGTCGCCGCCTACGATGCCGGAGGCCGGCGGATGCAGGACCTCCAGCGAGAGCCTGTTTGCCGAGTCGGTTTCGGCGAACCTGAAAAGGTCACCGTCACGCAAAGTCTCCAGGCGAACCTGGTGGCGGTCGATTGCCTGACGAAGCCGCTGCAAAGCCGGACTCGGTTGACGGAACATCTCGCGCGTCACGTAAACGACTCCCACAGATAACTGATCGAGAATTCCGGGTACGGCGTTGTAATGGTCGAGATCGGCGTGCGAAATGACGATTGCATCGAGGTGAGCGATCTTGCGGGAGCGAATCGCAGCCAGCACGCTGCGCGTTCCGGACTGATGCGCGCCCATATGCCCGGCGTCGTAGAGCATCGTGCGTCCGTCCGGGAGTTCCAGAATCACGGCGGTTCCATGTCCAACGGCGACGAAGGTACAGACCAGATCGCCGTCGAGTACCGTGGAGCGCGGCAGCGGCGTGAGTCCCGCACTCCAGACACCTGCCGCGCTGAACAGCAACAGCAGCGCGGCCTGCCAGCGCCGCGTCGGGCGGAGTCCGGGGTAGAGCGTCCAGAGGGCCAATCCGATATACGCGCAAGCGACCCACTTCCCGTCGGGCGGCGGAAGCCAGAGATGGTTGCCTGGAATCTCCCGAGCGGCCGTCAGCAGCCATTCGATCCAGCGCAGGTTCAACGCGCAGATCGAGCCGCAGAGATCGGCCGCCGGGTCACCGAGAAACCCGGCGATGAACACGGCAAAACCGCTGTAGAGTGCCAGGGCCATCGGCAGCACAACCAGGGGATTCAGCAGGATCGCGATCGGCGATACCAGTTGGAAGCGGTACCAGACGAGTGGCAGTGCGGCCCACCAGACCGCCGAGCTGACCCAGAACGAACGCACCAGCATGCGGCCGATGCCCCGTATCAGCCGAACGCTCCAGGGCCGGTGGCGCGCGATCAGTCGGTCGAGTGGATCGGTTTCGCTTGCGGGTGGAGCCTCCCAGGTCACGAACCCCAGCACGGCCACCGCCAGAAAGGAAAGCTGGGTGCCCACCTGGAAAAGCGCGGCGGGCTGCGCGGTCAAGATCACGATCTTGGCGGCCGCGAGCGTATTCAGTCCCGCCCCGCGCCGGCCCTGATAACGGCCCCAGCAGACGCAAACCAGCAGTACCGATGCTCGAACCACCGGCGACTGGGAGTCGGTAAGGATCGCATAGGTGATCGCCAGCACGATGGCGATCAACAGAGCGAAGCGACGGGATAACCAGCCCATGCGCGCTACCGTCCAGAACCCGAACGCGAAAATCGCCACGTTCAGGCCGGAGATCGCGATCAGGTGCGACAGGCCGGTGACGAAGTAGGTGTCCTGCAGTTGTTCGTCAAGCTGCTCCCGCGCTCCCAGCAGCATCGCTGTTGCCAGGGGCGCCTGATCGGCAGCAACGTGCCGTGCCAGTCGCGATTCGCCCAGTTCCCTCATCCAACGGATGCCGTGGCGCCATCGCCAGCCGGTGTCTCGTTCGACCAGTGAAATTGCGTCGGGGGACTCCGCGAACAGCCAGCAGAGCCGCCTTTCGCCGCGCGCGCGCTCCGCGAAATCGAACTCGCCGGGATTCATCGGTCGCGCAATGCGCGCGGCCCGCACTCGGGCCCGCACAAGGTCCCCGGCGACAATCCCCACGACTTGCCCCTCGACCGTCAACGCGACGCGGCCTGAAGCCGCTTGCCAGCGACCGCCGCGACGCATACTCAACACGGCGACCTGCATCCGCGTGCGTTCGCCCCGCGTAACGCTGGTCAATGGGTCGGGTGCCGGAGCTGCGATCCGGCGCGGTGCCGACTCGACGCGCGCCTCGACAATCATGCCCGTGGGCTCGGCGGTGCAGTAGCGCCCGATTTCGTGCCGCGGATACCAGCGCCACCTCCAACAGTGCCATGCGGCACCAAGCGAGGCGACCGCCGCAAGCAGGCAAATGCCCGCGACGCGCAGTCGCCTGCGGCGCCAGAGCACGGCCCATAACGGCAGCAGGCTCGCCAGCGCAATCCACCAGACTGCAAATGCAACCTGCCCATTGTGATCGATCAGCATCCCCAGCGCGAATGCAGCCGCGACCACGACCAGCGGCTGATAGCGGGGCAGATTCGAGGCGTTTTCCATGTCGACTCAATCGATCCCTCGACGGCGAACGAACCATGGTCAGCGCGGCAGCCCACGCGCATTGCTGACGAGCGGAATGGCGCGGCGCGAGCCGTTCGCCGCGGCCAATTCGACCGTGGCGTTACTCTCCACGCCGATTCAGCGCCGTCCCGCCGTGCGCGAAATCGACTGCCTGCTACAGATTCATCTCGTCCAACGCATCGATCAGACTATCCAATTCGTCCTTCACCACGCGTGAGGCGGTGCGGGCAACATTGGCGGTCGGCTTTGCCTGTGCCGCGGGCGCAGGCGGGAAAATGTGCATCGGCGCAGGCGGTGTCATGACCGGCGCAGGTGCGACAGCAGGCGAGACAGCAGGCGAGACAGCAGGCGAGACAGCAGGCGAGACAGCAGGCGCGGACGTTCCTGCCGACGCGCCGTTTCCTGAGGGTGGCGCGGCAGCGCCGACCGCAGAGCGGCCCGCGAGCAGCAGTTGTTCGTCGCGTTCGCGAGCGGCGACCGCCGCGGCATCCTCGGTTCCGTCCGGCGCGCCGAAGAGTCGGGAAAGGTCGATCTTCAAACTGCTGGCGGCAACGTCCGCGCCGGCGATTGCCGGCGTCTTGTGCTGAGGAAAAATGATCGCATTTTCGGGACAGACGCGGCTGCAAGCCGGACAACCTTTGCGGCAGTTGTCCGGCTGCTCGACCAGGATCGTCTCCGCGCGATCCACCCCATAAACTCCGAACAGGCAGAAGTCGATGCACTCCATGCAATTGGTGCAACGCGTGTAGTCGATCACCGGGTACCAGCGCCGTTCGCTGCCGTCGTCGACGCGTGTCGGGCTGGCGTCGTGCGAGCCGGTCGCAGGAACCGGGACGGGCTGGGGATTGCGGTATCGTTCCAGTTGTTCCGGGGACGGGCTGCCGCCGATCCAGCTCATCAGGTCGACAAGCTCCACCTGGTTCTCGTCGACAATCCGCCGGATCTCGGCGAGGTAAGGTTCAATTGAATCGTGGATCCGCAGGTCGAGGCAGTAGATCTTCCGAGGCGGCACGGGTCGGGAGTCCCAGACCCGGAGTTTGGTTACCTGGGTCGATTCGCCGTCATCCTGGTCGTCGTCGAGATCTTCGTCGTCTTCATCATCTTCGGGCGGCTTGATCGTCGTGGCTCCGATCTGGCCGCGAATGCCGTGCCGGTCCAGAGTCCAGCGCGCG
>Ga0233425_10005896_pt1 | contig 18788 bp, 14 predicted proteins | sample Watercolumn_Towu_2_FD_181712 | JGI IMG/M metagenome (GOLD analysis project Ga0233425, IMG submission 181712) | Freshwater microbial communities from Lake Towuti, South Sulawesi, Indonesia - Watercolumn_Towuti2014_140_MG | ecosystem: Environmental > Aquatic > Freshwater > Lake | place... | reverse complement strand
GGAAACTTCCGGAGACTGGTGGTGCGTTATGACCGCCGTCTCGACATGTACCGCGCCTTCTTTCATCTGGCCTGTGCGCTCATCACACTGCGCTTCCTCGCGAAATGAATTTCGAAACCGCTTCTAAACACCCGGGTCCCTGTGATGGTGCATGGCACGGGTCGCCAGAAAGCGACCCTGAGCAGGTCCCAAAGCGGCATGCGGAGATGATATGCGCTTAGACAAACACCCAAGGCGACCGCGCCCACGCAGGATTTCCAGTAAGCGATCCTCTCTCCGCCTCGTTCGGATGGAGCCACAGTCGCAGGCACAACTATGGCCCTCCGATATCCCTGAGACACTTCCCAAAAGTCCCGCGCGCATTGGCCAGCCGGCGGAAGAAATCTACCTTGCCACATATTGCCTCGTTTGCGTACTGGTCCGCCCAAAGCCCCAACGGGGCGGCATCGCTGACGACAGTGGAAGATCGTACGGGCACTTGTCAATCAATCGCGGTTAATGGAAGCCGACAACAACAATCAACAATCAACAATCGGCCGGCAGCGTTTCTTCTGTGGACAGATTGCCCTAATGGCTGACCCCATTTCGCTGGCTCATCATCATCAGAAAGCTCCCGCGTTACGTAGATAGTCCGCAATCTTAACGGCGTGCCATGCCGTGGCCTGTGTGAGCACAGAAGGTCCGCCTGTTGAGTGGAGGTTCACCTTCGCACCATGCTCCACCAGATAGCGAACGATCTCTAGCTGCTGCTCCTCGATCGCCTCCCGTCGTCGCGAGTCCCTTTCGCCGCTGGCAGACATTCGTGTGGCATGTGTCGCCCTCCCCACAGCGTACTCTAGGGCCGTGCTGCCGTGCTTCGAGCGGGCGTTCACCTTGGCTCCCGCCGTCACTAGAAGGCTGACCACCTCAACATGGCCCGCCGCCGCCGCCATCATGAGCGGAGTTTCACCGTATGGGTTCGCCGTTAGCTCCAGCCTCGCACCCCGCGCGATCAGCGCCTCGGCGATATCAGTGTACCCCCGCGCCGCCGCAAAATGCAGCGCAGTGTCATCAGGCCCATAACAGCCGCGGGCATTCGGCGAGGCTCCTTCATCAAGGCTCCGCCGAACCCCTCGCAGGTTGCGGGCGCGTACGTGTTCAAAAAGTGCCTTGTCCTTATCGGGCGTCCGTCCATCGACCAGGAACGCAAACTGCAGCGACTCAAGTCGCCCCGTCCGACTTATCGCACTGCTGATCCCCCCATTGTGAGTCGTAGTAGGCTGTGCGCAGCTACTCCCAAACAGCATTCCGGCGAGACAGACACCTGCGCACGCCCATGTGAGCCCTACGCCATACTGAGCCGATCGTTGCAGTGTCATCTACGGAAGACGTTGAACGTTTGCACCATCGCATTGTTCGTCCGGTATTGCAAGTTCTTGGCGGCACCGTGCGGTGGAGTTGGCCACCAGAGAACACAACGCCACGAAGTGTCAAGCGCGGATGGACCCGAGAGGGAGGCGGCACCGCGGGATTCGCGGTTGCTCCTCTCACTGCGCGGTTCCCCCCCTGCACCGTCGGCTCCACACATCCCCCGTCTTGTGTTCTTCGCGTCCCTTCGTGGCAGCGTTCATCTCCGCCAAACTCCCGTCCGCCATAGCTTCAGCGGCGGCGGAGCGTCATTCTGCGGGCCCCCCGTCCGGCCTTCCCCCTCTTGTGTTCTTCGCGTCCCTTCGTGGCAGCGTTCATCTCCGCCAATCTCCCGTCCGCCATAGCTTCAGCGGCGGCGGAGCGTCAATCTGCGGACACCTTGTCCGGCCCTTCCGAAAAAACCGCAATAGAGTCAACCGAGTCAACGGAGTCATTGATCACACCCCCATTCTTGCGCGAAGTTCGCGCCAGCGGTCCGCACTGCGGGCGGCGGCCGCCTCGACGATGCGAAGCGCCCGCCCGTCGCGGCGCGATGTGCCCCTGGCCGCGGCGATCAACCAAAACGGGGCGCCACGGAAAGGAATGACGACCGCATGACCTCGGCGTGCCCGCCTTCCCTGTCCGCCATAGCTTCAGCGGCGGCGGAAGCCTTCTTCCTTGTCCGCCATAGCTTCAGCGGCGGCGGATGCCTTTTGCCCTCTTGCCTTCCTCCTTCTGCCCTCTGCCTTACGTAAGTACCCCAATTATTCGATATTATTCGATATTATTCGATATTGTTCGCTATTATTCGCTATTATGCGGTATTTCGCCCAAAAATTTCTCCGGCGTGCGCACCTCCCTGGTCACTGGTCACTGGTCACCGGTGGTCACTCCTCTTGGTGCCCGTGTTTTGGGTGACTTTCGCCGCGCGTTCGCGCAGCATCACGCCATGCATTTTGCTCAACGGATCGCCTTACCGCCGGCATTGCTTTCGCTCGCCCTCCTGCTCGCTCTGATCGCTTCCCCACCGCCTGTCGCGGCCGCGGCGGCCGAGCCGGTCGAAAAACCGTTCCTGCACCCGCTGTTCACCGACAACATGGTGCTGCAGCGCGATCGCCGCGCGCCGATCTGGGGTTGGACGAAGCCCGGTTCAACCGTCACGGTCACCGTGGCCGGCAAGACCACGCGGGCGGCGGCCGACGCCTCGGGCAAGTGGACGGCTCGCGTCGGTCCGCTGGCAGCCGGTGGCCCGTTGACGGTGACCATTCGGGGCGCTCAGGAAGTGACCCTCGCGAATGTCCTGGTGGGCGATGTGTGGATTTGCTCGGGACAATCCAACATGGAGATGGGCATCGGCGGCGTGAACGACGCTGCCAACGAGATCGCCCGCGCGAACGATCCGCAGATCCGGTTGTACACTGTGCCCAAGCGGATTGCGGCGACGCCCCAGGAGCTCTGCGCGGGCCAGTGGCAAGCCTGCACGCCGGCGACCGTCGCGGCGGGCGGTTGGGGCGGTTTCTCGGCGGTGGGCTATTTCTTCGGCCGCCACTTGCGGGAGCAAGTCCGCGTGCCGATTGGGCTGATCCACACTTCCTGGGGTGGCACCGTGGCCGAGGCATGGACCAGTGCCGAGGCTCTCAGCAGGATGGATGACTTTCGCCCCGCCGTCGAGCAACTGGCCCAGGTCACGGCGGAGGGCGGCAAGCAACGAGCAACCCTCGAGCAGTTGACGGCCGAGTGGTATCGCAAGAACGACCCCGGCTCGGCGCGCACCCCGGGTTGGATGAGCCCCGAGTTGCCGACGGACTATTGGAAAACCATGGACCTGCCCCAAAACTGGGAGCAGGCGGGCCTGCCGGACTTCGACGGCGTGGTTTGGTTCCGCAGGGACTTCGAGTTGCCCGACGGTTGGGCGGGCAAGAATGCCGTGCTGCACCTGGGGCCGATCGATGACCGGGACACCACCTGGGTCAACGGCACGCGTGTCGGTGGGATGGAGGATTGGATCGCCGCGAGAGATTACAAGTTGCCCGCCGGCGTGTTGAAACAAGGGCGCAACACGATCGCTGTGCGCGTCCTGGACACTGGCGGCGGCGGTGGCTTTCACGGGAAGCCGGAGCAAATGGCGCTTGAACTGGCTGGCGCGGCTGATGTCAAACCGCTGTCGCTGGCCGGCGCATGGCGCTATCGCGACTCGATCCCGCTGGGCAAAGCCACGCCGGTGCCCCAGTCCCTCGAGAACAATCCGAACGTGGTCACCGTGCTTTACAACGGCATGATCGCGCCCCTGGTGCCCTTCGCGATCAAGGGCGCCATTTGGTACCAGGGCGAGTCCAATGCCGGGCGCGCGCGCCAGTACCAAACCCTCCTCCCAACCATGATCCGTGATTGGCGCGCCCGGTTCGGAGTGGGCGATTTTCCGTTTTTCATCGTGCAACTGGCGAACTTTATGGCCGCCAAACCCGAGCCGGGCGAGTCCGCCTGGGCCGAGTTGCGCGAGGCGCAGTTGCTCACCAGCGAAGGCCTGCGCAACACCGGCCTCGCCGTGGCCATCGACATCGGCGATGCCGCCGACATTCACCCCAAGAACAAGCAGGACGTCGGACGCCGGCTCGGACTCGCCGCCCAGGGGATCGCCTATGGCCAAAAGCTCGACTACGCGGGGCCTCGTTACCGTTCGATGCAGCGTGATGGGCATCGAATCCGGCTGAAGTTCGATCGGGTCGGAGGCGGGCTCGTGGCCAAAGGCGGCGGGCAGCTCCAGGGCTTCGCCATCGCCGGAGCGGACGGCCGTTTCGTGTGGGGAGACGCCGCGATCGAGGGCGATACGGTCGTCGTGTCCTCCCAACAAGTGGCCCAGCCCACCGCCGTGCGCTACGGCTGGGCAGACAACCCGGACTGCAACCTATATGATCAGGCCGGATTGCCGGCGTCGCCGTTCCGAACCGATCGGCCCGGAAAGTAAGCCACGCCTTACGCCTGGCGGGCGCGGCGTTCGTTCACTGGCCACGAATCCAAGCGCGCCTGCGGCGAACCTCGCCGCCCGCGTGCTGCACGCTACAGCGTCCACCCCTTGCGGTACTCGTAGTGCAGGAATGCGTTGGCCTCGGTCAGGTTGGTGACCTTCAGATTCCCGCTGTCCCACACCAACTCTTCGCCGCCGAGCCTTACCGAGATCGTCCCGAGCAGGACGGCCTCGGTTAACGGGCCGGCAAAGTCGAAGTTCGAGCGGGGCGCCGGGCCCCCTTTGCAGGCTGCGATCCATTCTTCGTGATGTCCTATCGAGCGCGGCAGGGTTTTGGGCGGCCGTTTGTACTCCTTGTTGCGCGTCTCCGGGATCAAGCGCGGACTGTGGCCCCCCCACCCTTCGACGATCATCGTCCCTTTGTCGCCAACGAAGATCAGTCCGTCCTCGTGATTGAGCTCGCGGTCGTCCTCGAGTTCCGGCGGGCGCGGCGGTAAAAGCCCGCCGTCGTACCAATGGAGCTTGAGCGCGGGCATGTCGCCCCGGGCCGGAAATTCGTAGTGCACGGTGCAGGCCACCGGAAGAGTCTCCTCGAACACTGGAGTCGAGCTCGAATGCACCCGCGTGGGCGGCCCGAGCTTGAGCGCGGAAAACGCCGGCGCAAGGTTGTGGATGCCCATGTCGCCGAGCCCACCCGATCCGAAATCCCACCAACCGCGCCAGGCGAAGGGCACATAGGCCGGATGGTAGGGCCGCCAGGGCGCGGGGCCGAGCCAAAGGTCCCAATCCAGCGTCCCCGGCGCCGGTGGCGTGTCTTTCGGCCTTTCGATGCCCTGCGCCCAGTAGAGATGTTTCTTCCCGAGGTGCGTCGGCCGGTCCGACCAGGCATGGACCTCGCGCACCGCACCGATCGCGCCCGCCCAAAGCATCTCGTTGATCACACGGTTGCCCTCGAAGGCCATGCCTTGGTTGCCCATCTGCGTGGCCACTTTCGCGTCACGCGCCGCCTTGGCCAGCGCCCTGGCCTCATGCACGGTGCGCGTGAGCGGCTTCTCGCAATAGACATGCTTGCCGTGCTTGATGGCCGTCATCGAAGCGATCGCATGAACGTGGTCCGGCGTTGCGACCACCACGGCGTCGATGTCCTTCTGCTGGTCGAGCATGACACGGAAATCGCGATAGACCTTCGCGTTGGGAAAGCGCTTGAGGCTCGAGGCGGCGCGCGCCGTGTCCACGTCGCAGAGAGCCACGATGTTCTCGCTCTTGACCCCGTCGAGGTCATCGGCCCCGCGGCCGCCGGCGCCGATGCAGGCGATGTTCAACTTGCCGCTGGGCGGGGTGTTCCCGGCGCCACCCAGGACATGCCGCGGAACCACACTGAAGGCAGTGACTGCCGCCGACTGCGCGAGGAAGCGGCGGCGGCTGAGGGTCGGAGAGCGTTGCGGCAGGCCGGGAATGGCTGGGTGGTTCATCCGCCGATTGGAGAACAACCGGTCCGGCGGCGCAAGCAAGGAAACGCCGGGCCGACGCTCGGTTGCTTGCTCACGGGGGCTTGACAGTCGCAGCTCACGACCGGAGTCTCCTCACGTGGACGCCATCCCTCCGGCGGCGAACGAACCGTCGCGCGTTTCTTCGAACGGTGTGCCCCCCGCTGCGCTCGCAGCTCCCGCAGTTGCCCGCCTTTTGCACCAGTCCTGTCAAATCTATGGCCAGCAGTTTCGCGTGATCCTGGCCGTTGTAATGATCGTCTGGACACCGCTGGAGCTGCTGCGCAGTTACATCGACGCACTCGAGTTCAAGGAGGAACCCCTCAGGTCGTTGAAGTTTGCCCTGTTTCTCATCAACTTTGTAGGCATTGTCGCCACCGCAGGCGTGATCTGCATTACGCACGAGGCTCTGCGTGGGAGACCCATTACGGCGGTTGACGCGCTCGGGATCGGTTGCTGTTCTTGGGGGCGGCTGTTGTGGACCAGCGTGTTGGCAGGCGTGGCCCTCATGGGGGGGCTGATTCTCCTGGTCGCGCCGGCCATGTATCTGCTGGTGCGCTGCGCACTGCTCGGACCGGTGGCCGTGATCGAGCGTGTGGCCGGCACCACGGCGTTGCATCGTAGCTTCGCCCTCACGAGGTTCCACTTCTGGCTCCTCTCCCGCCTTGTGCTGCTGCTCCTGGGCGGATCCGTGCTCGTGGTGGGGTGTCTCGTGCTTGGCCAACACTTCATTCCCGGCTTGGACCACTGGCTCGCCGACGCGATCCTGAACCTCATCAGCGATGTCGTCTGCGCCTTTGGCGCCGTGCTTATGACGGTCACCTACGACCAGCTCAGCCGCGAGCCCGTGGCAACTCCTCCTCCAAGCGACGAATACGAATACGATTGAGTGGGAGGGTCGTTTTTTTCTCGTCTCAGCCCTTGACACAAACGGCCAGGAGGAATATTCCCTCCATTAGAAGGTTGCGGAGGCGACTATGAAGAGTATAAGAAAACGATTGGTGCTGTTCGGGCGGGTGGCCGGCGTCCTCGTGTTGGCGTGCGGGTGTGTCTCCTGCGCGCTCAAGCAGCGCGGCGGTTCCATGGTCGAGGGCGGCGCCGCCAGCGCGCAGGTCTCCTCGCTGGCGGCGGCGAAGGTCACCCTGGTGCGGGGAGTCGTCGAGGCCAAGCCTGGCACGGGCGGTGATTGGGCGCCACTCCAGCCGGGCGACTTGATCGAGGAGGGCGCCGAACTCCGAACCGGCAAAGGCGGTGAAGTCGAACTGGTCCTCGAGGGGAATGGCTCCGTGCTCCGGGTGACCCCCGGCACGGTGATGCGCCTGGACAAACTTGCCCTGCGGGACCCGAATACGTCCGACGCCCTGAATGTAGTCGTCCAGGTTGCCGAGGGACAGGTCGTGGGCCTGTTCAAGAGCCAGGGCCATCCTTCCACTTTCCAGTTGACCTCCGCCGGGGGCGCGTCGGTGTACGTTCGGCCGTTGCTCGGCGAATCGGTGCCGATGGGAATGGCGGCCGTGCCCGCGGTTCCCGCCATGCCAATGGGCACCCTCACCTATGAACAGATCTACTCCGGCGGCATGAGCGTGAACTCCCTCGTGGCCAGCCAGGGGCTGCCCCCTGGGGTGCAACTGCCGGCCATTCCTGAGCCCGCTACCATCAGTTTGCTCGCCGTGGCGCTTGCGCTCGGCAGCGTTTGCCGGCGGCGCCCGCCCCCGCCGCGCGCGCCCTAGCACCTCATCCAATTGACCGAACCAAGCGGGAAATCAGCCTCGCGGAGGTCGAGTGTCAATAGTGAGGACTGACCCCTTGGGGTGAGAAAACGCTCGAATTTCGATCAGCGGCTGCGCAGAATAAGCTGATGTCGCTTATCGAACGCACGATCCGGGTCAGCTACCGGCACCGCGTGTTTTTTACCGACGGGGTGTTTGGGCCCGGGAATGCGCTGCTGAAGGACGTGCTGACGGACGGCCAGCCCGGACGGCGGCGCAAGGCCCTCGTCACGCTCGATGAATCGCTCGCCGTCGCGCAGCCCGATCTGGCGCGCCGAATCGAGGATTACTTCGCCGCGTTCCCCGGCTGCCTCGAGTGCGTTTGCCCGCCCATGGTGATCGAGGGCGGCGAGCGGGCCAAGAACTCCTACTTTCACGTGTCCGAGGTTCAGTCGCGCATCGAGCGGCATGGCGTCTGCCGGCATTCGTACGTCATCGCCGTCGGGGGCGGCGCGCATCTGGATGTGGTGGGGTTGGCCGCCGCCACGGCCCATCGCGGGGTGCGACATGTCCGCATCCCGACCACCACGCTCGCGCAGGCCGACTCGGGTGTCGGCGTCAAGAACGGGATCAATTCGTTCGGGAAGAAGAATTTCATCGGCGCGTTCGCCCCTCCGTTTGCGGTCATCAACGATTTTAGCTTGCTGGCCTCACTCCCGGCACGCGACAAACGGGCCGGCTTCGTCGAAGCCGTGAAGGTCGCACTTATCCGGGACGCGGGGTTCTTCGAGGCGATCGAGCGCGACGCGCCGCGGCTGGGAGTGTTCGACCCGGACGCCATGCGGTCGCTCATCCAGCATTGCGCGGAGCTGCACGTGAATCACATCGCCACGTCCGGAGACCCGTTCGAGTTCGGCTCGGCTCGGCCGCTCGATTTTGGGCACTGGGCGGCGCACAAGCTCGAGCAGCTTTCCGATTACAAGCTCCGGCATGGCGAGGCGGTGGCGATTGGGATGGCGGCGGACGTGATCTATGCGCGACGCAAGGGGATGCTGGACGCAGCGAGCGCCGACCGCATCCTCGCGCTGCTCGAGGGCCTCGGCTTCGAGTTGTTCGCGCATGAACTGCTCCATCGCAGCGCCCGGGGCGAGTTGCTGGTGCTGGGTGGGTTGCAGGAATTCCGTGAGCATCTCGGCGGGGAACTGACGATCACGCTGCTGACCGGGATCGGCCAGGCCGTCGAAGTGCATGAGATGGATGCGGCCACTGTCGCCGACAGCATCCGCGAGCTGGCGCAACGGCGCGAACCCGCGTCGGCCCGGCTCCCCCCCAGCTTGAGGGAATGAAGGCCCCGGCATCGGTCGGAGCGCCGGAGTGGGCGACCATTCTTCTGGCGCGGTCTCGCGGCTGATATGACGCGCACCGTGGTCATCGACGTGGTCGGCCTGACCCGATCGCTCCTGGGAGCAGCCACGCCGCGCATTACCCGCTTTGCCCAGGCGGGCGCGACAGCGGTCATCGCGCCGGCGTTCCCCGCCGTCACGTGCACAGCCCAAGCCAACTATCTCACGGGCCACACGCCCGCCGCCCACGGCATCGTTGGCAACGGCTGGTACGAACGCGACCAGGCCGAGGTGAGGTTTTGGAAGCAGTCGAATCATCTGATCCAGGCACGGAAACTCTGGGAGAACCTGCGCGCGGATAATCCGGCCTTCACGTGCGCCCAGTTGTTTTGGTGGTATAACATGTATTCCGCGGCGGATTACTCGATCACACCGCGCCCGCTCTATCCCGCCGATGGACGCAAGGTGTTCGACATCCACACCTGGCCTTACTCGATTCGCTCCGAGATCAAGCGCGACCTTGGTGAATTCCCGTTTCCCGCCTTCTGGGGGCCGGCGGCGGGCCTCGACACGCCGCAAGGCCCAGCGGACGCAGTTTCGCGTTGGATTGCGGCCTCGTCGAAGTGGATCGAGCAACGCTACCAGCCCACGCTCAGTCTCATCTATCTCCCCCATCTCGACTACAACCTCCAGCGCCTCGGACCGCGCGCGGCCATAATTCCGGAGGACCTCGCGCGCATCGACGCGATCGTCGGCGACCTCCTGGACTACTTCCAAGGGCGGTCCGTCCAGGTCGTGCTCTTGTCGGAGTACGGCATCACCGAGGTGGACACGCCGATCCACCTGAACCGGCTTTTCCGCGAGCGAGGCTGGCTGGCGATCAAAGACGAACTGGGTCTGGAGGCGCTGGACTGCGGCGCGAGCCGAGTGTTTGCCGTGGCCGATCACCAGGTCGCGCACATCTACCTCAACGACACGTCGCTCGAGAACGAGGTGCGGGAGCTCCTCGAGGGCACTTCGGGCGTCTCGAAAGTGCTGGGCGGAGCGGAGAAACACCACGCCGGGCTGGATCACGCGCGGGCGGGCGACCTGGTGGCCGTGGCGGCGGAACGCGCCTGGTTCACCTATTATTACTGGCTGGAGGATCGACTGGCCCCCGACTTCGCGCGCACAGTCGATATTCATCGCAAGCCCGGTTACGACCCGGTCGAGCTGTTCCTCGACCCCAAACTCGGCCGCGTGAAGCTCCGAATCCTCTGGCGTCTCCTGCAAAAGCGGCTCGGCTTCCGGACGCTGCTTGACGTAGTCCCGCTGGACGCGTCGTTAGTCAAGGGGTCGCACGGCCGGCGGCCGGCGGACACCGCGGATTGGCCGCTCATCATCACCTCGCGCACGGACCTTCTGCCCGGAACGCAGCTCGATTCGGTCGAGGTTTACGGGGTGCTGAAGCGCCATCTGGAACCAGCGGCCTGAGCGCGGCCTCGACCGTCGCGCACCTTCCGTCGGGAGGCCACGAAGGGAGCGCCGCCGCCCGCGAACCGGCGGGCGAACAGCTCAGGATCGCACGAGAACGTTGACGGTGAACAAACCGATCATGGCCAGGCTGCAGGCCACCTTGCCGACCGCGCCGGCGAGCAGTCCAAGCAGGGCCCCGAGCCCCGCGCGGCCAGCCTCCTTGAGCTCCCGGCCCCCGGCCAACTCGAACGCCACCGCCCCAATAAACGGCCCCACCACAACCCCCAGCGGACCGAAGAAGCATCCGATCATGGCGCCCAGGGCCGCCCCCACCAATCCGCGCCAGGTCGCGCCGAGCCGGCGCGCGCCAGCCACGCTCGCCAGGTAGTCCAGCACCAACGCCAGCAGGGTCAAGCCAATGAGCAAGCCCAGGACGAGGTTGCCGACGCTTGCGGGCCCGAAGTAGATCCGGTGACCCACGGCGGCGGCGAGAATCAAGGGCGGACCAGGGATGCCGGGAATGGCGCTGCCTGCCAGACCCACACCCATGATCAGCAGCACCAGAACCAATCCGATGATTTGCTCGAACGACATATTGCAGTGTTCAACGCCACGGCATCTGCCGGAAGCCCGTGCCAGGGGCCGCCACCGCCACCTCATGGCGCTGAGGCGTCGCCCCACCGCCAGGAACGGTCGCACGGGCCGCCGGCTCTTTCCATCAGTCTGCCCCAAAAACCGGCCGCGTCAACCGACCGCGCGGCCGGACCGGGAGCGCGCGCGTGCTTCAGGCCGGACGCAAGGCCCGGATGGCGGCCAGAAAATCCGCGGGCCACGGAGCCTCGAAGGCGAGCCGCTGGCCCGTTTGCGGGTGCGTGAACGCCAGGGACCGCGCGTGCAGCATGTGCCGCGGAGCCGCGTAGCCGGTGAGCTCGGTCAAGAGCGCATTCGGTCGTTTGCCATAGATACAATCGCCCACGAGCGGAAAACCGATGTACTTGAAGTGGACGCGCACCTGGTGGGTGCGGCCCGTGTGCAGTTGCGCCTGGAACCAGGTGGCGCCCCGCAACCGCTCGAGCACGCGGTAGCTGGTGAGGGCGGAGCGGCCGCCCTTGGCGACGGTCATGCACTTGCGATGGTTGGGATGGCGGGCGATGGCGGCGTCGATCTGGCCCGTGGACGGCGTCACGTCGCCACAAGCCAGCCCGTGGTAAAGCTTCTCGACTTTGCGGGTCGCGAATTGGAGCGACAAGGCCATGTGCGTGGCGTCGCTCTTGGCGACGACCATCAGGCCGCTGGTGTATTGGTCCAGGCGATGAACCACCCCGGGCCGCGCCACCCCGCCGATCCCGCTCAGATGTCCGCGACAATGATGGAGCAGCGCATTGACCAGGGTGTTGTCCTCGTTGCCGGCGGCGGGATGCACCACCATCCCGGCGGCCTTGTTGAGCACGACCAGCGCTTCGTCCTCATAAATCACATCCAGCGGGATGTCGCGGGGCAGCACCGTCGGGGCCTTCGGCTCAGGCCAGCGCACCGTGATGGTCTCACCGGCCTGCGGATGATGCGTGGGCTTGACCACGGCGCCGTTGACCTGGATTTCGCCTTCACGGATCAGCCGCTGAATCGCGTTGCGCGACACGCAAGGGACGCGTTGCCGCAGGAACGTGTCGAGTCGCGCACGCGGCAGCGAGGTCTCGACGATGATGATCTCGGTGCGATCGGGCTCCATGCGGTTCAGACGGTGGCGGCGGCCGTGCCCGCGGACGGTCGCGACAGCCGCCGCCACAGCCAAAGGCCCGTCACCAGGAGGCCGGCGCTGATGAGATGCGCCGGCGTCGCCAGGCCGCCCAGGTAGCGCTCCGCGTAATCCCCGCGGAACAGCTCGACAATGCTGCGCAAGATGGCGTAGCCAATGAGATAAAGCGCGAATACCTGGCCATCGAACCGCTTGTGGCGGTACTGCCACGCCAGGAGTCCATAAAGCCCCAGGTTCGCCACCGCCTCATAGACCTGGGTGGGATGCACACCCATGCCGCGCGTGGGGTGGTCGATCGGGTAGTGCAGCGTCCAGGGCAGGTTCGTGGGCAATCCGTAGCAGCACCCGTTCATCAAGCAGCCCAACCGGCCAAAGACATGGCCCAGCGAGATGCTCGGCGCCAGCACGTCGCCCATCTTCCAGAGCGGCAATTGCTTCGCGCGCACGTAAAAGATGGTGGTGAGGGAGGCGCCGATGAGGCCGCCGTAAAAGACCAGGCCGCCGTGATGGATCATGAAGATCTCCCACCACGGCTTGTCGGCAAATTCCTCGCGCCAATACGAAACGACGTGCAGCAGCCGCGACCCTGCAATCGCCGCCAGCACCAGCCAGGGGCCAAGGTCCACCACCGTCTCGCCGGGAATGCCCTCACGCTCGCAACGGCGACTGGCGGTCCAGAGCCCCGCCAGGAAACCAGTCGCTACGAGGACGCCGTACCAGTGAATTGCGAGACCGCCAATCTGAAACGCGATTTGTTCCACGCCAGATCAGGATACGCGCCGGACCGCCGCAAGTCGAACGGTTTGTGGGGAAGGACGCCCACGCCGGCTGCGTGGGCACTGCGTGCCGAGCCCGGTCACGGTCGCCGCCGCATCCTCCTCAAAAGCTGAAGCGCAGGCCGCCCAGGATCTCGATGGTCTGACCGAGGCGCAGCGTGGCGGACTTGTCCCCGGCGGCGATGGTGAGGTTTTCGAGGTTCTGAAATTGGGCGCCCACCACCAGGCTCACGTTCCTGGTGATGGCCACGGCCAGTGAGGCGTTGGCGTACACGCCCAGGAGCCATTCGCTGCGCGAGCCCTTCCCGATGCGCGTGCCGGGCGGCCCACCCGTGGCCCCTGCAGCCAGGGAAAAGGCCTCGGTGTAGCTGAACTCGGCGTCCGCATTCACCGCCGCCAGACCGCCGCCGATCTGGAGAGAAACACGCTCGAACAACGGGGCCTCGAGGAACGGGCCCATGCGCAGCCCATAAACAAGTCCGTCCACCTTCGCCGACAACGAGGAAGTGAGCGTGGCAGGTGCCGACACAGGCGCAGGCGTCGTGGGGTCGTGATACGAGAGGAGCGCACCCGGTCCGGCGAAACTGCCTCGGTAACCCGCCGGCGGAAGAGTCGATCCGGGCACGAGCGCGCCATAGGAGTAGCTCGAGGTGTTCCGGGCGACCGTGCCGGTGAGCGTGCTCTCACGCTTCTGGTTGATGTCGAGCGAGCCGAAAGCACCTTCCAAGCCCCAAATCAGCTTGCGGTTTCCGGAGAGCTTCAAGGAGCCCAACTCGCGGCCATAGCCAAGCTCGAACCCCGCCTGAGGATCGTCAGTAAAACGCTCGGTCGAATTGTCCCGGAGGAATGGACGAGGGGTGCTATGCAAGTCGATGTTGCCAGCCCCGGAGTTGACTTGGTTGACGACATCGTACCCCCAGTTCCACGTCGTCGTGGTGCTGCCGCTCACGTCCTGTGCCAGCAAACCGTCATCGAACGGTGGCGCGATGGGTTGCCCGTGGCGAATCTCGGTCTTGATGCCGATGCTGAACCGCGTGCTGACGGTGAAACGGTTGGGAGTCGCCCCCACTTCTTGAGCCAGGCCGCGCGGCGCCAGGCCGGGCGACGCGAGTAACGCGGCGAGCGAGCAGCCGATGCAGGCAAGGCCGGCGGGTGGCGGCAGGCAGAACGCTGGCGGAGCGAAACGGCGGTCTGGCATGGTCCGGCGGAGGTTCATGGGGCGGATCACAGTAGGGGTGTGGGTCGGGCAACGAAGGGTTAAGGGAACCGCATAACTCGGTAGAACCGGCGAGGACCAGCGCTCGACAAGTCCACGGGATCGGTCCCGCCCAGCACCCAACTGATCCGCTGGCCGTAGCCTTGGAGTGCGGGTGAGATGGTCTGCCACGAGCCATCGGGCCAGTCAACCCGCCCCTGAACATAGTAGAACGAATTGCGCTGCGCATCGAACTCGAAGCGCAGGCCCATCACCACGTTGGTGGCCTCGCTCGTACCGTTCGTTTGGAACTGCCTCACAGCGGCCAACCTCAGGTCGGCGATCGCGGGAAACCGAAAGGCTAGCGCGGCCTGGAGCTCATAGACCAAGTCGAGCGCCGCCAGACTGGCGGGGTCGCGGTCAGAGACGTAGAACTGAATGGGGACATCAAACGCTTCACCAGCGGCAACCGGACCGAATTCGAGATACGGAATCGCGTTGCTGGTTCCGGTCGCGTTGAACACGCGGATCGGGTTCCCGAGCAGATCATTGGTCAGCCCGCGAATCAGCATCCGTATGCTGACGAAGTTCGATACGCCCGGGTTGCTGACGGTCGCGACTTGCGTGAACAGACCAGTCGCCAGCGACACGGCATCGGGCAACGGCTGCACCTCCGCTGCGGGCGCAACCGGGAGACGCGCCGCCGCCAGGGGCATCGGGTTGCCGGCCGGGTCTTTCGTTTGCATGGCCACCGGCTCGTTACCCAGGCGCAGGCGCGCCGCCCCCAGGCTCATGCCGGGATTCAAGTCGAACGTGACGGTGGCAACCGAGCGAGGTCCCGGGCGGAAAGTGGCTCCTGCTGGCAGCGCAACGGTGACTCCGAACTTGCCTTGGGCGACCTGGCTCCCATCGGTGGTGACCGAGGCGCTTGGGGCGTCTCCCGAGCCAGCCAGCCCAGGGGTGCCACCGGGAGAGGCCAGACTGACGGCGTTGGTATCGGTCACATCCACGGTAACCGCGGCCTGTGGGTTGGCGAGCACGGCAGGATCGAAGACCAGCGAGAAGCTCACCTGGTTCTCGTTGGTGAGCGCCACCAGTTCGTTCGTGACCACCACTCGCTTCGTGGTGTTGGTCACGTAAACGTCGAAACTCGAGAGTCGCACTTGCCGTGCTGTGACCGTGAGATTAGCCACCGTGCTGGTGACCGAGCCGGCCGAGTTGGCCACCACCACGGAATAGGGCCCGGCGGCGTCAGCCGTCAGCTTGCCCAGGAAGAACACATTCGTCTGATCCGAGGGGCCGATGGCGGCGCCTCCCATGCGCCATTGGAACGTGAACGGTGCGGTGCCCGAAACCAGCACACTGAACGCGGTCACGCCGCCCACTACCACGGTTTGGTCCTGCGGCTGTTGCGTTATCTCCGGCGGAACCGTGGGTGGCGCCGTGGCCGCCTGGCAAATGGCCACGCACCAGACCAACACCAGCCAACCCCAGGCACCCACCAGCGTATTAGAGGATCGGTTCATGGCGCGTGAGTTGGCTTCGAACTATCGTTGTCGAAAAATGTGCGTGGTCGTCATAGTCACCGCGACGCCACAACCGGATTTGTCCGCGCGAGACCGCTGGCGGGTCCGTGGGTCGCTTACACGGCAAAACTCTGGCTCAGCAGCGTCCCCGAAGTCAAACCTATCTGAAAGGTCTGAAGTCTCGAAGTCTCGAGGCCTGCCGCAACCCCCGCATCACTTCAGGCCCAGCGGCTTCGGTGCGAGGAACAGCTTGAGTATTCCGGCGGTGCGGTCCTCCGTCTCGACGCAGGCAAGGCCGGCCTTCGGCAGAGTCAGAGCCGGAGTGGCGGCCAGTCCGAGCAAGACACAGGCCCGCTCTGCCAGCGAAGGCGCATGGCCAACCAGCAGCACATGTTCGGCGGCCGGCAGACGCCCAAGCCATCGGCCGAAGGCCTGCTGCGAGGTCTCGTTCAACAGCGCGTCAACCGTCTGCAAATCCACGGCGCCTTTGGCCCGGCAGAGCTCAAACACGATTCCCGCCGTCTGCTGTGCGCGCACCAGGGGGCTCGTGTAGGCGGCATCGAAATAGATGTTCGAGCGCCTCAAGCAGAACGCCATGAAGTGCGACTCGGCGATGCCTCGCTCTGATAACGGCCGCTTGGCGTCGTCACGGCCTTCGATGGCATCGGCATGTCGTAGAAAGTAGAGTCGCATAATTCAACGTGGGTCAGAGGTCGATGGCCACAACCTCATGATCGAGGATGGCCCGCACGGAAAGCTCGAGGCCGCCGTTCGAGAGACTCCAAGGCGGCGTCTCGTTTGCGATCAGCAGACGCGCCCGGCGCGGCCTCGCGCCAGAAGGAAGGCGAAGGCGAACCTTCTGCGGACCGATCGGCAGCAGTTCGCGCAACGGTCCCTTCATCATCATTGGATTGGTAAGGTTGACCAGGTGGACGGTCATCGAGTTCTTCTGCCGCCAGACGGCAACATCCAGCACGCCCGGACCGGTCACCGTCACCGGGGGTTCCTCGTTCGTCGCCCAGGCCACGGCGTTGCGGAGCAGTTTGCCATGATCGACACACAGCACCTCCCAAAACACGCGGTCGATGTCCCACGGGAAATATACCACACGCCCCTGGCCGAACTCGCGCAGATAGACGCCCGGGATATCGGTCCGAGCCACGCGGGGATAGACCTTCTCCATCGGCAGGTCGGGATAGGAAGGGATGAGCGTCAGCGGCGGGGCGGGCGCTTTCTCGATCGCCTCGACGCCGAGGCGCCATACGCCGTTCACGATCCGGGGCGCATCCTCGAGGCCGGCCAGGAGCGGGTGTTGCCGCCCGGTGGCCGGGTCGTGCTCGAGCCGTAGATACGAGTTCTGCATCGGCCCCTCGACGGGCCCGCGAAAGGCGACGCCGAACAGGTCCCGCAAACCGAAATCGGGCCGGCGCGCGCCCATTTCGTTGTAGAGCGAGGTCTCGTAGGTCGCCACTAGGCCGCCACCCCGCTGCACGAACTCGCGCAACTGATCGCACTGGCGGTCCGAGAGCGCCGCGATGTTGGGCAGCACGAGCGTCTTGAATTGCCGGACGTGTTCCCAATCCAACAGCCGATCATGGGCCATCTCGAAGGGCAGCCGCGCCTCGACGAGCGCGTGATAGAAGCCCGAAGTATGGTCTTCAACCTTCTGCGCAGCGCGCGGCCCACCATAAAACCAGGCCGTCTGTTGAGAATAAACCAGGGCCACCCGCGCCAGCGGCGCTTCGTTGCGCAGATAGGGTTCGAGGCGGTGATGGCGTTGGTAGATTCCTTCGACTACTTTGAGCCAGCGGGGATCGTGGAGTGTGCCCGAGAACTTGGTGAACCAGGGCCGCAGGCCGTTGGCGATGCCGTCGGCCGCCCAGATGCGGATTTCGGCCTCGCTTTGCACCGAGTCCTTCCAACGGTACGGCTCCTCGAGACCGACACTAAAAATGCCCACGATGGGCTTGCGGCCCATCGTCGAGCGGTATTCCTTGGCGTTCTTCCCGTTGGCCCAGGGCGCAGTCAGGCCACGCCGCGCCTGGCGGTCGGCGATGAGGGTCTCGGCCACCTCTCCGATCCGCTGCATGTCCAACGAACTGGTGGCGCCGCCGCCGGTGTTGGGGATGACGCAAGCGTTGGGGTTGAGTCGGCGCACCTCGCCATCCCACAGGCGCCAAAGCTCGAACAGCCGCTGCTGGCGCCAGGTGATATAGCGCTGCCGGGCCGGGTCCTGGGGGTCGTCCGTGCGCGGAAGGTCCATGCCGTGGGCGGCCTTGAAGTTGCGCTGGCAGTGCCCGCAATAGCACATCCCCGAACCGTCCCAACGGTTGATGAAGATGCCGTCGGGATGGTAGAGCGACACGATCTCCCGGGTCACCTCGGTCATGAACTCGAAGTTGTAAGGGCCCAGGGCGCAGGTGACCCACATCTCCGGCGAGGCCCAGTGCCGCCGCGGGCGGCCCTGAGCGTCCACCGCGATCCAATCCGGGTGCGCTTCATAGACATCCTGGTAGGTGGCATGAGGGTCGGTGCGCGCGATGACCACCATCCCCAGCTTGCGACACCCGGCGACGAGTTCGCCAAACGGATCGCTCTTCCCCAACCATTGGCTCCGATGATGCAGCGGCACGGTGGTCGGGTAATAGGCCACGCAGCCGCCGGCGCTAAGGCAAACCGCGTCCGAGTGTGTGCGTTTGAAATAGTCCAGCCAGAACGCGAGATCAAACTTGCCGGGATCGTCCTCGACGAGGGTCAACTGCGCCCAGCGCATGGGCCGATCGATCCAATCAGGCCGGGGCACGGTGCGGTCGGCCGCGCCGGGAAAGGCCGGACGCAGGCCGCCCAACACCACAGCCGCACCGCCGCAGGCGGCAGTCCGCAGAAAGCCACGGCGGGAGACAGCCAGGGGCAGCCGTTTCATAAGCAGAGCCGCGAGTTCATCGCCGCCGGTTTGACAGGGCCTGGACGCACACTCTCTCGCCATCCGGATCGGCCTCAGCGCGCGCGAACCAACTGTCCGCCGCCCGGCGGGAGTCGAAGCTCGGCGCGCGTATCCTTCGTCCTCGACCATCGGCCGCTGAGTGGATCGAAAAGCTCGAGTTCGCGTGGACCGCGCAGACCCAGGGTGGCGCCCGCCTTGTAGTCGAGGTTGACCACCATCACGTGCGTCACCGTGGCGGCCTTGCCG
>Ga0233425_10005895_pt1 | contig 18789 bp, 17 predicted proteins | sample Watercolumn_Towu_2_FD_181712 | JGI IMG/M metagenome (GOLD analysis project Ga0233425, IMG submission 181712) | Freshwater microbial communities from Lake Towuti, South Sulawesi, Indonesia - Watercolumn_Towuti2014_140_MG | ecosystem: Environmental > Aquatic > Freshwater > Lake | place... | reverse complement strand
GCGGGGCGGTCTTTTCCGACGCGGCGGGGGCGGATATCTGCTTCTCGAGCCACCGCTCTGCCTCGGCCAGGGAAGCGAACTTCTTATAGTGCGCCCCGGAAAACCCCCGGATCAGCTCCTCGGCGCCTCCAGGCCCGAACCAGGCGGTATAGATGCCGGGCGTCCTTCCTTTGGCGATGGCATAGTATTGCCGGGATTTTCCCATATCGTCTTACTGAGGGTGGTCTTTCAGGCGAAAACTCTCGCCGTCATAAGAGAGTGTCAGTTCTGTCTCCCCCGTCGCAGTCCCGGCGGGAGGCTCAAGGCTGAATTTCTCGCCGAAATAAATTTTCCGGGCAACCTCTGATCGCGAGATCGTGTCGGGATCGCCCTCCACCAGGATGGACCCTTCGTTGACGATATAGGCCCGGTCGCAGACGGAAAGCGTTTCGCGCACATTGTGATCGGAAATGATCACCCCGATTCCTTTGGCCTTCAACTTACCGATGATATTTTGAATATCCGCCACGGCCAGAGGATCGATCCCGGCGAAAGGTTCGTCGAGAAGGATATACTTTGGCGAGGTCACCAGCGCCCTTGTGATTTCCACCCGTCTCCTCTCGCCTCCGGAAAGCGAATAGGCGCGGTTCTTTGCCAGCGGGGTCAGATCCAATTCTCCCAGCAGTTCCTTCAGACGTTCCCGGCGCTCCTGCAGACTCAGATCCAACGTCTCCAGGATCGCCATGATATTCTCCTCAACGGTAAGCTTTCTGAATATCGAGGGTTCCTGGGGGAGGTAGTTGAGGCCCTTCCGTGCCCGGATGTACATCGGGCAGCGGCTCACATCCTCGCCGTCGATGAGAATCTTGCCGCCATCGGGGCGGATCAGCCCCACGATCATATAGAACGTGGTCGTTTTTCCTGCGCCGTTGGGACCCAAAAGACCCACAACCTCGCCGGGACAAATCTCCAGGTTGACTCCGTTGACCGCCCGTCTGCCGCCGTAGATCTTGATCAAACCTGTCGCCGACAATTTGCCTACGCCCGCTCCTGGACCGGAATGATTGCCCGCGGCGACATCGGCGGGCGCCGTTGCTTTTTTCTTCATCATACCCTTACTATTCGGCTTTCGTCGTGGGAATATCTCGACAGTCCAATGAATCCATCGATAAGGCATTGCTTTTACCTGCGAGTATACGAAGAACGGCAAGATGTGTCAATTGAATTATCAGCGAATGTGTGGGGGGATTGGGCAGAACCCCTGTTTGTGAATCCTCTTGAAACACAAAATCCATGCCCTAAGTTTGATCGAGGAACGGTAACGCTTTGTCCAGCCTATAGACAAGCGCTTGGCAAGAGGCAAGAAGACGATCCTCTCCTTCAATCACCTTGATGTCATAAACCGCGGTTTTGTTGGTCCGGTTTATTTCCCTGGCTTCGGCGGTCAAAGTCGCGCCTCTGGAAGGGGAGGCAAGATAACTGATATCCATATTCAAGGCGACGGCAATGGTTCCATGTGAATTGGATGCGGTTTCAAAAGCTTCGTCGATGAGGGCAAAAAGCGCCCCTCCATGGGCCTTCCCAAACATGTTTTCCATATCCGGCGTGAAGAGCATCGACACTTTTGAATAGCCTTCATCCAGATCGATCAGCCTGAGGGCAAATTTCTTGGCAAAGGGCTCCTGCTCCACCCTTCTGAAGATTGCTTCCCTGATTTTGCCATCCATACTTTTTCTCCGCCTCAAATCGATCCGTCCAGCCCATCCGCCGGCGGTTTTCTGCATGACCGCTAGTGCTGTGCATCCCTGAAAAGCCGAGTAACCCGGCCGCTCCCACTTGTTGCTCAGCACGGATATCCATGCCGCTTGGTACCGGGACTGGAGATAACCCCGGCTACCCGATAGGGCGGTTTATTGAACCGGCGCCCTGGGGGCAACCGTCGCGTCGCCTTGTCCACTTTTCTTAAGCCCTCTGGCAACAAAGCCAGAAGCCTTCATTTCCTCAACAAACTCGCGGAGGTAGCGGGCACCGAATCGATCGCGAGAAAGGCGATGTCCCATGCCCCCTTCCGGAGCGCAGCGAATATCTTACCGGCTGCGTCGTAAGTGATGAGTTCGACGGGCACACCCAGGCGCCTTCCCAACTCCTGTGCCATGTCCACCGACACCCCGCGTGGCTTGCCGCTCGAAGGGTCATTCATAGGAAGGCATGATCGCGTGCATCCCTTCAAGAGCTGACTTCGTACATCTGCGTATCACAGTCGACCTCACGGCCTGCCTTCAGACTCCTCATGATCGACGAGAGGAACCGCGCGCGTTTCGGCAAGATCACCGTGGTCTACGGGGCAAGGACCCCGGGGCTGCTGATTTACAAGGACGAAATCGCCGCCTGGGCCAAGCGGGACGATCTGGCGCTCCACGTGACCGTGGACAAGGGGGATGCGGACTGGAAGGGTCGGGAGGGGTTTGTGCCGACGGTCTGCAAGGAGGTTGCCCCGAGCTCTGAAAACGCGGTGACGGTGATCTGCGGCCCCCCGATCATGATCCGCTTTACCCTGCCGGTCTTCTGCGAGCTCGGTTTTTCCAAACAGAACATCATCACCTCGCTCGAGATGCGGATGAAATGCGGGATCGGGAAGTGCGGCCGCTGCAACATGGGAGAGAAATACGTCTGCAAGGACGGCCCGGTCTTCTCGCTCGCCGAGCTGGACAAACTCACCAAGGAATACTGAATCAGCCGAGGGAACAGGCCTTAAAGCCCATTCCCCCGCCGCCGAGATCCCCGGCCGTGGCATCCCAGCGGCAAAAACCTCCGCCTGCCGATCGGCGCTCTGTCATCTGGAGCTGGCAAACTTGCCTTCCAGGACAGGGGTGACGCGGACCAGATCGACGATCTGCGCGCCGGCCCACGTCGATACGGCAAAATCGATATGATCGTTGGGCTTGATCATTGAATACTCCATCCCCTGACGGGTACTCAGGCGCACGTCCGCAAAGGGATCGATGATAACGGCACGGATGCCCTCGTCGTTTTCGATCAGGAGCATCGCGCCGTCGATCGCCGTCCCGACGGATACGACCCTGCCCCAATCCGCCCGTTCCCCCGCGAACGCGCCGGTCGCCCCGGTCGCGGCCGCCCAAACCGCTACTGCCAACAGAATTGTTCGATACTGCCTCATAGTCGCCTCCTTTTTTGAATAGAATAGCCCGTGATCCTCGTTTCGAAGGTGTTCCTCTCACCGCCACCGTTTCTTCCCTGTCATTGAGATCGGCAGAAGTCCGCCAAAACTTAAATGGTGAGAAAAACAGTATCGTTGGCCGGATAGATTCACGGGGATCAACCCGTGGAGGTCTCTAATCGAAAGCGGCGCTGATCGCTCCAACCGACTTCACATTGCCGAGAAAGACGATGAATTTCTGGAGCAGATCCGTGTCGAAACATCGCCTCATGCCCAGATCGCGATCATCCTGCTCCGGATCAGCATCGCCCCCCTTTTTTTTGTCTTCCGGCTTTCTGATCATGATCTGTGCCGCTTTCATGGGGGGTATGGGCTTTTTGTAAGGCCGTCGGGACGTCATGGCGTCAAACACATCGGCTATCCTCAATATACGGGCCAGCAGATTGATGTTCGACCCCTCCAGACTCATGGGATATCCCCCGCCTTGGAAATCTTCGTGGTGATGCAGCACCGCTTTCTTCACAAATGCGGGGATATCCGTATCGATGAGCATCGCCAACCCGTTGAGGGGATGACGTTTCATGATTTCCCACTCGGTTTCGTTGAGTGGTTCGTTTTTTGTGAGGATCTGATTAGAAACAAAGGCTTTGCCGACATCGTGCAGCAGGGCGCCGACCCCGCAATGTTTAAGCATATCGATTCTTCGTGTCTCGCCGGGCGCCTGATATCCCGGATCGATCTTGTCGAGGATGTCCGGATTGAGTTGCAGAAACGCCACGGTAAACCAGAGTACCTTGGTGGCATGCTCGTAGGTCTGGTAATCATGGCCGATCATTTTCGACAATGCTTGAAGAGATTTTGTCTCCTTTATGAATACGAGGGCGTTTTCAATGAACAGCTGCGTTCGCCGGACGGAAGAAGTCTCCATCGATCCCAAACCGAAGGACGTTTCAAAGGCGCCCTTGACGACATTGGTGGAAACCTTGCTGAAAATCTCCGCTTTCTGATCGTCCGGTGTCGATGCGTTGTCAAGGATGCCTCCCAGATGGTCCTCGAGATACTGCTCGTATTTGAACTGTTCTTCGAGATCGACGAATACCTCCTTGGTTCCGCTCTCGGAGAGTCTGGCGAGTTGCTGCGGGCTGACATTGTTGCCTTCCAATGCCCAGAGAATATATCTCCCCTCCGGCGTGACCACATAAATTCTAAAATCCGGCAAAATCCCCGGCATGATCGCACCCGGAGGGATAGCCATGTACCTTCCTCTTTCCATCCGCTTTCGCCCTGCCTTCATTCATGAATGTCCGTCGCGCATGGCGCGCGGCCGGCGATATCGGATCCTTAAGACGGCAAGAACTATGCCAGTACGATCCCGAGGGGTTAGGTAGATACGGTCATGACTTGAAAGATCTAATGGTTTCCGAATGGTTTGCGTAAAAGACGGAAAGGCGGCAACGGCGCTTGACGAGGATTCCCTGACGATTTGGGAAAACTCCGTCAAGCTATTGACGTTTTGACTGCCGATCTGATCCGGCAAGCCCGCTTCTCATCGACGGGACGCACATATCAAGCGGTCGATTTAACCCTTTGGTGAGTGCCGGCCGGCAGCGGGAGATCGGGAAAGGGATCGGATCGGAAAATGCCGTTTACCAAGATCATTGATCGGGCGGCCTGTCATGAACATATATTTTGACAGTAGTCAATAAAAATTATAAAAATCCTTAGGCGATGCAGATAGCCGACGAGGCGCTCAGACAAGCTGCGGTCCGTGGAGTAGAAGCGCACGGGAAATCGGATCGATAAGGCATTGCTTTTACCTGCGAGTATACGAAGAACGGCAAGATGTGTCAATTGAATTATCAGCGAATGTGTGGGGGGATTGGGCAGAACCCCTGTTTGTGAATCCTCTTGAAACACAAAATCCATGCCCTAAGTTTGATCGAGGAACGGTAACGCTTTGTCCAGCCTATAGACAAGCGCTTGGCAAGAGGCAAGAAGACGATCCTCTCCTTCAATCACCTTGATGTCATAAACCGCGGTTTTGTTGGTCCGGTTTATTTCCCTGGCTTCGGCGGTCAAAGTCGCGCCTCTGGAAGGGGAGGCAAGATAACTGATATCCATATTCAAGGCGACGGCAATGGTTCCATGTGAATTGGATGCGGTTTCAAAAGCTTCGTCGATGAGGGCAAAAAGCGCCCCTCCATGGGCCTTCCCAAACATGTTTTCCATATCCGGCGTGAAGAGCATCGACACTTTTGAATAGCCTTCATCCAGATCGATCAGCCTGAGGGCAAATTTCTTGGCAAAGGGCTCCTGCTCCACCCTTCTGAAGATTGCTTCCCTGATTTTGCCATCCATACTTTTTCTCCGCCTCAAATCGATCCGTCCAGCCCATCCGCCGGCGGTTTTCTGCATGACCGCTAGTGCTGTGCATCCCTGAAAAGCCGAGTAACCCGGCCGCTCCCACTTGTTGCTCAGCACGGATATCCATGCCGCTTGGTACCGGGACTGGAGATAACCCCGGCTACCCGATAGGGCGGTTTATTGAACCGGCGCCCTGGGGGCAACCGTCGCGTCGCCTTGTCCACTTTTCTTAAGCCCTCTGGCAACAAAGCCAGAAGCCTTCATTTCCTCAACAAACTCGCGGAGGTAGCGGGCACCGGCCTCGCGTCCCTTGGGTGTGCCCATCGCCTGTTCGATGGCCATGAACCGGCCGTCCATGACACGCACGTTGGGATGGGTTTTAGCAAACTCCACAAGCGGCTGCTTCACCCCGGCTGCGACCTCGAGCTTATCTTTCAGGAATATATCTATCGCCTCGGGCGATGTCGCCGCGCGAATCAGTTTGGCGCGTTTCAGCGTGCGGGTCAGATAAAGATCGTAGGCGCTCTTGTTGCCCACGGCGACGCGTACGCCGTCTCGATCGACATCTTGGATATTTCGAAACGGCGAGTCCGCGGGCACGAGATAGGTTCCTTCGATCACCACGTAAGGCGCAGTGAAGGCGATCCCGGCAGCGCGTGCCGGATCGATTGCGAGAAAAGCGATGTCCCATGCGTTCTTCTGGAGCGCATCGAATACCTTGCCGGCTGCGTCGTAAGTGATGAACTCGACGGGAACACCCAGACGCCTTCCCAACTCGTGCGCCATGTCCACCGACACCCCGCGCGGCTTGCCGCTCGCAGGGTCCTTCTGTGCGAGGACCGGATTGCCGTAGTTGATCGCCGCCCGCAACGTGCCGGTTGGCGCGAGATCCGAACGAGCCCCCGGCGGAATTATCGGCGTCGTGGCGCAGGACAACAGCAACGAGACCAAAAGAAACAGAACCGTTGTATAGCCTGCATTAAATGCGGAACGAGACGGTGCGTACATATTGGCCCTCCTTACGATGGTTGGTTTGGAACGGTATAAACATTCTTCACTCCCGTCATTCATATGAAAGCACCCTTCTCCCCCGATTGGACGGTCCTTGGTTGGCCGATTTCCACTCCGCGTTTGCCAGCACCACCGACGTTGCTATCTGGCGCTCGGGGATGCTCCAATACAGTCTCAAGAGCGGCTCTGTTTCGCCTCTTGAGAGAGCGGTGTATCCGTTCTTCTCGTAGAACCGGACTGCCCATATCGCAGCAGTCCATGTACCGATCAGAATGGGTTTATCCGTCAGCCCTTCGAGGTGGCGAAGAAGCTTCGTACCGATGCCGCGCTTCCGTTTGGCAGTTCGCACATAGGCGTGCCGCATAAGCGCGACCTCCTCTCTATCCTGGATTCCCATCACCCCCGCCAGTTTACAATCCTCCTCAAACCCCCAAAACTCTACCCCATCGCGTATCTCGTCCTCCAGTTGTTCCATTGTCATGTAGGGGTCATGCCAGCGGTCATCGGGAATGTATCCCTTGTAAGCCTGCGCCGCGTCATTGATGATCGCGTACATCCCATCGAGATCTGACTTCGCACATCTTCGTATCATAGTCGACCTCTATTCAGACTCCTCGGGAACGCTTTCCCATGCTTTTTCCACTCCTTTCCGTCGGGTGAGGAGAGGGAGAACAAAAAGTAACGCGGCGGTAAGAATGAATCCAGCCGAGATCGGTCGTGTGAAAAAGATGGTGGCGCTGCCGGCAGAGAGAATCAGGGATTGACGCATTGCTTCCTCCATCATCGGCCCGATCACCATCGCCAAAACAAGCGGCGCCCCTTCGTAATCGAACTTCTTCATCAGGTATCCCAGAACCCCGAAGATCCACATCACGATGCCGTCGCCAACGCTGTTGTTTATACTGTAGGAGCCAATGAGGCAGAAAAGGAGAATGAAAGGAAACAGAATCGCGTAAGGCACTCTGAGAAGCCGGGCCCATATCGGAATGAGGGGTAGATTCAGCACGAGAAGCATGACGTTGCCGATATACATGCTGGCGATAATCCCCCAGAAGACATCGGGGGCCTGCTTCAACAGAAGGGGACCAGGTTGAAGCCCATGAATCATCAGCGCACCAAGTAAGATCGCCATGACCGCGTTGGCCGGAATGCCGAGGGTCAGAAGTGGGATGAAAGCCCCGGTGGCAGCGGCGTTGTTGGCCGATTCCGGTGCGGCGACCCCCTCGATGACTCCGGTGCCAAACCGCTCGGGGTATTTGGACACCCTCTTTTCAACGGCGTAAGAGGCAAAGGAAGCGATGATGGTGCCGGCGCCCGGAAGAACGCCCAAGAAAAAGCCCAAGACCGTTCCCCTCAAAATCGGCAGGGTTGAGAGGCGCCAGTCCTCGCGGTTTGGGAAAAGCCCCTTGGTCGGAGGGGCGAAAATTTCCTGCTTCTCTCCTTTCCGCTCCAAGTTGAGAAGAACCTCTGAGATTCCGAAGAGTCCCATGATGACCGGCACCAGGCCCAGGCCGTCCATCAAGACTGGAACTCCGAGGGTGAAGCGGTAGCGCCCGCTGATTGAATCCACGCCGACGCTGCCGCAGAGGAGTCCGACGACCGCCATCATGAGTGCCTTGACCATTGATTCGCGGGCAAAGTAGGTGAGGATCGTCAGACCCAGGACCATGAGAGAGAAATATTCCGGGGGACCGAAGCTCAAGGCCACTTTGGCGAGGGATGGGGCCAGGAAGGTCAGGACAATGACGCCCAATGTCCCGGCGATGAAGGACCCGAATGCGGAAATCCCCAGCGCCGGACCCGCCCGTCCCTGACACGCCATGGCGTGACCGTCCATACAAGTGACGACCGATGCCGCCTCACCGGGAACATTCAATAGAATTGAGGTGGTTGAGCCGCCATACATAGCGCCGTAATAGATTCCGGCCAGCATGATGATGGCGGAGACCGGTGGGACCGAAAAAGTGGACGGGAGAAGAAGCGCGATGGCGGCGGGAGGGCCCAATCCGGGAAGGACCCCCACCAGGGTTCCGATGAACACGCCGATAAAACCGTAGAGAAGATTGGTCGGCTGAAGCACAACCTGAAACCCATAAAGAAGCCCTTGAAATATTTCCATGTTTAAAAACCAAAGGGGCCTGCGGGTAGCTGAGTTTTTAACCAGAGGCTGAAGAGGGCATAAGAAGAAACCGCCCCGACCAGGGCTGAGGCAGCGCTGACCAACCATCCTTTGTATTCCAGACGCAGCAGGAGAAAGAGAAACAGGAACGTGATCGTCACGAAGCCGATCTTCTCAAGCAGCAGAAGATACGCTAAAGTGGCTCCCGTCGCGAGGAGAAACTTAGAGGATTTTAGACCGGACAGCGAAAGCGAATCCTTTTTCTTGAGTGATTTGAGGATCTGAATGAGCGAGAGAAGTCCCAGCGCCACGCCCCCCAGAAAAGGAAAGAATCCGGGACCGGGCTGGCTAAGAGTCCCGAGTTTAAGAGAAATAAAACCCTCGATGGAGAAAAAAGCCGCGACGGCCAACCCCAAAAGGCTGCTGATCAGATCTTTCGACATACCCGTTCATCTTCAATCGGAACGAAGCCGAAATCGGTTTTGGCGCCTTACTTTATGAGTCCGGCCTTCTTGGCGATCTCCTCCACGGCCCTGTATTCTTCGCGCATCTCCATGACGAGCTTATCCGGCGGAACATAGTCCTGGATCATACCAAGCGCGCCCAGCTTGGCCACGTATCTGGGCTCCTTGACCGCTTTTTCAATGGCCGGAACCAGAGCGGCAAGGACTTCTTTCGATACGCCCGCCGGGGCAAAGAAGCCGTACCAAACCCCGTAAACGGTCTGGTTGTAGCCGAGGTCGGTCAATATGGGAATGTCCGGGAAGACCGGGGATTTATTGGATACAACAAGCCCTCGGATCTGTCCGCTCTGTAAATGGCCGCTGATGGTGCCGATGCCCACCAAGGCTGCTTCGACGTGGCCGCCCAGGAGCGCCGTAGCCGCGGGCGAAGCCCCTTTGAAGGGGACCATGATCATGCCGGCTCCGGTCGCCGAGTTGATCAGGCTGAGCGCGAAATGACCGGCCGTTCCCACGCCCGCGGTGCCCACCCGGATCTTTCCCGGATTCTTCTTGGAGAAGTCCACCAGGTCGGAAAGGCGCCTGTATGGTCCGTCGCTTCGAACCGTCAATATGACCGGCGTCCGAGTCGCCATCCCGAGAGGCGTCAGATCCTTGAAGGAATCGTACGGCACCGTCTCGGGATTGAGGATCCGTCCCGCGATCAGGGGAGTGTTGGCGGTCAGGGCGATCGTGTATCCGTCCTTCTTGGCCTTCGCCACAAGATCGGTCCCGATCGTCAACCCCCCGCCTGGTTTATTCTGTACCAGAACCGGAACCTTCAGCAACGTTGACATCTCCTCTGCCATGGTCCGCCCCGCCACATCGCCAGCGTCGCCCGGCGCGAGAGGAATCACCACGGTGATCGCCTGGTTGGGATAAGTCTGCGCGTAGAGCTTTGGCACAATCGACAGTACCGATGCCACGACCAACAGGATCAACAAACGTTTCACCATGACCGTTTCCCTTCTGAAAGTAAGTTTACTTCATTGCCCCAACTTTTTATTCGCTAAGACATTGCTTTTAAGCGGTTTCAGTATAGGAGGGCATCGATTGCTTGTCAAGGCATATCAGCGATCAGGGGATTTTAAGTGGGGTTTTCAAGCGGCATCCGATTTGTCGCGTCTGTGTTCGCAACTTTTGTTGTCACTTTTATAAAAAGATGGTAATTGAAACGACAATTTCTCATAATAGCTTATAAAGAGATGACGATAAACCCATGAGCGCATCGCCCTTCCTCTCCGTCCGAGGCATCACAAAATCCTTCCCGGCTGTTTTGGCCAACGACCGTATCGATCTGGATATTTACGGCGGCGAGATCCATGCCCTGTTGGGGGAGAACGGCGCCGGGAAAAGCACCCTGATGAAGATCCTGTACGGCTTTTACCGGGCGGATGCGGGGGAAATTCTCATGGAGGGCAAGCCAGCGTATATTCATTCGCCAAAGGATGCCCGCAGGCATCGCATCGGGATGGTTTTCCAGGATTTCATTTTGATACCGGCCCTGACGGTAGCCGAAAACATCGCTCTCTTTCTGCCCGACTTGCCTTTCGTCCTGGACAATGCCTCGATAGTCAAACGTATAGAGGAACTTTCCGAGCGATATTCGCTTCGAGTGAATCCCGGGGCGCCCGTCTGGCAGCTCTCGGTCGGGGAGCGCCAGAAAGTGGAACTGCTGAAATTGCTCCTGGCGGATACCAAAATCCTGATTCTTGATGAACCCACCCGGAGTCTGGCCCCCCACGAAGTAGCGGGATTATTCCGGGTACTCGTGACCCTGCGCCGGGACGGGTATGCCGTGATGGTGATCACCCACAAGATGAAAGAGATACTCGAGTGTGCGGATCGAATCACCGTCATGCGTCGCGGCAGAATCGCCGGCACCCTCGCCGGCGCTGAGGCCACGGAGAGTGGGCTTGTCTCGCTGATGTTCGGGAAGGCTATAGCTGAATCTCCCCAAAGACGGCGTGAAACCCGTCCCCGGGAAGGAGCCCCCTTCCTGGAACTGAAGGGGGTCAGCACCCAACCGGAAGGAACCGGTATGCGGCTCAATGCAATCAACTTGACCGTCAGGTCCGGGGAAATTGTCGGGATCGCCGGGGTTTCAGGCAACGGCCAGCGGGAGTTAGGGGATGTGGTCCTGGGGATGGAGAAATGTTTCCGGGGAAGCAAATACATGGGGGGCCGGGAAGCAACGCAATGGTCGGTTGCGCGAATCCGGGGCAACGGCACTGCCTTCATTCCGGAAGATCCGCTGGGTATGGCCGCTTTTCCCTGGTTGAGTGTCCAGGAAAATATGGCGATGGTCGATACGTCCCGTTATGCGAGGCGGGGCGGGTTATCGATGGATTGGGGGTCTGTCCGCTCCGACCTGCAGACCTCGCTCAAACGGTTAGGGTTCGATATCCCGCCCGTCTATGTCCCGCTCGGTACGCTCTCGGGCGGAAATATCCAGCGGATGATACTGGCCCGCGAGATGGCGCACAATCCGAGGTTGATCATTGCCTTTTACCCCACCCGGGGTCTCGATGTACAAAGCGCGGTTGCCGCGCGCGAGGTGTTCCTGGCCTCCCGCGATAGGGGGGCGGGGATTCTGTTTATTTCGGAAGATTTGGACGAATTGTTTGCGCTCAGCGATCGTTTGGTGGTCATGCTCCGTGGGGAGATCGTGGCTACGGGCGCACCCCAGAACCTCACCATGAAAGAAGTCGGTTACCTCATGACCGGATCGAGAGCAGAGGGGCCTCAGGGTGGATAAAATAGCGAAGACAATGGAGATATTAGGGCACAAACGGGTGACGGCCGTGCTTCGCTTCGGAGGACTGATCGCAATGGCCCTAACGGTTTTCGCCTTGGTTTTGCTGGTATTCGGGCAAAACCCCCTCCGGGCTTACATGGATATTTTGGGGGCGACCCTGGGGACCGCCTATGGGTTCTCTGAGGTGCTGGTAAAAATGATTCCCCTGGTTCTGACCGCCCTGGCGGTGGCGATACCATCCAGGATCTGGCTTATCAATGTGGGGGGGGAAGGTCAGCTTTTCATCGGGGCCCTGTTCGCCACCTGGGGCGCCATTTACTTCAACCACCTGTCCGCTTGGCTGCTGCTGCCCTTGATTTCGATCCTGGGATTTTTGGGCGGCGGGCTATGGGCTTTGATTTCCGGATTCATGCGGGCGAAGGGATGGGCCAGTGAAACGATATCCACCCTGCTGATGAATTATGTGGCCATCCTGCTGGTGAGCTTCTTTGTCTTCGGTCCCTGGAAAGATCCGGAAAGCGCGAATTATCCTCAGAGCGCCCCCTTTCCGGATGCCGCCATTCTGCCCTTTTTTTTCGGATCGCGGGTGCACCTGGGGGCCGTGCTCGCGATCGTGGGGCTGCTCTTGTTTTATTTTGTCATGTCCCGAACGCGCTGGGGTTTGGAAATGCGGGCCATGGGGATCAATCAGGAAGCGGCGCGCCGAAGCGGGATTTCCACCTCTCGTTACATCCTCCTGCTGATGTTTATCGGTGGTGGGATGGCGGGTCTTGCCGGCATGGGCGAAGTCTCTGCGATCCACGGGCAGCTCCGCCCGAGCCTTTCACCGGGTTTGGGATACACGGGATTTTTGATCAGTTGGATCACCATGGGGAGTCCGCTGGGTATCGTAGCGGCGGCCTTTCTCATATCCATCATTACCGCGGGCGGCGATATCCTCCAGATGACCCACCGGATTCCGGCGGCGGCGATACACATTCTAATGGCGCTGGTGTTATTTGTCGTGCTTGCCAGAGGTACCGGGAAGAGAGGAAAATAATGAGCGAAATCCTTCTCATCAGCATTCTATCCGGGGCGATCCTTTCCGGCACACCGCTGTTGTATGCAACCCTTTCCGAGATGATCGGCGAGAGGGCCGGCATCGTCAACCTCGGATTGGAAGGAATCATGCTCGTGGGGGCGGTAGCGGGCTTTGTGACGACGGTGAAGACCGGCAATCACGCGCTGGGGGTTGTCGCCGCCGCCCTGGCCGGGGCGCTGTTCAATATGATTTTCGCGTTCCTGGTGCTATCGCGCAAGGCCAACCAACTCGCCAGCGGGCTGGCGCTGATGTTCTGCGGCGTGGGCCTGAGCGCCCTGCTCGGCGCCCCCTTCATCGGCAGCCGGATCGAGGGTCTGGGCACAATCAGGATTCCCCTCTTGTCCGATACTCGGTTCTTGGGTCGCGCCTTTTTCCATTATGATATACTTGTCTATCTAACGATCCCGACTGCTGTCGTCGTCTGGTGGTTTCTCTTCAAAACACGCTGGGGGTTGAGCCTCAGGGCAATCGGTGAAAACCCTACCGCGGCCTACGCAGCTGGAAGGAATCCCCATCTGCTGCAATATCAGGTCCTCTTTATCGCAGGATTGTTGGGCGGTATCGCCGGTGCGCACCTTTCGCTTGCGCTCGCGCACACCTGGGCCGAATGGATGACGGCAGGACGGGGCTTCTTCGCGGTGGCCTTGGTTATCTTCGCGAAGTGGCACCCCCTACGGGCCATAGCAGGCGCCCTGCTCTTTGGGGGGGCGATTTCTTTGCAGCTTCAGATGCAGGCCCAGGGGGTTCCGGTATCCTCCTTCCTCCTGGACATGCTTCCCTATGTTTTGAGCCTTGTCGTTCTGATGATCTGGAGCGGTGCCCGCCGGTCGGCCGTGCCGGGGAGTTTGGGGAGGGTGTTTCAGGGCACGGAATAAATACCGGACAGAGCAGTCGCACAGCGAAGCTGCCCGCCCCAGAGGACCGGCCTTAATGGGTTGAGCAGCTCCCGGTAAAGGCGTTTGTGGATTCTTATGGAGTCGGCGAAAATTGAAAACGAGAGAAAGGGGAAAAACATGAAAAACAAGGCACGTCTCATCCTAAGAGCATTAGCGGTTTTGACAGGCGCGGCATTCGTCCTGGGGGCAGGTTTTCCTGCGGTTGCACAAGGGCAGGAGAAACTGAAGGTAGGCATCATCCATATCGGGTCCGTACACGATGCCGGTTATAATCAGGCCCATTCCGAAGGTGTGCAGGCCATGAAGAAAAATCTGCCGAATGTGGAGGTGATCCAGGTCGAGAATGTCCCGGAAGGGGCGGACGCGGAACGGGTGATGGAGAACATGATCAAGCAGGGCGCCAAACTCATTATCCCGGCCAGCTTCGGCTACCTGGATCCAGCGTTGAAGGTCGCCAAGAAGTACCCTGAGGTCAAGTTTGTCCATCCCGGCGGGTACAAGCTTGCCCCGAACCTGGGCACCTACTGGGCCAGCACTCCGGAGGCGTTTTATCTGGCGGGGATCGCTGCGGGCAAAACGACGAAAACGAACAAGGCAGGATACGTGGTTGCCCTGCCGATCAGCTTTTTCCTGGCCAACGTCAACGCCTTCCATCTCGGCGCCCGTTCGGTCAATCCCAAATTTGAAACCCGTGTCGTGTTCATGGGGACCTTCCTCGACGCTCCGAAAGAGGCGATAGCGGCAGGCGCCCTTCTGGATATGGGGGTAGACGTTCTCGGGGTCATCGTGGACTCCCCAATTACGGTCGTGCAGGCGGCGGAAAAACGCGGCGCCTACTCGGTAGGCTATCACTATCTTGGTGCACAGAAATTTGCCCCCAAGGGCTGGATCAGCGGCATTGCCTTCACCTGGGGCGAGCTCTATACGCGTTTTGCCAAATCGGTTATGGACGGGACCTGGAAGAGCGAGGGCCTGTTCGGGAATCTGACCAGCGACTACCTGACGATCGCTCCCTTTGGACCGGCGGTCCCGGCGGATGCGGTGAAATTGGTCAATGACACAAAAAAGGAATTTATTGCCGCCAAGAAGAATGTTTTTCAGGGACCGCTGAAAGACAACAAAGGTGTGGAGCGGGTGAAAGCCGGCGAGGCGTTTCCCCTTCAGGCCATCGGAAAGATGGATTGGCTCGTCGAGGGCGTGATCGGTCAGCCCAAATAGAAAAGACATTTCCGGTCCACGTTACGCAAAGGTCTCAAATGCTGTTCGATCGGTCGGATCCTTCCGCGGCTTCAACCCGGCAGGCAACGTTTATCGGGGCCACGGCAAAGGCTCTGGTGAGCGTCCCGGGGTTTTCCGGACGAATGCTGGCGATTCTCCCCGATGTGGCCTACCTGTCCGGAAAGGATGGAGAAATTTTGTGGTTATTTCGGGAAGGGGTGCCGCTCCATGGGCGCGGCATCCTTTTCTCGTTCCCGCGGCAGTGCCTTCATTCAGGCCAAAGTATTTTGATGGAAGGTCACAGCTTGAAAATAGGGAGAGAAGTCGCCATCGGTCTCGGCCGGGCGGCGGAGTGGAGGCCTGACCCGCTCAGACAGGAGGAAATCGCGCCGCTTGCCAGGGTGAGGGAACGGGTCCGGCAGCTGCTGGGGACTATCGCCCCGAATAGGGGCGACATCGGTCACAGCCAGCCGGTTTCCGGGCTTTGTTCTCTTATGAAGGGAGAGGATGAGTCGGTGTCGTCACCCGATGCATTGCAACCCAGGATCCTGTCCACGGTTTTTGGCCTGATGACGCATTGCATCGAGAACGGGCTCCGTGGTATCGAGACCCGCGGGCTGGATCTCATCGGTCTCGGTCCGGGATTGACCCCCTGCGGCGATGATTTTCTGGGGGGACTTTTCTTTGCGGCCCACTGGCTTCAGCGGGCCTATGGGGAAGAACGATATCCGGAGATGCAACCGATTCTGGATCTTGTACAATGGGCGAGAACCCGGACACACCCTATCAGCCACGCCATCATGGGCGACCTTGTCGTCGGTCAGGGTCCCGAGCCGCTTCATCGCTTGCTCCGGTTGCTGCTGAAAGGCGAGGCTCTCGACGGACGGACCAACGATGCCGTCGAATGTCTGTTGAAGATTGGTCATACGACGGGGAGGTATATGCTGGCGGGTTTGCTGACTTGCCTTCTCGCCGTTGACGAACAGCGATGCGACGATAGGGCATCTCTCTTTTTGCCGACAAGAGTCGAACCGTTTTACCCCCAGCGAGCCATTTTTCATTGAGATTCAGGAGGAGACATTCAGCGATGGACGATATCAAAGCGAAGATAGAAACGGCCAACGCGGAAGCGGTAAGGCGCATCAACGAGGCGGACCCCGTGTTGGTGGACATTGCCCCTGCCGGAGAGGTCATCCCCGGTCTTCAGGATCGGGTGGTGTTCCACTCCGGACCGCCCGTGGACTGGCAGCGGATGAGCGGGGCGCAGAGGGGTTCGATGTTGGGTACGGCGATTTTTGAAGGCTGGGCCAAAGATGCCGAGGAGGCGAAGAAACTGTTCGAGAGCGGTGCGATCCGGTTTGAACCCAACCATTCGCACCAGGCAGTCGGCCCTATGGCGGGGACCATCTCCGCATCGATGCCGGTTTGGGTCGTGGAGAACAGAGCCTTTGCCAATCGCGCCTTCTGTCGTCAGGTGGAGCCGAGCCAGCAGTTCGGCAGCTATAGCGATGACGCGCTGCAGGGCCTGCGCCTGTGGAGGGATGTCTGGGCGCCTGCCCTGAAAAAAGGGCTCGGCCGGACGGGAGGTCTCCCGCTGAAGCCGATCATCGCCAAGGCGCTCCAGATGGGGGACGAGCTGCACAACCGCCCGGTGGCGGCCTCGAGTCTTTTTGCCAACGCGATGGTCTGCCCGCTGATCGAGGCGGATCTCCCGAAAGGACAGCTCATCGGCACCCTCAAGTACATCACGAATCACGAGCTGATCTTTCTCGCACTGGCGATGGCGTCGGCGAAAGCCGCGGCGGACCCGGCGACCGGCATCGAGTTCAGCACGGTGGTGACGGCCATGGCCCGTAACGGCACGGACTTCGGCATCAGGGTCAGCGGTTTGGGTGAGGAATGGTTCACAGCCCCGGCGCCCAAGGCCGAGGGGCTTTATTTCCCCGGTTATACCAAGGAGGACGGCGGCGCGGATATGGGGGATTCGGCCATCACCGAGACCGTGGGCTGGGGCGGATTTGTCCTCGCCGGGGCAACCGGAATCCTTGCCCTGGTGGGTGGGACTCCGGAAGAGGCGATGTCCTTCAGCAGGGACATGCGGCAGATCACCGTGACGACCAGCCCCCATTACCGTATGCCCATTATGGGCTTTCAGGGTGCGCCGGTCGGCATCGACATCCGCAAGGTGGTCCAGACGGGTATCGTTCCGATCATCGACACGGCGATTGCCCACCGGAATCCCGGCTATCCCATCATCGGCGCGGGAATTGTCCGCGCCCCGCTGGATTGTTTCAAAAAGGCGCTGGTCCGCTTTGGCGGGAAATATTCGCAGCCGCGGCACTGACGGGGATGAGATCGATGGCGATAGGGAGCGTTGTCAAAAAAAATGAGTACCACGACTCCGTCTTTTTGATGCGGGTAGCCAGGCGCATCTCGGAGACGGAGAACATCGATCAGGCCGCGCTGTTCATGGGCACGGAGAAAAACAAGGGGATCCTGATCGAATTGGGTTTTCCCGCCGAAGACCTGGAATCCGCCACGCCCAGCGATCTTATCCTTGCGGTCAAGGCTCGGGACGAAAAGAGTCTAACGGACGTTTTGGAAAACATTGACGATTGGCTGCGGGCCGAACCGGGCCGGGCGGATACGCCGGCGGTCCGAGACCTCGGTGAGGCCCTGAGCCGCCAGCCCCTGGCCAATCTTGCCGTCATCTCGGTCCCCGGAGCTTATGCGGCCAGTGAAGCCCAGAGGGCCTTGGAACGGGGGCTAAACGTCTTTTTGTTCAGCGACAACGTTCCGCTGGAGCGCGAGATCTTCCTCAAGCGGTATGCCCGGGAACGCGGCCTCATCTTGATGGGGCCGGATTGCGGTACGGCGATCATCGGCGGGATAGGGATTGGTTTCGCCAACAGGGTCAGGCGTGGCCCCATCGGCGTGATCGGCGCTTCGGGGACGGGGCTGCAGGAGTTCACGACCCTTGTTCACCGGGCCGGTGCCGGCATCTCCCAGGCGATCGGTACGGGCAGCAGGGATCTTTCCGACGATGTGGGTGGAGTTTCCATGCACTCCGCCCTCGATGCGCTTGAGGCGGACCCATCGACAAAGACCATTGCCATCCTATCCAAGCCGCCGGGACCGCTTGCGCTGGCCGGCCTTGTCCCGCGGCTCATGCAATGTCCAAAACCCTTGGTCGTCTGTTTCCTGGGGTGGAAAAAGGAATCTGGTCCCGCGGCTGTCGCTTGCCGGACGGCCCGGACCCTCGATGAAGCCGCGGCCCTTGCGGTTCAAAGCGCCACTGGACATCTTCCGACCCTTACCGGGCCCGATGACGCCCGCTTCGAGACGCTCGTTTCCCGGGAGCGCGAAGGTATGAATGCGCTGCAGAAGTACGCCCGGGGTCTTTTTGCGGGCGGCACGTTCTGCTACCAGGCCCAGCAGGTCTTTAAGGACGCAGGATTGACCGTGTTCTCCAACGCCCCCATTGCGGGGAATCACAAACTGTCCGACACCATGACGAGCAGGGAGCACAGCCTGATAGATATGGGTGCGGACGAATTCACCGTGGGGCGCCCCCACCCCATGATCGATTCGCGGCTGCGCCGGGACAGGCTTCTTGCCGAAGCAAAAGACCCGGAGGTGGCGGTGCTTGTGCTGGACTTCCTCCTGGGTTTCAATGCCTCGACCG
>Ga0233425_10005894_pt1 | contig 18790 bp, 19 predicted proteins | sample Watercolumn_Towu_2_FD_181712 | JGI IMG/M metagenome (GOLD analysis project Ga0233425, IMG submission 181712) | Freshwater microbial communities from Lake Towuti, South Sulawesi, Indonesia - Watercolumn_Towuti2014_140_MG | ecosystem: Environmental > Aquatic > Freshwater > Lake | place... | reverse complement strand
TATCGTTGAGCATAGAACTGATATCGCCGATAGCGATGGAGAAAGAGCTGCGGTTTGCCATCAGGGAAGGCGGAAGAACGGTAGGCGCGGGTGTAGTTACGGAGATACTGGAATAGATGGACAGATTGAGGTTCATCATTTGGATGTTTAAGAATAAAGGGAAATGGGGTGAAAGACCTTGAGAGACATAATCTTATTTCAATGCACAACCTGCAAGAACCGGAATTATTCAAGCATGAAGAATAAGAAAAATACTCCTGACAAGCTGCAGTTGAAAAAGTACTGCAGACACTGCAGGAAGCATACGGTTCATAAGGAGACAAAGGCATAGGCCAGTAGCTCTAACGGCTAGAGCATCGGACTCCAAATCCGAGGGTTGGGGGTTCAAATCCCTCCTGGCCTGCCATTATTCAGGGATATAGGTTATAAATGAGTTTTAGGGAAAATTCCAAGACTAAGGAATAGAGAAAGAATCATGATAAACAAGGTAAAGGAATTCTTCAGGGAAGTTAAGGTCGAGGTGAAAAAGGTTGTTTTTCCTGCACGGGAGGAGTTAATCGGTTCAACCTGGGTGGTAATCATAACAGTCATTATTATTTCCTTTTTTCTTGGTATTGTCGATCTTGGCCTAAGTAAACTGGTAGGGATAGCGATAAGGTAGGTTATGTCAAAGAACTGGTATGTTGTACACACGTATTCGGGTTTTGAAGAGAAGGTTAAGCTTTCAATCGAGGATAAAAAAGAAAAGAAGGGATTAGCGGACAAGATAGGGAGGATTTTAATACCAACAGAACGGGTTATTGAAATAAGGGCCGGGAAAAAGAAAGAAAGCGACAAGAAGTTTTACCCTGGATATATTCTGGTAGAAATGGACATGGAAGATGAAACCTGGCATTTTATCAAGAATACCCCAAGGGTTACCAGTTTTGTGGGAGGGGCAAGCCCGGTTCCTCTTATTGAAGAAGAGGTGTCAGTTATTATCCAGCAGATTGAGAAGGGGCCTGTCGCGCAGGTCAAAACCCAGTTCCGCAAAGGTGAAGTAGTCAGGATTATAGATGGGCCTTTCAGTAATTTCAACGGAACTGTTGAGGAGGTTGACCTGGAACATGGCAGGCTTATTGTAATGGTAAGCATATTTGGCAGGCAGACACCTGTTGAACTGAATTTCTTTCAGGCAGAAAAAGCATAAGGGGGATTTATGGCAAAAAAGAATATAATTGCGCAGGTAAAACTTCAGATACCATCGGGTAAAGCAAATCCGGCGCCTCCGGTAGGTCCTGCTCTTGGGCCGCACGGGGTTAATATTATGGAGTTCTGCAAGGCGTTTAATTCCCAGACGCAGGCACTGGGGGATACAATCATCCCTGTTGTGTTGACAGTATACTCGGACAGGTCTTTTACTTTTATCACAAAGACACCGCCTGCTTCTGAACTTCTGAAAAAGGCAGCCGGGATCATTAAGGGGTCAAGCACGCCTAACAAGGAAAAGGTTGGCAGGGTAACGGAAGAGCAGATCGGGGAGATAGCAGCCAAGAAGCTTCCGGATCTCAATGCGTACTCTGTCGATGAGGCTGTAAGGATCATCAAGGGGACAGCAAGAAGCATGGGAGTAGAAATAATAGCGTAAAGAGGGAGATATGGGTAAGAAGATACAGTCAGCAAAAGACAAGATAGAAGCCGGCAAGGAGTATTTGCTTGACGAAGCGTTAACGCTGGTCAAGGGATGTTCCTATGTCAAATTTGACGAAACAGTGGACCTTGCGGTAAATCTCGGAATTGATCCGAGAAAGTCCGACCAGATGGTCAGGGGCACTGTTGTGCTTCCGCATGGTATGGGAAAAAAGGTAAGGGTTCTCGTCTTTGCCAAAGGGGAAAAGGAAAAGGAGGCCCTGGACGCAGGTGCTGATTTTGTTGGTGCTGAGAATCTTATAGAAAAAATAACAAAAGGATGGCTTGATTTTGATAAGGCGGTTGCAACTCCTGATATCATGGGCATTGTAGGGAAGCTCGGCAAACTCCTTGGTCCGAGAGGACTGATGCCAAACCCGAAACTTGGGACTGTAACCTTTGATATTGCAAAGGCAGTCAAGGAAATAAAAGCCGGGAAAGTCGAGTACAAAGCTGAAAAAGCCGGGATTGTGCATGTCCCGATTGGAAAGACCTCATTTGATGCCCGGAAGCTCTATGATAATGCAAAGGTGGTGATCGATTCGATCGTAAAGGCAAAGCCTGCAACAAGCAAGGGCAGGTATCTGAAAAGGGTATCGGTTTCATCAACAATGGGGCCAGGGATATCAGTTGACGTAGCGTCTCTGGGAAAGGGGGTATAAACTGAAACGGGAAAAGAAAGAACAGGTTCTGTCAGACCTGAAAAGCAGGTTTGACAGAGTGAAAGCAGTTGTCTTCACGGATTACCGTGGGTTGACTGTGGCAGAACTCTCGGAGTTAAGGAAAATACTGAGGAGTGACAACCTTGAGTTTAAGATAGTAAAGAACACCCTTGCCAGGATTGTATCTCAGGATACGCCGGTATCCCCAGCGAAGGGTGTATTTAAAGGCCCTGTCGGTGTGGGCCTGAGTTACGATGATCCTTTACAGATAGTCAAAAAGACCCTTGAATATGCAAAGAAGAACAATAAACTCAAAATCAGCGGCGGTGTTTTTGAGGGCAGGATGTGTTCTTCTGATGAAATCAAGGCGATTGCCGAGCTGCCGCCTATGCAGGTGCTCCGCTCAATGCTCGCAGGTGTGCTGCAGGCTCCGCTTGGTAAGATGGCCGGAGCATGCAATGCAACAATCAGCAGTTTTGCATATGCCCTTGAGGCATTAAAAAATAAAAAAGAACACCAGTGAACAGTGGATGGCTGTGTATTTATTCAGTGAGGCTGTTCACTAATAAGGAAAAGGAGGATTTGAGAGATGGCTGTAACAAAGGATGAGGTTTTCGAGTTTATTGATACGATGACGGTGCTTGAGATGTCCAAATTCATCAAGGAATTCGAAGAGAGGTATGGTGTAACCGCTGCTGCGCCTGTTGCGATGGCCGCAATGCCCGGTGCCGCTGCCGCCCCGGCTGCCGAAGAGAAATCAAGTTTTGATGTAATTCTTTCAGCAGCAGGCGACAAGAAGATACAGGTTATCAAGGTGGTAAGGGAATTGACAAGTCTCGGTCTGAAAGAGGCAAAGGACCTTGTTGACGGAGCTCCGAAACCGGTCAAAACCGGCATTTCAAAAGAGGAAGCCGAATCAGTCAAGGCAAAACTTGAAGAGCAGGGTGCATCTGTAGAGATTAAATAAATTTTAGGAGAAATATGGCAAGACCTCTTAGAGTTAGAGTAAATTTCGGGAAGGTACCGCAGTTTCTTGAGGTGCCGAACCTCATAGAGATACAGAAACGTTCCTATGAGAAATTCCTGCAGCAGGATATTCCTGTGGAAAAAAGGGAAGAGACAGGACTGCAGGCAGCATTTACCAGTGTGTTCCCGGTTACTGATTACAATGAAACTGCTTCAATTGAATTTCTTGGCTATCTGATTGGAGAGCCGAAATTCGGTGTCCGGGATTGTCTGCAGAAAGGGATTACTTTTGCTTCGCCCCTGAAGATCAAGGTTAAGTTGAACCTGTGGGAAATGGAGACAAAGGGCAACAAGAGGCTGAAGGAATCGAGGGAGGAGGATGTCTATATCGGCGAAATGCCGCTTATGACTGATGTGGGAACTTTTCTGGTCAATGGCACGGAACGTGTTGTTGTCAGTCAGCTTCACCGTTCTCCCGGAGTGTTCTTCAGTCACGACAAAGGTAAAATCCATTCCAGCGGAAGGCTTCTGTATTCCGCAAGGGTAATCCCTTCACGGGGTTCGTGGCTTGACTTTGAATTCGATACAAAAGACATTCTGTATGTGCGGATAGACAGGAGGAAGAAGCTGCCTGCGACAATTGTTCTTAAGGCGCTTGGATATTCCAATGAGGACCTTCTTAAGACGTTTTATCCGGTTGAAACAATTACATTTGACGGCAGCAAGTTTACTCGGCCTGTCAGCGAGGTTCTTGTCGGGATCAAGTACAATCAGAGTATAGTTGCTCCTGATACAAAAGAAATCATTGTCAAGGAAGGCAGCAAGATTACCAGAGGTGCCATCAGAAAGATGGATGCTTCCGGAATTAAATCGATTTATATTCCGAAAGAGGAGATTGTTCACAGGATTACCCTGAAGGATATTATTGATCCATCTACCGGAGAGGTTGTCCTTGAAGGGAACGAAGAAATAACAGAAGAGGTACTTAACAGGATTATATCTCTTAAAATAGACACGTTGAGCCTTCTTTTTATTGATGATGTGCATTACCTGTCTTCACTCAGGAATACTCTTCTTACTGACAAGGTATATACGCAGGACAAGGCTCTGTCTGAGATTTATAGAAAACTCAGGCCTGGTGAACCACCGACCCTTGATGCCGCACGGGATTTGTTCAGCGGTTTGTTCTTTGATCCGAAGAGATATGATCTTTCACCTGTCGGACGCCTGAAAATAAACAAACGTCTTGATATTGATATCCCGCTTGAAACACGTGTGCTTACCGACAAAGATATTATTGAAATCGTACGGTATCTCATGCTGCTCAGGACCGGCAAGGGTGACGTGGACGATATAGATCATTTGGGTAACCGAAGGGTGAGAGGTGTAGGAGAACTCCTGGAAAATCAGTTCAGGATTGGACTGGTTCGTATGGAACGGGCGGTAAAGGAAAAGATGAGCCTTACCGAACTTGAAACAGCCATGCCGCACGATCTGATAAATGCCAAACCGGTAATGGCTGCAGTCAGGGAATTTTTCGGCTCCAGTCAGCTTAGCCAGTTTATGGACCAGACAAATCCGCTCTCGGAGATTACACACAAGCGCAGACTTTCGGCACTTGGACCGGGGGGGTTGACACGGGAGAGAGCAGGGTTTGAAGTGCGTGATGTCCACCCAACACACTATGGCAGGATATGTCCGATTGAAACTCCTGAAGGTCCTAATATTGGCTTGATAACTTCACTTGCATCATTTGCAAGGGTTAATGATTATGGTTTTATAGAGGTGCCTTACCGTAAGGTCACCAATGGCAAAGTGACTGAAACCGTGGAATTTCTGTCAGCGATTGACGGTGAGAAGTATATCATTGCTGAGGCAACGTCTCCGATTGATAAAAAGGGGCATCTTGTTGGAGAAACTGTTTCCGCAAGGGTTGGCGGTGACTTCCGTATGGTTTTCCCTCAGGAAGTCCAGTTTATGGATGTTTCCCCTAAGCAGATTGTAGGTGTTTCTGCCTCGATGATACCTTTCCTTGAAAACGATGACGCAAACAGGGCTTTGATGGGATCGAACATGCAGCGCCAGGCCGTGCCTCTTCTCCAGTCTGAGGCCCCGATCGTTGGTACAGGCATGGAACATGTTGCTGCGAGAGATTCCGGCGCAATGGTTGTTGCAAAACGCGCTGGTGTTGTGGAATGCGTTGATGCATCGAGGATTGTTGTCAGAGCATCCAGGGATGGAGGGGGCGTTGACATATACAGCCTGGTCAAGTTTACACGGTCAAACCAGGCAACAAGCATTAACCAGAAACCGATCACAAATATCGGTGATGTTGTTGAAAAAGGTGATATTCTCGGGGATGGTACCTCGACAGATATGGGAGAGCTTGCATTAGGTAAGAACGTGCTGGTGGCTTTCATGCCCTGGGGCGGATACAATTTTGAAGATGCGATACTCCTAAGTGAACGGCTGGTAAAAGAGGATTCATTTACTTCAGTACATATTGAAGCCCTCGAAATAGAGGCGAGGGAGACAAAGCTTGGACCGGAGGAAATTACCAGGGATATCCCCAATGTCGGAGAGGAGTCCCTGAAAGACCTGGATGAAAGCGGTATTATCAGAATGGGAGCGGAAGTCGTTCCAGGTGATATCCTTGTAGGTAAGGTTACTCCCAAGGGAGAAACCCAGTTGACACCGGAAGAAAAGCTTCTGAGGGCGATTTTTGGTGAAAAGGCAGAGGAGGTAAAGGAAAGCTCACTCTACGTGCCGCCGGGAATTGAAGGAACTGTTGTGGATGTGAGGATTTTCTCAAGAAAAGGCACGGAAAAAGATGAGCGGGCAAAGAGCATCGAAGAAGGTGACATTCAGAAAATCCAGCGGGATTTTGAAGAAGAGATAAAAATACTCAAGGAAGAGAAATTCCGGAAAATTCGTGAACTTCTTACGGGACAGACAATTTCCGATGATCTTAAGCTTCCCAAGACAAAAGATGTTATCTGCGCAAAAGGCAAAAAACTGACTGAAAAACATCTTGAAAAAGTCAGGGATGAATACCTTATAAAAATAAAACCTGAAAACGGGGTGGTCCGGGAAAAGATCGAGTCGGTTAATAATGAAATAAACCAATATATCCGCTATCTTGAATCACGCTATGACGAGCGCATTGACAGTGTGAGAAAGGGAGATGAACTTCCTCCCGGCGTCAATAAACTTGTGAAGATATATGTTGCGATGAAGCGTAAGATTCAGATAGGCGATAAGATGGCCGGTAGACATGGAAACAAGGGAGTTGTGGCTATGGTGCTGCCTGAAGAAGATATGCCTTATCTCCCTGACGGAACACCGGTGGATGTAGTCCTTAATCCTCTCAGCGTTCCTTCAAGAATGAATGTTGGGCAGATTCTCGAAACTCATCTTGGCTGGGCCGCGAAGGCGCTTGGTCTTCATGTGGCAACCCCTGTTTTTGAAGGGGCAAAGGAGGCGGAGATAAAAGAGTACCTTATAAAGGCAGGGTTGCCGGCATCGGGTCAGGTAGTTTTGCACGACGGTAAAACGGGATTGCCGTTTAAGCGTGCTGTTACAGTTGGATGTGTATACATGATGAAGCTCCACCATCTTGTTGATGACAAGATTCATGCCCGTTCTATCGGGCCGTATTCGCTTGTTACGCAACAACCTCTTGGCGGTAAAGCGCAGTTTGGAGGTCAGAGGCTTGGTGAAATGGAAGTCTGGGCGCTTGAGGCATACGGGGCTGCCTATACTCTCCAGGAATTCCTTACGGTTAAAAGTGATGATGTTACCGGCCGGGCCCGTATGTATGAAGCAATTGTGAAAGGTGATGCAACCCTCGAACCGGGGGTACCGGAATCCTTTCATGTATTAATAAAGGAGCTCCAGAGTCTCGGCCTTGATGTCGATCTTCTGGAGAAGAAGAGTAAGGGGGATTAGTTTGGTAGAAGATATCTACACAATTTTTCAGAAACCAAAAGACCCGAAGGATTTTGAAACAGTCCGGGTAAGGCTTGCCTCCCCTGAGAAGATCAGGGAATGGTCATATGGTGAGGTGAAGAAACCTGAAACCATCAATTACCGTACATTTAAGCCGGAAAGAGATGGTCTCTTCTGTGCAAAAATCTTTGGCCCTGTAAAAGACTGGGAATGCATTTGCGGAAAATACAAAAGGATGAAGCACCGGGGAGTTGTGTGCGATAAATGCGGGGTCGAGGTAATACAGTCTAAAGTAAGGCGTGAACGGTTGGGACATATTGAACTTGCCAGCCCGGTTGCGCATATCTGGTTCCTTAAAGGGGTCCCGAGCAGGATAGGAACTCTCCTCGATATGACAATACGGCATCTCGAAAAAGTGTTGTATTTTGAGAGTTATGTGGTTATTGATCCCGGTGATACAACTCTGAAAGAGAAAGAACTGCTGACCGAGGAAGAATTTAAAAAAAGGACTTCCGAATTCGGATCCCGGTTTAAATGCGGAACAGGCGCGGAGGCAGTCAGGGAATTGCTGAGAAATATTGATCTTGAAGTGCTGTATGCGGATCTCCGTGTCAAAATTAACGAAGCCTCTTCAATGGGGGCTAAAAAGAAACATACCAAGAGACTCAAGATTGTTGAAGCCTTCAGGAAATCAGGGAATAATCCCGAGTGGATGATTATGGATGTTATCCCTGTACTTCCTCCTGACCTGAGACCGCTGGTCCCTTTGGAGGGAGGACGTTTTGCAACGTCTGATCTGAATGATCTTTACAGAAGGGTCATTAACAGGAACAACCGGTTGAAGCGGTTGATGGAACTCAAGGCCCCGAGTGTGATCATCAAAAACGAAAAACGTATGCTTCAGGAGTCTGTTGATACCCTCTTTGACAATGGCAGGAGAAGCAAGGTCATAAAGACAACAACCAAACGTCCTCTGAAGTCATTAAGTGACATGATTAAAGGGAAGCAGGGACGGTTCAGGCAGAATCTTCTTGGAAAACGTGTTGATTACTCCGGAAGGTCAGTTATTGTTGTCGGTCCTGATCTGAAACTCCACCAGTGCGGTCTTCCGAAACGTATGGCGCTCGAATTGTTCAAGCCGTTTGTATTCAGCAAGCTTGAAGAAAAAGGTTATGCGACAACGATAAAGGCGGCAAAGAAACTTGTGGAGAAGGAGAAGTCGGATGTCTGGGACGCCCTTGAAGAAGTAATCCGCGAGCATCCCGTTCTTTTAAACCGTGCGCCGACACTCCACCGGCTTGGAATACAGGCTTTTGACCCGATACTCGTAGAGGGTAAGGCGATAAAGCTTCATCCGCTGGTCTGTACTGCTTTTAACGCGGATTTTGACGGAGACCAGATGGCTGTCCATGTGCCCCTTTCCATTGAGGCACAGATTGAGGCGCGGGTTCTCATGATGTCAGTTAACAACGTCCTTTCTCCTGCAAACGGCAAGCCGATTGTTGTTCCGACACAGGATATGGTTCTCGGGATTTATTACCTGATGAAGGAGAGAAGCGGCGCCATTGGTGAAGGTGGAGTATTTTCAGATCCCGATGACGTAAGGATTGCCTTTGATGCCGGTATTCTCAGTGAACACGCGAAGATCAAGGTTCGAATGAACGGCAGCATTATTAATACAACAGCCGGGAGGATTCTTTTCAGTGAAATATTGCCTGCCGGAATACCGTTTCACATGATTGACAAAGATATGACAAAAAAGGAACTCGGAAAGCTTATAGAATACATTTACAAGAAATCAGGGAAGCGGGAAACTGTTATTTTTCTTGATAATCTTGAAAAGCTTGGGTTCCATTATGCTACAAGGTCGGGCATATCCATCTGTATGGATGACATGCATATTCCCAGGACAAAACCTGGACTTATTCAGTCAGCGGAAAAGGAAGTCAGGGAAATTCAGAAGCAGTATGAAGATGGTTTTATTACACATGGTGAGCGCTATAACAAGGTGATTGATATATGGGCAAACCTGACCGAGCGAATTGCAGACGAAATGATGAAAGAACTGGGGGAAGAAGACGGACGGCCGTTGTCCGAGGAAGCCACAAAAATGAGGAGGGCATTTAACAGCATCTTCATGATGGCGGACTCCGGGGCGAGGGGAAGCACTGCCCAAATCAGACAGCTTGCCGGAATGAGGGGACTTATGGCGAAGCCTTCAGGTGAGATTATAGAGACTCCCATTACCGCGAATTTCCGAGAAGGACTAACTCCCCTGCAGTATTTTATTTCCACTCATGGAGCCAGAAAAGGACTCGCCGATACAGCGCTCAAAACCGCAAATGCAGGATATCTGACCAGAAGACTGGTTGATGTTGCCCAGGATGTAATTATCATGGAACCCGACTGCGGAACGACTGATAGCATTACGGTTACCTCACTTGTTGAAGGCGGAGAAATAATACAGCATCTTGAAGAGAGGATTCTTGGAAGGATTGCGGTAGAGGATATCAGAGACCCGATGACAAAGGAGGTCATCGTTTACAGGAATCAGGAGATTGATGAAGAACTCACGCAGAGGGTTATTGAAGCAGGTATTGACAGGGTAAAGATCAGGTCAGTTCTTACCTGTCAGGCAAAATTCGGCGTATGCATCAAATGCTATGGGAGAGATCTTGCGAGGAGCGAACCCATCGAGATCGGGGAAACAGTTGGAATTATTGCGGCGCAGTCCATTGGGGAACCCGGCACACAGCTTACCATGAGAACATTTCACATTGGCGGCACGGCTTCTAAAATAGTTGAACAGACAGTCCTTGAGGCAAAGAATTCAGGGACGGTCAAATTTATCAATATCAGCACGGTCAAAAGCCGTGAAGGCCTCCTCATAGTTATGAACAGAAACGGCAGCATAGCTGTTGTGGACTCAAAGGGGAGAGAGAAAGCTAAATATACAGTTGTCTATGGGGCAAAGCTCCTTGTCAAGAACGGACAGAAGGTTGATATCGGCCAAAGGCTTGTCGAGTGGGATCCTTATTCAATCCCCATACTTACTGAAGTTGGCGGCAAAATAGCCTTGGGGGATATTCTCGAAGGATCTACTGTCAAGGAAGAGGTTGATGAGACAACCGGTCTGTCCCACAAAGTTATCATTGATTACCCGGCCAACCTGCGTCCGAGGATTTCGATTAAGGATGAACATGGAAAGATGACACTGAAGATACCCGGGACCAGCAACCTTGCGCGGTATATTCTGCCTTCAGGAGCGCACATACTTGTTGACAAGAATGATATTGTATTCCCAGGCGATGTCCTTGCAAAGATTCCGAGGGAAACAACAAAGACAAAGGATATTACCGGTGGTCTTCCGAGGGTTGCCGAACTCTTTGAGGCAAGGAGGCCCAAGGAGCAGGCAATAGTCACTGAGATTGACGGTATGGTTGAATTCAAGGGCGCGCATAAAGGACAGCGTGTTGTGCTGGTCAAGGGTGGAGATGAAACAAGGGAATATCTTATACCCAAAGGCAAGCATGTCAGTGTTCATGAGGGCGACTGGCTTAAGGCAGGTGAGCCGCTTATGGATGGAGCAGTGAATCCGCATAATATTCTTGATATCCTCGGGCCAAAAGAGCTCCAGAGATACCTTGTTGATGAAGTACAGAAGGTTTACAGGCTGCAGGGCGTGTCAATCAATGACAAGCACATTGAGGTTATTGTCCGGCAGATGATGAAAAAGGTCAGGATAGAAGACCCCGGAGACGCGAACTTCCTTATCGGGGAGCAGGCTGACAGGGTATTATTCCAGGAGGAGAATGCAAGGGTAAAAGCAGATGGTGGAAGGCCTGCACAGGGCAAACCGCTTCTGCTTGGCATTACCAAGGCGTCCCTCTCAACTGACAGTTTTATCTCCGCAGCTTCGTTCCAGGAGACCACGCGTGTCCTTACCGAAGGTGCCATTCAGGGTGCCATTGATGAATTGCGTGGACTCAAGGAAAATGTGATTATGGGAAGGATGATCCCTGCCGGTACCGGTATGACGAAATACAGAAACACCTTTGTTAAACGCGAATCACAGCCGCTGCTTTCCGAGCAGCCGGTGGAAGAACAGCCCGTCCAATAACTATCTGATGTTCAGGAGGATTATTTCCTCCTGAACATCTTTTTCAGCGCATCAAGTGATAAAAATATCCTTGTAGGTCTTCCGTGAGGACACTGGTCAGGATGACGTGTCTGTTCAAGGTCCTCCAGAAGATTTGCAATTTCTTCCTGATTGAGCACTCTGCTCCCTCTTACCGAACTGTGACATGCGATTCTTGCCGCGAGAGATTCCCTTAGTGATTTGTCCGGAGGTATGCCCTTGATAATGCATGACGCAATATCTGACAGGATGCCCCTGATATCTGCTTCATTCAGGGCCTCAGGCAGTGAGCGTATCAGCACAGTATCATGCCCGAAATCATCCGCTTCTATTCCAAATTCCCTGAGAATCGAGGTGTTTTCAAGTATAGCTTTGTATTCCCGTGATGAGAGCCTGACCTGTCGAGGGAATAAAAGCCGGCTGCTTTGGGATGCCATTCCTGTCAGAAGCCTTTCATAGAGGATTCTTTCATGTGCTGCATGGTGATCTATAAGGGTCAGTCCTCCTTTTCCGGAAACTGCAAAGAAGGTATCACCAAGATAAAGAGAAGGCAGCAAAGGCTTATAGGCTAACTCAAGATTCTCAGAAACAATAGAATCCGATGAAGCAGACACAACCGCTTCTGTAATGCCATACATGCTGGTAGGGGCCTGAATGGTTTCCGGGGATTCGGCAAACGGTTTCACGTAGGCATCTCTCTCTTTTCGAATAGCTTCCCGTAAATTACCAAGTACTAATTGGTAGACTGATTCCTTGTCTGCAAACCTAATCTCGCGTTTTGCCGGATGTACATTAAAGTCAACTTTTTCAGGGTCGATGCCAAGAAACAAAAAGAAGACAGGATGTTTCTCGTGAGGTAGTATGCCTTCGTATGCGCGGTAAACAGCGTGACTTATGGAAGTGTCTTTTACCGGTCGTTTATTAATGAAGATGAACTGGTGTGCCCGGCTGTTTCTGAATGTCGCTGTATTGGAAACAAAGGCAGAGAGAGTTGTCTCGCTTTCTTTCCAGCTTTCCCTCAGAGAAGCGGATGATGAGTCCTCTGAATGAGTGGCCTCTACCAAACCATCCAGGAATTCAGATCCATAAAGCTGCAGAATACGTTCCCTGATACATGAGGCAGCCGGAAGATTCATGACTTCCTGATTATCGCAATTAAGGAGAAAACCTGTTTCAGGATGAGAAAGAGCTTCTCTTGTGACGGTGTCTATAATGTGGAACACCTCTGTCCCTGTTGATTTCAGAAACTTCCTGCGGGCAGGAGTATTAAAAAACAGGTCCCGGATTTCCATTGAAGTACCGGCAGAGGGCGAGTCTTTAATTTCCCTGATTTCACCTCCATGCACTGAAATGGATATCCCGGGGGCATCTTTCAGGCCGGTTATCAGTGTAACCTTTGAAACAGATGCAATAGAGGGGAGGGCCTCGCCCCTGAACCCCATGGTTTTTATATTGAAGAGGTCTTTTTCACTTTTCAGTTTGCTTGTCGCGTGGCGTTCAAAACAGAGAAGGGCATCTTCCCTGTCCATGCCGATGCCGTTATCTGATACACTGATAAGCTTCTTGCCGCCGTTGAGGATGTCTATTCGAATGCTTGTGCTTTCAGCATCAATCGAATTCTCTATCAGTTCCTTGACAACAGAGGCAGGCCGTTCAATAACCTCACCTGCTGCAATTTTGTTACGTAAGTCAGGGGGTAGAATTTTAATTATTGGCATAAGAAATCGCTATTTTCAGCAACTGTCCTTTATTAAATTTTCAATACCACATAGTCTTGGCTGTGGGGTTTCCCCTATATCCCACTTTGAGAAAGGGGGGTATAGGGGGATTGTTGAAATAATTAAGTTCCCCTAAAGATACCCCGCTGTCTCTGCGGCGGGGAGTCTTCATTAAATCCATATGTGCTAGACTGCTTTTTTATGGCTAAGGATAACATAGCCGGAAGGCCTTTACAAGGTTTTGAAAAATATTCAGTCATGGTTAACTGCTACGGGAAGTCCACCAATTATAAGTGTCTTTTATGTTTAAGTTGAACACATAATGGATCCCTCTACGAGTCGTAGACCGGGTCAATCCCAAGGATGACGATCTTAAGTGATTGTTTTTGCCTGTCATCCCTGCAGTTCTTAGGCGGGAATCTGCCTGATGTCATGACCCTTTCAACTTTTTCGAATAAGCCAACTATTATCTTTTTCTGTTATATTTAATAATGCCTAAAGTTCTTGTCGGAATGAGCGGAGGCGTTGATTCTTCTGTAACCGCATATCTCCTGAAGAAGGAGGGATATGAGGTCGAGGGTGTCAGCTTTATCCTTTGGGAGTCATCATCGGCGGATTTTTCCACGTGCTGTTCAATGGATGCAGTTGAGGAGGCATCCTTTGTGGCTGATTACATCGGTATCCCGCACAGGACTATCGATGTGCGGGATGTTTTTATTGAAAAGGTGATAGAACCCTTTATCCATTCATATGCGAAAGGGCGGACTCCAAATCCCTGCATTCTTTGCAACAGGTTCATAAAAATACCTTTTCTGCTCAGGGAGGCAGATAAAAACAGTGCTGAATATATAGCAACAGGTCACTATGCAAGAGTGGAAAAAGAGCAGACAGGCGGATGCCGTCAAATGGAGCTGAAGAAGGGCTTTGACTCCGGCAAGGATCAGTCTTATTTTCTGTATATACTTAAACAGAATCAATTGCAACGCATGGTTCTCCCCCTCGGCTGGCATACCAAGGAGGGGATAAGAAAAATTGCCGTGGAACTGGATATGCCGGTTAAAAAAACAGAGAGTCAGGAGATATGTTTTGTTGAAGATACAAACTACTTCAAGTTTATTCAGAAACTGTCACCCCTTGCGGGTAAGCCGGGGCCTGTTTTTGACGTCAATGGCAACACTATTGGTATCCACAAGGGCATCCACAGATATACAATCGGGCAAAGAAAGGGCTTGGGCATATCCTCCAAAGCACCGTTATATGTTCACCGGATAGACCCGGTGAGGAACGCCGTTTATCTTGGGTCAGAGGAAGACGCAAAAAAGCAGGACATATATGTTACCGGCCTTAACTGGATAGTTGTCCGGCCTGAAGAAAATTTCAGGGCAGGCGTAAAGGTGCGGTCCATGATGAAAGACGCACCCGCGGTTGTTTCCAGAGTAAAAGGTGATGAATTGCTTGTAATGAGAGAATGCCTTGATGCCAAGATTTACCAGCCGCCGGAAACCCCATGCCTGTCACATGACATTTACCGCGTTGTTTTTGATAAGCCCCAATGGGCGCCGGCACCCGGCCAGTCCGCGGTTTTCTATGAGGGCGACAGGGTTCTGGGTGGAGGGGTTATCTTTGAGCCTGAAATAAAAAAGTGATAACCCTTATGCAGGGTGTTGTGGGGAGGGACGGTTAGTTACCGTCCCTTACCCGATTAGCGCTCTTTTGCTGCTGTGAAGCATACCAATCTATGAGCCGACGGTTCATCTTCTGATATGACGTGCGCTGTTCTTTTGCTTTCTTCTTGAAAAATTCTATGCTCGATTTGTTAAGAGAAATGGTAATCTTTACGTTTTCTTCCTTTAAAGCCAGTTCTTCCGGTTTAGGAAGAAAATCCTTGATGATCCTCAATTCGCCCATTGGTTCTTAAGTGTATTTTATTTTGGTCTTCATATATCCTCCTTCCTTTTCTCCAATATCAGCGCTATAAATACGGATAATATTGCCACGATAGGTGAACCTTGCCGTCATAATTCCGTCTCCGACCCGCCCAATGCAATAAAATCTGTCCTCCTCTCCGCTATGTGAGATATCTTCGACTATCACACGGTGAGGGTCAAGAAAAGCTTGTTGTGCAATGGAAAATGCGACACTATGCTTTTTCTGATTTTCTAAGTCTTTTGATTCATCCCATTCAAAACGTACCTTAGCCATGAATAAATATACTACAGATATGGTTAATAATATGTACTAACTAATACTGACTCTAAGCGGTATCGAGTTGCTGGGACGTAACATCTATAAGCCACACCCCCGCTAAATTATAGCTTACATCAATTATGACGCTTAGTTATCCGCATAAATCCTATGGTAGACCCTTATTTATTACTTTCTGTAAGGCTGGTAAAAGGCGGGCAAACGTTAATCTTTCTAATTGATGTCGCGATTATGTTGTTTAAATTGGCAATGTCCCCATGCGTGCGTGTGCGTGACGTGGCATAGAGTAAGTCTACGGGAAAGGAGAAGGCTTGTCAAGTATAATGACTCTCAGGACACAACGTCCCTAATGGACTCTTAATGCGTCGTATCCTTTACTACAAAAACTAATAATGTTTATTTCTTGGCAAACACCAAGTTCAGCCAGAGCCGGATTTATCGGCGATTGGCTGCATCCGGTAGTTATGCAGTGTTTAGATTTCACCAAGTATTACTCCGTATTTAGGCGTTTCAGAGTTACTAAACAAGTGAACTTCCCCGATCAGAATGTGCTTGTAGTGATCTTCATGAATCAATATACGGTGAAGCAACCCGTTATACTTCTGTATGGGATCGGTAATCGTACCAACCCAGCGACCAATATCGTCTGTTTTACCCAAGATGGCTGGGACGACTGGGGACGCACCTCGTAAAAGATCAAGCTTGCCCTCTGCTGCTGCGCAAGAATACGCTATTTTGGCAACCATGCGAGCAAACGCCACCGGTTCTTGATCTTGGGTAATGGAGATAGATTTAGCACCTAGCGCCCGAGCAACTTCTTCGGGACGTGGCCCGAATGAAATCGTAGCAACCCCGCTGACTATAATACCTTTTTCGTATGAGCCTTGGTTCAAGTACGCGGGCGGTTTAAAGATCGGAAAATGCAACAATATTGGGAATTCATTGATAGGCAGTTCAACAGGCTCTTCCGCTTCGTTCTTTATGATTTTAAGAGAGTGGCGTTCGGGAGCCTCCCTATGCTTTGTTCTGGATTTTAGTTTTCGGTATATTCGTAAATCCCGCATTGGACCACGAAGCACCTTCTGTTCTACCTGTCCTGTGATTTTCGCGCATTCCCTACACGTTGATTTAGGCAAAATAGCAGAACCCCTTAGACCAAATGGAAGAATGTGTTCTTTACGCAGGTCTTCAGTATCTCCGCAGTATATGCAACTTCCGAACGGTAAATAGTTCTGATTGTCCAAGATCTTCATATCCACACTCAGTAGTGTCCGGTAGACTGAGATGTGATGTCAAGTCCGGACACCAAATGCCTCAAGGAATATGCAGGGACACATCCCATTTTATATCTGCCCTTGTGTACCAATGTGTACCAATACATCATTGTTCATATGTAAATGGGATGTGTCCCAGTTTCTTCTGTTACGTGGCATTTACGCTGGTTGCTTTTCAGTTCAGGCTTTTCGCCACGCCGCTTAATTCTGCGTTGGGCTGCGATATTAAATCAATTTGACAGAAATCATGCGCTATTGCTATCATTGAATTGAATACAATAGGCATACACTAATGAAGTATTTTGACTGGAATGATGAAAAGAATGAATTACTCAAGAGCGAGCGGGGCATTTCATTTGAGCAGGTTGAATTGGCAATAGCCTCAGGAGGCTTGCTCGACCGCGTAAGACATCCCAATCAGTCAAAATATCCGAACCAGAAAGTTTTTCTGGTAAAGGTTGAGAATTATGTCTATTCTGTGCCATATGTTGAGGATGAGGAGGCCATATTCTTAAAAACAATAATACCAAACAGCAAAGCGACGAAAAAATATTTGGGAGGCAAAAAATGAAAAAAGCGGCATATTTGGATAAAGATGAAAGACAAATAGCAGAATCGCTTGAAAAAGACGAATGGATTTCTGACCTCGATAAGAAAGGAAAGAAGAAGTATGAAGAATATGCCCGCTATAGTCTTAATAAACAAAAAAGGATCAACATACGCATGAGCGAACGCGATTTAAATAAAATTCGGGCGAAAGCAATTGAGGAAGGCATTCCTTATCAATCCCTTATATCAATGCTTATCCATAAATACAATGAAGGAAAATTATCAGTATCAATGAATCGCCCAACAAAAAAATCCAGCAGACGCAGACTAAACGCTGTTTGATTTTCATTCTTTTTCGTGCGCCGCGCTGCTGAAGCAGCAGAAAAGGCCCGGAGTACTCTTGCACAACTTAGGTAAGGAGTTGAGCAATATGTGCACCTTCTTTTCGACAAATATTTTGAGTTGAAGGAGCGTCTGGAAAGGGTATTCGGGTGCAAAGTGGACCTTGCCATTGATAAACCTTTCAGGAATCCTGTCTTCCGGAAATCAGTGGAAAACACGAGAACTACTGTCTATAAAAGACGAAATACGAAAGAACCTGTTTGATATTCTTCAGGCAGCAGAAGAGATAAACATTTATATCAAAGAATGTCCGCTAGAGTCCCTCTGTTATCTTTTCCCTAATCCCCTATAATTTTCACCAGCACCCTTTTCTTTCTCCTGCCGTCGAATTCACCATAGAAAATCTGCTCCCAGGTGCCGAAATCCAATCTGCCGTCAGTTACGGCAACCACAACCTCCCGCCCCATTATCTGCCTTTTCATATGGGCGTCCGCATTGTCTTCTCCGACATTATGACGGTACTGTGATACCGGTGCATAAGGGGCGAGTTTTTCGAGCCAGACTTCATAGTCATGATGCAGCCCGGATTCATTATCATTGATAAATACAGAGGCAGTAATATGCATCGCATTCACCAGAATGAGGCCTTCTTTAATCCCGCTCTCTTTGAGACATTTTTCGACTTCGCCGGTAATATTGATAAATGCCCGCCGCTCCGGCACATTAAACCACAATTCTTTACGGTAACTTTTCATAAAATGTTCTCCCGCTCGTATTAATCAGCTATTTTAGCATCATTCAGTTTCAGATATCTTGTTGATACCAGGGAACTGTTACCATAGTCCCCATGACCACAAAATCTCATGACTATCCTACCAGAGTAAAAGCAGGTCTTCAGAATAAAACGGGATGGATTCTCCTCGAACAGATAAGAACAGTTGATAAAAAGAGACTGACAAAAAGACTTGGTATGATAGACAGAAAAACGGTTCATAGGGTTAAATCGGTAATAAAGGAAATGCTTGTAGATTAAGCGGCGGCTTATTCTTTTCTTATTAACAGTTTCATAATAGTATTTACAGGTTTTCATTTTTATCCGTCATGCCCGGGGTCTGCCCTCGAAGTCTGTAATCGGGGGTCCTTGGTCGGGCATCCAGAAGCCTGGAACTAATGGATTCCCGCCAAAGACCTGAGGGAATGATAACATGAAAAAGTGCACCTCCATTACAGGGCGATAATATTAAACTATCCCCTACGATCTCAAAGGATCAGACAAGGAGGTGCACATATGAAGTATATGGGAATTGATTATCACAAGCA
>Ga0233425_10005893_pt1 | contig 18792 bp, 5 predicted proteins | sample Watercolumn_Towu_2_FD_181712 | JGI IMG/M metagenome (GOLD analysis project Ga0233425, IMG submission 181712) | Freshwater microbial communities from Lake Towuti, South Sulawesi, Indonesia - Watercolumn_Towuti2014_140_MG | ecosystem: Environmental > Aquatic > Freshwater > Lake | place: Indonesia... | reverse complement strand
GCCGTGGACCCCGCCGGGCGGATCTACTTGCACGCTGGCGACCGCCTCGTGGCGCTAACCGTCGCCGACGATCGGCCGACGGTCGCCTGGGAGTACGTCACCGGTTGCCGCGTCCCCGGGCCGGTCGTCGTCGGGCTCGACGGCAACATCCGCCTGCACGCCAGCGACGGCTGTCTGCACTGCCTCAGCGACGGCGGCCGACAGGCGTGGCCGCCGGTGCATGTCGGCGAGCCGCTGGGCTACGCGGCCCCGGCCGTCGACGCGCGCGGCAATACCTGGGTCTCGGCCTTCGAGGGCGGGTTGCACCGTATCGACGTCGAAGGCCGCCTCCACAAACCGGCCCCCTTCTTCCGCTCGCGGCAGAAACTCAACGCCGGCGGCCTGATCCACGACGGCGTCCTTTACATCGGCTCGGAAGACGGTTACGTCTTCGCCGTGCAGCTCGACGGCGAGCGCGGCGAAAACCGCTGGAACCACGCCGGCGGACACGGCGAGACCGGCTGGTACGTCCACAGCACGCCCGCCATGAGCGCCGAGGGGATGCTGGTGGTGGCCGGACGCGACGAGAACCTCTATGGCTTCCGCCTCGACGGCACGCCCGGCTGGCGCACGCAGATGCCCGGGCAACTGCTCGGCTCGCCCGTGCTCGACCGCTTCGGCCACATCTACGTGGGCGTCAGCCAGTCGCAGCGCGGCCACCCGCCCCGCGGGCTGCTGGTCTGTGTCGACGGCAATTCGCACAAAGTCCGCTGGGAGTACAAGGCGGCCGGCCACGTCGAATCGACGGCCGTCATTGGCGACGACGACGTGCTCTACTTCGGCGACAACGCGGGCGTGGTCCACGCGGTCGACTTCCGCGGCGCGGCGCAATGGACCGTCGCGCTCGACTCGCCCGTCCGCTCCGCCGGCACCATCCTCGCCCCACAGCGCCTGGCCTTCGGGTTGGACAGCGAAACGCTCGTCGTCCTCAAATGCTCCTCGCAGGGCCTCGCCGCCGAGGGCTGGCCGAAGATCGGCCGCACGCTCGGGCAGAGCGGGATGGCGTAGGGCGGTTACGCAGAATCCGAATATCGCCGGTGCAGCGCGAGCAGACGCCCGAAGTCTCCGTCGTCGGCCATCCGGAGCGATGCGAGATACTCCTCTCGCACGCCTTCCCCACGGGCCATCGTGTCCTCGGGCCAGATCACGAGTTGGCCGTCGTTCAATCGCAGCCAGATATTCGCGAGCATTCTGGCCCAGCGTCCGTTGCCGTTCCGGAAAGGATGGACCCAAACCGCCCGATGATGCAGGCGCGAAGCCCGTTCGAGAGCGGACGTGCCGGGCACGGCCTGCCACGCATCCAAGTCGGCCAGCATCGCCTGTAGTTGTGCGGGAACCTCGTGCCAAGGACAGCCCAGATTCAAGTCCCCGCAACGCGCCTGACCGGCCCAGTCCCAAACGCGGCCGAACATCTGCTTGTGAAGGCGAAGAAGCCAGGCGTAGTCGAACGGCGCCATGCGGCGAGTCAAGCCACCGCCGAAGTAGCGAACGTGCGCCTGCCGCACGTTCTCGGCCTCGGCGCGGTACAACTGGTCGAGCGCGCGGATGCTCTTGTCTCGCAACCCCGAAGGGTCGATCGGCGTCGCGCCGGGGGGCTGCGGCCACTGCGTCATTTCGTCGTCCAAAGTCTGCGCGGGCTGCCCGCCATTAGGTCGTGGACGGTTTGCCGGACGAATGCCTCGCGCGTTTCCTCGTCCACCGCTTGTTCTTCCAGCGCCGAAGTGCCTTGAACGAGGGCGACGATCTTCCGGGCCCTCCCCAATGCCTCGCGCTCCCGGAATTCGGCGCTGCTCCCCACGGGCTCGAACCGCACGGAGACTCCCAGCGCGCGGGCAACGGCCTTGATGTTCACCAGGCTTGCTTGCCCCGCGCGACCGCCGAAAATCCGATTGACGGTCGGCAGCGAGACACCGCTCCGCCGGGCAATCGCAGCGCGGCTCATGCCGAGTTCGCGGCGGCGACGTTCAAGGACGTCAACTTCCGGGAATTGTGGATCTCGGACGACCATGTATGCTCGGCGCAGCTATGTATCCGACTCGCAACGACGAACTTATGCGATAGTGTTTCCGTATTCAAGTATATCATATGTAGCGTCTTGTCAACAGAAACGCATATCATATACGCTAATATCCGTCGTAACATATTGGCATTATGCAACTTGCGAGCACGGACGATCACCGCAGCTTGCCGCACGCTTGGCAGATGTAGTCGGGCGAGCGTTTTCCGCCGAACTTCTTGGCTCGCGGCTCGGTCACGACTTGGGTTTCCTAAAGTCAGGTCGACATCTGGCTATGGGCCGACGAATGTCGCCTTCTTCGGCTGCCCTGTGGAAGCCTCCCGCGCGCTCGGTGGCTGCTGCGCTGCAAGCGATGGCCTATTCTCACTCGGCCACGCTAGCGTCACCCCGCAGTGCTAACATACGCGTCCCATGCCGTCCAATCGACCAGCACACCAAGGACATATCGGCCGATTATCGAGCCCCAGCGCCGCGACTACTCCGACGGGCCCCAAGAAAAATCCGAGCAGGAATCCCTGCGTGCCCGCAATGCGGCCGTTTGCAGCGATTCCTCCAGCAACGCCCGACAAGATGGCCAGGACCACGCAGAGTACGGTGATCGTGCCAGTGTCCATGCATTTTTCTTGGTTGGTGAATACTGCGCCTTGCTCAACAGCCTTCTCGTGGCGTATATAGTGAACCGTGCTCACTCCACCTCCATCACCACCCGGAACCCCACGTTGAACACCTTCTGCCACGGCGGACAGTTCGAGCGGAACGCGGAGCGGGCGCGCTCGGGGCGGTCGTAGAACGAGCCGCCGCGGACGGATTTCGGGCCGTCGGCGCGCGGGTCGTCGCGGCCGTCTTGCGGGTCGTAGGGATAGGGGCGGTAGGCCGTGCGGGTCCATTCGGCGGCGTTGCCGTGCATGTCGCAAAGGCCCCAGGCGTTCGGCGGATAGCGGCCCACGTTGTCCGTCACAACCGCGCCGTCGTTCACGTCCGTCACCGCCGGAATCCACCGCGGCGAATCGCGGCGGCAGAGGTTCTCGAGCCGCTGATCGGCTAGATTGGCCAGCTTGCCGAAATCCATGCCACACGCGCCGTAGTTCATCGGCGTGTCGCTGCCCGCGCGGCAGGCGTATTCCCATTGCGCCTCGGTGGGCAGGCTGAACTTGCGGCCCGTCTTGGCCGAAAGCCAGCGGCAGAAGTCCATCGCCTCCTGCCACGAAACGCGAATTACCGGCTGACGTTCGCGGTTGGCCGCTTCGCCGCGGTTGGCCTGGTCCTTGTTGAAGACGCTGATGTAGGCGCTGTCGTGCTTGGGGTCGAAGGCGGCGTACTCGGCGTTCGTGACCTCGAAGCGGCCCATGTAGAACGGCCGGGCGATCTTCACTTTGGCGGACGGATACTCGTCGGCCGCCCCGTCGGCCGCGCCGATGACGAACTCGCCGGCCGGGATCAACACGAGATCCATCTTAAGCGTATCGGAAAGCTCGATCTTCATTTCGACGGGCGTGCCCGCGGCGGACTGCCGCTTCTTCGCCTCGGCGGCATCGAATGGCCAGCCTGCCGCGGCGACCTGCCGCAGCTTGCGCTCGGGCAGCGGCTGCGGTTGGACGAACGCCGGCCGCTCCAGCGGTGGCGTGGGATAGGCTTCCGGGTCTTCCGGGCGGTTGGCGTACTTGGTCCGCATTTCCAGCCGCCGCTGGTGATAGTCCTTGGCAATCGCGCGGTGCTCGCTCCACGTGCCGTGGTCGGGCACGTTCAGGTCGATCCAGGTGACGAGCCGCTCGCGGGCCTCGGCGTCGAGCTTCACGTTGTGATGTCCCTTGTCGAGCATTTGCATCAACTCGCTGGTGCCGGCGTGCCACTCCAGCGGCTTCTGCATGAAGTAGTCGCTCTCGGGCCCCGGCCGGCGGACGAACCGATGCAGTTCGAGATACGAGGCCGTGAAGTTCCGCGGCCCCTTGCGGCGGTTGTTTGCGACGTTCTGTAATCCGCTCGAGCGGTCGCCGACGAAGTTCGGCCGGTCGCTCTCCGTGCCGTCGTGGCAACCCACGCAGTGTTTATCGAGCACGGGCTGCACTTCGCGCGTGAAACTAAACGGGCGCGCGGGGCCGTGCCACGGCTCGATGTGCGTCGGCTTGCGGAGCATGGCGATGGTCGGTTTTTGGGGCGGCGTGGTGTTCTGGCTCTCGTGGCAGCCGACGCACGCGACCGACTCGCCCGGCATGGCCGTAAACCAACTCCGCATTACTTGCAGCGCCTGTCCTTTCTCGTCCAGCGGCTGCACGGCCAGCGGCGTGTTGGCCGGCACGGTGAAGTTGGCCGAGCCGTCGGCCTCGACCGGCACGGTGCCGTGGATGCGGCGCGCGTCCCACGGGCCGTCGACGCCGATGTGAATGTGGCCGCCCATGCCCGGGTAGGCGTAGTGCGGCTCGTAGATGCGGAGTTTCTTCACCGTGCCGCGGGGCACGCCTTCAAGCCCCTTCCCGGCATAAACGTCGGCCAGATAGACCGTGGCGTCGCGGCGTTTGGTGTCCACGCGGTCGGGGATGACCGGCGGCACGGGCGTCTTCCGCAGCGGCACCGGCTCGAAGAGCACGCAGTCGGGCTCTTCGCGGACCAGTACGAGGTTGTCGAACGTATCGACCAGGTAGATGCCCCACGCCGCTTGGGCGTTGGGCTGCATCGAAACCAGGAAGTGCTTCTCGCTCAGCGGATACGGGTGCAGGAACTTGGGCCACGAGGCGTTGACGATCGAGTCGCCGATCTTCGGCTGCACCTCGACGCCGTGCCCGGGGATCCGCTGCACCGCCCCGTCGGCCTGCTGCCGGCCCTTGGCCGGATCGAACACCACGAATTCGCCCATGCGCGGCACGCCGTGGTGACCGGAAATAACGGCCGCCACTTTGGTCGGATGCCCGGGAATCGGCCGGGCGTAGAACAGCGAGTTCGGCCACGGCGAGTTACTGCCGTAGTACTCGGCCTGGTTCGTGCCGTCGGGATTCATGTGGAACAGCAGGCGCGTGAAGTAGTGCGGCGAGTCGGAATACTCCCACCGCGAGTACAGCAGGCGGCCGTCATTCATCACGGTCGGGCACCAGTCGTGGTCCTGGTCGAAGCAAAGCTGGCGGATGCCCGAGCCGTCGGCCTGCATAATGAACAGGTTGGCTACGGTGTTGCCGCCGCCCACGCAGGGCACGCCGTGGAAGCAACGGGTCGAGTCGAAAACGATCCGTCCGTCGGGCAAATAGCAGGCGTCGTAGTTGTGTGCGTCGGGTTCGTCGTCCGGCGTGACCTGCCGCAAGCCGCTGCCGTCGGCCTTGATTTCCCACACCTGCCATTGCTTGCCGTCGGCCGGCATCGAGAAGAGCATCCGCTCGGCGCTCCAGTGCAGGTCGACGTCGCCGACAAAGACGTCCTTCTCGGGCTTGAAGAGGGTGGTCAACTTGCCGTCGGGCCGCACCGGCGAGAGGACGGCGATTTCATTGTCGTAGCCGGTCCGCGGCAACGCGCAGTTGCCTTGCCAGTTCTGCGGCAGGCCCAGCTTCTTCTGGTCCGTGCCACGCTTGACCAGCAGCAGGCGGTCGAAGTCCAGAAGCGGATTGGCCAGCAGGGCTTCCTGTTGCAGGCGGCGGAACTGCTCAGCCAGGGCCGACATCTCTTGCTTCGCGTCGCGGTCGCCGCCTTTGGCCTTTGCCTCGATCTCCGGCAGGGCCTTCTCGATGTCGGCGACCTGCTGGAGATACTTCTTGCCGTTGCGGTAGCGGTCGCCAAAGGTTGCGATGAGGTCTTCGACGGCCATGCGGAGCGCCGCGACGTTGGCCTCCTTCACAACGCCCGGAGGAATCGGGCTGGCAGCCGTCACGCCGGCGGCCTTCACGGCCTGCTTGGCGGCCTTGTCGGCTTGCTTGGCGGCCCGCCTATCCGGGGCTTTCGCGCCCAGTGCGGCCGTCGGCAACAGCCAAAGAGTCAAGAGTAGAAACGGGACAACGCGGAACGTCGGCAGACGTGTCATGTCGCGTACCTCGGTGGATAGGTGGGGTTCAATGCAGACGGTGGGCAGCATACGGCGTGCCTGCCACTGCGGCGGGTATGTACCCATATTAGCCTATGCACCGGCCGGTCGTCAACTCGGCCGCTGCCTACCGCTTCTTCAACGTCATGCTCATCCCGAAACTCTCCATCATGATGAACGACGTTTCCAAGGCCGGGTTCCTGGTGATGGCTTCGATGTAGCGCGGGTCGGGCATGGGGCGGTGCATGTCGTGGCCGATAACCAGGCCGCCGGCGCGGACCAGCGGCAGCAGCTTCTCCAGGTAGTCGACGTAGCCCTTCTTGTCGGCGTCGAGGAACACCAGGTCGATCGGCTCCTTGTGCTGCTTGACGGTTTCGTGGGCGTCGCCTTCGATGATCGTAATAACGTCGTCGAGGCCGGCCTTCTTGAAGTTCGCCCGCGCGATTTTGACCTTCTCGGGATCGATCTCGTGCGTGTAGACCTTGCCGCCGTTGGCCCGCGCGGCCAGCGCCAGCCAAATGGTCGAGTAGCCGCTGGAGGTGCCGATCTCGACAATGCGCTTCGCACCCATCGTTTCGGCCAGTTGCCGCAAGACGCGGCCTTCGCGCGTGGTGACGTTGAGATACCACTTGTCTTTGGTCATCTCGTCGAGCACGGCCAGGGCCTGCTTTTCGGCGTCGTTCTTGGCCAGCGGCGGGGCGTCGTGCTCCGAGGCACCGCCGAATTCGAAACCCGGGCGGTCGGATGGCTTCTTCGGCGGTTGCGCGGACGACGCGTTGACGGCCAACGACACAATCGCCAAGGCGATAATGCTGGAAACGAGACGTTTCATGACTTTGCTCCCCTTGTTGTGAGGTGATTACTTTGCCGCGGGAACCGCAATCTTCTTGTCCAACGAGAATCGCCAGCCCCACGTGCCGTCCCACTCGCGGCTCGTGGTGCCGTCGGCGTTCTTGGCTACTTTGACGTTCTCTTTGCAGCGATAGGCCAAGCGCATGCGGTCGCCGGTGATCTGAATGACGAAGAACCCGGCCGTTGTATTGCCGTCGTTCACGCAGGTCCATCGCTTCTCTTCGCCCTCGGGCGCCCAGTCGCGGAGGCCCGTGCCCGTGTGGCCGTAGAGATAGAGGATGATGTTGTACGGCCGCATGGCGTCGTAGACCGCCTTCCAATCGTCCTTGTGCCACCAGTCGGTGTCGAAGCCGCAATGGCTCATCAGCACTACGGGCCGGCCGCTCTGGCCCACGCACTTGACCACGTCCTGCTTCAGGAAGGTCAGCGCCCCTTGCGGATCGTGCCACTTGGGCGAGTAGCGGATCTTGGGATTCTGCGCGTCGGCCGGATAGATGCCCAATTGCACGAAATGAACGTCGTCCCAATCCCACGAGTAATGCAGGCCGTTTTCCGACAGCCCCGTGAGCCAGCCCTTCTCCTTGCGAACGGCGTTCCGTTTCTTCAGGTGCGCTTGGAAGCTGAAGCCGAACCGCTCGGCGCCGACCGGCGGACCGTCGTGATTGCCCCAACCCTCGTAGACGCGGTACTTCAGCAAGCCATCGGTGCCGTCGAGCCCGAAATCCTTGACCAGCGCCGCGTACTGCTCCGCGGTGATGCAGCGGTCGCCGAGTTTCTTGTCGCCGTCGTCGATGCAATCGCCCAGCAGCATGACGCCCCGCGGCGGATCAATTGCGTCGCCGCCGAGTTGCTTGGGCCACGCGACCGTCGCAATGGCGTTCATCTGCTCGATCGTCTCACGGTCAGCGTCGTTGTGGGCCTTCTGCTCGACGGCCTTGTAGTGCGAATCGGAGGTGGAGATAAACGTGACGTTCCGCTGCGCGGCCGCTTTGGCCTGCTCGGCCGCGCCCAGCAGCCGTTGGTCGGCCACGAGACTGCACAACAACGCGACCGCCACAATTGCCGTGAGTTTCTTCATGGGAGGCTTTCCGGTAGGTCGTGAGCGGGCATGAACGTATCTTCCGCCGCCGAGTATAGCTCGGGCAGAAACCCAAGTCCACCGGCGTACACCATAAAAAGTGGGGTGTTGTACGCATGTGGCAGAGGCTGGGCGATTCCTTTTCGCGAGCCCCGCAAACCACTTGACAAGACGGGGGAAATCGGTCCTGCTATAGGCTGTAGCGGTGCCTTTTGGCTGCGCCGTCGGAACAGTCGTTCGTATCTCGCGGCAAGACCATCGAGGTGGCGGGGTGGGGCATACGCAAGGTATGCGTGCCGTACTTTGCGCATGCTGCGCTCGTCCGTCGTCGGGTTTGAGTCGTTCCCTACTCGCAATTGCAGAGCAGGAGTCGCGTTATGTCCCGGAAGAGCGTCCGCCCGTTCATGGTGGTGGCCTTGCTGCTGTCGGGTGCGCTGCAGGCCAATGGCATCAGCGTAGACTGGAATCCGAGCGGCCCGACGCCGACCTGGAACTCGGCCACGACGGGCGCCCAGTATTGGTTGAACGGCGTCCTGCCGAGTTTCTTCGCCAGCCAGGATACGGCAGTCTTCGGCGCGACCGGAGTCGGGACGGTCAACGTCGACAGCACGTCCCCCGTGCAGGTCGGCGGCATCAAGTTCAACGTTGCGGGCTATACGGTTCAGGCCAACGTGCTCGGCGACCAGTTGAATATGGGAGGGACCACTACCAGCGGCAACATCGACGTCGGGCAGACCGGCCCAATCGCCGGTTCCGCTACGATCCGCGTTCCGCTGGTCTACGCGCCCGCCGCGATGCTGCCCGCGGCCCCGGTCTGGACGGTCTACAATGCCGGCGACTCGCTGCTGGTAACCGGCACGGTCGATCTGGCGGGCAACAACCTGACACTCTCCGGCGCAGGCAACCTCACCATTAGCGGCGACATTACGGGCGGCGGCGCGCTGGCAAAGGCCGGCGCGGGAACGCTCACGCTCTCCGGCAACAACGGACTCGACGGCGCCAGCACGCTCAGTATGACGGCTGCCGGCGGCACGCTCCTGCTGGGCAGCGACAATGCCCTGGGAGGCACGTTCGGCGCGATCCTCGATTTCGGTGGCGGAAAGGTCGGCGCCGTGGGCGTCCACGACATCGCTAATTCGTGGACGGCCACGGGCAGCATGAACATCGTCGGGGCGGGCACCCTGAAACTGAGCAGCGTTACTCCGGTGTCGATGGCCAGCGGCGGGCCCAGAACCCTCGACGTTGCCGCGGGAGCGACCGTGCAGGTTGCCGCACCGATTAGCCTCGGCGCTAACACGCTCAACGTCACCGGTGGCGGCACAGCCGCGCTTTCCGGCATCGACTCGGCGGCGGGTGGCGCCACGATCGCCGTCAACGGCGGGGGCAACTACACGTTCGGCGGCGCGATTACCAGCGGCGGGGCCGCCGTGACGCTGTCGCTGGCCGGCGGCGGCACGACGACGCTGGCAGCCGCAAACGCCGGACTGGGAGGTGCGACTACAGTCGGCGCCTCGCATACGCTGAAGTTGGGCGACAACGCCGCCCTGGGATCGGCCGCGTTGGTCTTCGCCGGGGGCAACGTCGTGGCCCTCGGCGGCAACCGTACGATGGCCAACAATTGGAGCAACACGGGGGCGATCAACACCACCGGAACCTTCGACTTCACGGCCACCGGCCGCACGATGGCGGCCGGCACGGTCGTCACCGCCGCCTCGGGTACTACGGCCTTCTCCGGCGACAACCTGACGCTGGCCGGCGCGGTGTCGTTGCAGGGCGATGGCGGCATCGCGCTGGGTGCCTTGACGCCCACGAACATCGCCACCACGCACACGTCGTATGCGATTACGATCGGCGGCGCAGGGGCCAGAGAAGTCCGCGGCAATTTGACGACGGCGGTTCCATTGGTACTCGATGGCGGCGGCTCGCTCGTGCTCCGCGGCAGCAACGCGCACACGGCCACCACGGTCGCGCCCGGAAACGCGCTGATCGTTACCAACAACGGCGCGCTGGGCGCCGGCAAAGTGACGCTCGACGGCAGCACGCTGCAGTTCGGCGTTGCCGGCGGCATCGCGGGACGATACTACAACCAAACGCCCGCTAACGTCGGCGGCGTCTGTCCCGATTTCGCCTCGCTCAGCGCGCTCAGTGCGCTGACTAACGCATTAACGCCCGCCGTCACGGCCTTGACCAACACGGGCGGCAACGCGCAATTCGACTTCCGAAGCTATTGGAGCGGCCAGCAAGGGAACATCTTCCATAGCCAGGGATTCAACGGGCAGTACAACTACATCGTCCGCTACGACGGTTACCTCGACGTGCCGGTGGCCGGCAGCTACAACTTCTGGACCGGCAGCGACGACTGCACGGTCCTGTTCCTCGACGGTGGCGATGCGCCGGTCGTCAACAACAACTTCTTCCAAGGCTATACGGAACGGGGCACGGCGGCGCCGGTGACGCTCTCGGCCGGCCGCCACGCGATCACCGTCGCCATGAACCAGGGTGGCGGCGACGCGGGCTTCACGGTCAGTTGGGATTACGGCGGCACGAGGCAACTGCTTTCGAACGCATTCTTGACGATGGTCGACGCTGCGAACGCCCCCACGGCATTGACGGCCGCCAATGCGGTCGACGTCCTCGGTAATGCGACGATCGACTTGACGAATACCGTTGCGGGCAGCGCCTACTCCTTCGGGACACTGACGCCGTCGGGCAGCGCCAGCTTGACCGTCAACGGGACGAACCGGACGGTGAGTTTCGCAAGTACTACTCTGCCCGCCGGCACGGCTTTCACGCTGGCCGGTTCGTCGCACGTCGGCCTCGGCGCGCTCGGCGGCTCGGTCATCGCTTTCAACAAGAGCAACACCGGCAACGTCACCTACAGCGGCACGTTAAGCGTCGGTTCTGGCGGACTGATTGTGGCGGGCGGGAACCTATCGGGCGGCACGCTCAGCGTTGCCGGGCCGATTGTTTACACCGGCGGCGCCGCGGCCACCATCGGGGGCACGGCGGTGAACGTCTCTGCCGGCGGTGGCACGATCGACGTCGCCAAGGGCACGGCGCCGGAAGACCTGACCATCGCCGCGCCGTTGGCGGCCGGCGCGACGGCAATCGTCAAACAGGGGCTGGGACGGTTGGCCCTGGCCGGCAACGGCGGCTCCACCGGCGGCATCACCGTCCATGCCGGATCACTGCGCCTGTCGGGAGCCGATCCGATCGGAGCGGGCGCCATCGCGCTGAAGAACAACACCACGCTCATCCCCGGCGCGCTGTTGTTTACGCCGGGCTTGCAGGAAGGCCGCATCCTTTCGAGCAACGCCGGCGGTCTCGACACCACGACTGCCAATCCGGCCAACTCGCTCGTCCGCCTGGGCACGCGCCAGGGCGACAGCAGCGTCAAGGACGGAGCCTTCGTGGCCAACGCCGCCAACGCAAGATGGTGGGACTACGAAACCTGGGCCTATACCGGGAAGTTCTTCGACGCCGACGGCGTTTGCTCCTTTGCCGCCAACATCGACGATTCCTGGTCCATCCGTATCGACGGCGCGCTCTACCAGTCGCAGACGGGCAACTCGGTGTGGACGACGGGAATTCTGAACCTTGGTCCGGGCATCGGCGGCTGGCACGACATCGACATCCGTTTCGCCAACGGCGGCGGCGGCGCGGGCGTCACGCGGACGGCCAACGGCTGGGTAGCCAACTCCATTGGCTCCGGCTACAACCCCGCCGGCTCCGCCTCCTCGAACTTCAGCGACGGCTACATTCGCACGGTCGATCCCGGCGATGGCAGCCTCTTTCGCGTCATCACCGGCTACACGCCCTTGACCGGAACGGCCGCCAACGACATCCTCGTCGAGGGCAACGCTACCGTCGATCTCGCCCAGGCGCTCTACGGCGCCACCGCGATCACGTTCCGTAATTTGCTGCCGAGTTCCAACGCCGGACTGGCCGTCAGCGGCCAGGGGCTGACGCTCGGTTTCGCGGGAACGACCGTGCCGGCCGCCGGCTTCACCGTCTCGGGCGACGGCCAGTTGGCGCTCGGGCAGATCGCTCTGGCCGGCGCGACGGGCACGATCAACGTGCAGACTACGGGCGCGGGCGGCGCGCAGATGAACTACAACACCGCCCCCAGCAGCCTCGCTGGCCTGACGGTCAACGTGGCCGCCGGCGCACGGCTCGGCGCCGTCGCCGGCGCAGCCGATCCTACCGGCGGCGCGCAGATCAACCTGGCCAACAACGGCATCTTCCAGGTTGCGAGCACGGCATCGGGCACGGTCCCAGTGCTGGCCCGCCTGGCGCTCGGCGGGAATGCCATCATTGAACACGCCGGCGCGTATACCGACGCCCTCGGCGACGCCACCCACGGCATCAACGCCGGGACCGGGACCCTGACGCTCAACGGCTTGGCCGGCACGCTGATCCTCGGCGGCGATATTTCCGGCACGCCCACGGTCAACAAGTCCGGCGCGGGCACGATGCAACTCAAGGGTGTCTTGGCCGGCGGAGGCGTGAATGTCAATGCAGGCACGTTCCAACTCGGCGCGTCGAACCGCATTGCCGACGCGATTCCCGTGACGGTCAACAACAGTGGCCGATTCGACCTGAACAACTACAGCGATGCAATCGGCGCCGTGACGGTCAATTCCGGCGGGTCGGTGACCGTGGGCAACGGCGTGTTAAGTCCTGCCTCGATCACATTGCCCGGCGGCACGATCCAGATGGACAGCGGCGGCACTCTGGTGATGGCTGCCTCGAACCTGCAAATCCCCGTCGGGGCCACGGCCCGCCCGATGATCCTCGGCGGCACTTGGTTGCTGCCGCTCGGATCGACCGCCTATGCCTTCAACGTACCCGACGGTCCCGCACCGATCGACCTGACGGTCTCGTCGGCGCTGGTCGGAACCGGGAACTCCCTGGTCAAGAACGGCGCAGGCACGTTGTTCCTGGCCGGCGCGAACACGTTCGGCGGGGGCATCGCGGTCAACGCCGGCGGCATCGCCGTCAACAGCGACGCCGCGTTGGGCGCCACAGCCAATTCCGTGCGCCTCAACGGCACCGCGCTGAAGTTCGTCACCGCGCTCATCAATCAGCCGACCAACGCCTTTCCCACGAACTACCAGATCAACTCCAGTCGCACCGTCACCATCGATAACGCGGCCGGCGGTACGATCGACGTCAGCTACGACGCCGGCTACAACCAGAACAACGTCGCCCTGTACCGCGCGATTACCTACGCCAACCCCGGCGCGGGCGGCACCGGTGCGTTGGTCAAGACCGGTTGGGGCAATCTGAATCTCCGCGGCTCGACCGCCTCGGCCGACGCTCCGACCAAGGTGGTGGTCGACCGGGGCACCATGACGCTGAGCAATTCCTTGGCCCTGGGCGTTGCCGCGCCCAACGTCGCGGTCAACCGTCTCGGCTACTTGGACGCGAACACCTCGACCAACTACGACCTGAGCAACGCGACCACGTCCGGCTGGACGTATCCGAACTACTCGCCGGGCAATGCCGCACACGGCGAATACGTCTGGGATTGGAACTGGTACGCGGGCCGCGTCCGGGTCTCGGCGAACATCGGCAACGACGCGGCGGCCAAGTTCCCCGTCACGCCCGTTACGGGCTTCCTCGATCTGAACTCCGACCAGGGGGCGGCGACTTCCGCCATGCTCCCGGCCAACATGCCCAAGATGGCGGCTTACAGCACGCTGGGCGTGCGCAACAACTACTATATCGACTTCTCCCTGAACGGCTTGGTGTGGGTCAACGGCGTGGGCGCCTCGACGCTCTACGGCGTCTTGAAGGACGGCGCCGCGGCCGGCGGCATGATCCGCGTCGGCAACCAAGACATGACCATTCGCGCTCCGCAAACGTTTACCGGCCCGGCCATCCTCGACACCGCCAACAGCACCTGGCTGGTCAGCAATTCGGCCACCGTCCACGGCTCGTTGGCCACGACCGACGTGCAGGTGCTCAGCGGCAATCTGCAACCCGACGACAGCGTGAACAACAATCCCTTGAACGCGTCGCGGTTCGCGGCCGGCGCGAACATCAAGATGTACGGCGGCCAGCTCCGCGAAAAGGGCAAGGACGCGGCCGTGGCCGATGAAGTGGTCAACCAGGTAACGCTCATCGGTTCGCCGACGGTCTCCGTCGAGCGGGTCAACGCCTTCAACGTGCTGTTGAAGATCAACACCCTCACGCGCAACGCCGGTTCGACGGTCAACTTCACCGCGGCCGGCGGCGGGACGCTCGGCGCGACGAACACCTACGTCAACATCGGCGGCGGCGCGGGCGCACTGACGGCCGCCGTGACGCCCTGGGCCTACGTGAACAATCTGGATTGGGCCGTGTACGACACCGCCAACGCCGGCCAGGCCGCCGAGGCGGCCGCGTGGCTCAAGGGCGTGAAGGTTTTTGCCGCGTACACGACCACTTGGCCTGCGGCCGGCGGCAGCGCGACCGCCGACATGAAGATCGCCGCCAGTCAAACCGTCGGCAGCGCAACGGTCGCCACGGTCAATTCCCTGCTGCTGAATGGTTCGGGCACGTTGACGCTGGACGTTCCGCTGACGATCACCAGCGGCGGCATCCTGCAAAACGCCGCCTCGGGGGCCGGCAACTGGACCATCGCCGGCGGCACGGGCAACAACGGGATCGTTACCGGCACGACCGGCAATGCCGAGTTGGTCGTCTACAACAACAACCAGATCGACCTGAACGCCCCGGTCGGCGCCGCCGGTCTGACCAAGACCGGGGCCGGCATCCTGGTGCTCTATGCGAATGCCGCCGTACCGCCCAACTACAACGGCGGCGAGATCCACGTCAACGCCGGCGAATTGAACGTCCGCACGCCCAACGCGATTGGCAACAGCGGGAAGATCGTCGTCGGTGGCGGCACGTTGAACGTCTACGACGACGTCGACGCCGCGTTCGGCAATAACATCGATCTGGTGGGCAGCGCCACGACGATCCGCGCGCGCCAATTGGCCACCGGCGGCAAGCGGTTCGGCTTCGGCAATCTGTTCCTCGAACAGGGCCGCACGACCAACATCCGCAGCGACAACAACGACTCGATGTCGTTTGCCAACGTGACCCTCGGCGGCGCGAATTATGTGAACCTCGACGGCGCCGCGACCCAGCGCTGGCTGATGGGGACCGGCGGAACCGTGACGATGAACGGCCCGGTCTGGCTCAATCTGTGGAATGGCGACAGCAACTGGGGGCAACTCGCGTGGGGCGGCTCTGTGACCGAGGCCGACAAGCACTGGAGCAAGTCGGGTGCGGCGCTGATGTCGCTCGATGTGGCTGCCGCCTCGGGCTACAAGGCCGCCGTCGATCACACCGGAGGCACGCTTGTGCTCAACGCCGACGGCGCACTGGGCGCCGGAACCGGAACTGCGGCCAGCACCGTCAACGTGTATGCCTCGGCCTACCTGAACTTCGGCATGCAGCAGACGACCGCGTCGCCGACGGTCAACGTCTCGGCCTACGGTGCGATCGGCGGCAACGTGGGAACCGATGCGGCGGTCTTCGACAGCGGCGCCAACAAGATCAATTTGCCGCCCGCCGATGCGATCTTCGTACAGAACCTCACGGCGGTTCCCGCCCGGCCCGTCGGCACCGACTGGCTCGGACTCAGCAATACGGCCGCCGCCACAACAACGGTGGATCCGACCGCGTCGCTGTACAAGGGCATCGCCTTGGGGTATTTCACATCCAACGACGTGGCCGCCGACCTCGTTTCGGCCGCGGGCGATCTGGCGATCTACAACATCACCTACCATCGCCTCTACCCCGCCTCAAGTACGGCCGTGCAGAACCTCAACTCCGCCACGGGCGTGGTCAACGTGTACGGCCCGGGGCAGTTCCGCTTCGGCAGTAACGGCGGCAACGGCGTGCAAGGCAGTTTTGCCGTTGTGAACCGATACGGTAACGGCAACACGCAGAATACGGACATCTTGTCCTTCGCCGACAACGTCTCCTCGCTGCGTCCCGGCAAGACCGTGAACGCAACCGACGGCCGCATCCGCGTCTACAACAACTCGGCGACGGTGGCCGCCGGCGCGACCGTGAACGTAAACACGGGCGCCACGCTGTACCTGGCCGACGTCGGACCGAGCACCGGCACGTTCAACATCGCCGGCGACGCCGCGGTGTGGATCAACAACGTCAACCGCCTCAGCAGTGGCGCGACGTTCAACTTTGCCGCCGGCTCGCAAGTAGTCCTCAACACCGACCTGGTTCCGATGCCGAGCTTCCCGACGAGCGTCGACGTCATCATCGACCGCAACAACGACGCAGCAGACTTGTACACCGGCGCGGGCGTCGTCCTCGGCGAAGGACGGCGGTTGACGACCGGCTGGAACAACGACGCGCGCATGGGGCTCCGCGGCACGAACCTGGGGGCCGGCTTCTCGGCCGCGCCAGGCGCCGCGAACATCACCGTCAGCGCCGCCAACGGCCGGACGTTCTATTTCAACGACTACATCACCGTCCCCGCCGGCGTGAACCTGTCGATTGGCGACGCGGCAACCTACGTCACCGTCTCCGGCAATGGCGATACGACCCGCCGCTTCGCCACCCAGGACGGCGGCGTGCAGTTCGACAAGTTGACCGTGGCGGCCGGCGCAACGCTCAAGCTGGTCAACGGCGGCACGTACCTGATGGAGAACGTCGCCGGCAACTCCTTCGTGCTCGACGGCCTCATCGACGACAGCCTACGCAAGCCGATCACGTACATGGGCGGCGGTCCGCTGTTCCGCGTGAACGCCGGCCGCGACGGCAACCCGGCCAACTTCGTTACGGGCGCGGGCACTGTGAAGCTCGGACAAGGCGAGGACTTCGAAATGATGGTCGACGAAATCGGGGCGGCCGCCACCGTGGCCGCGCCCGCCAGGATGAACGTGTTTCAGCCCCGCGTGCAGGTGCTGGGCACGAACGAATCCGCCGTGGCGGCCGGCGTCACCGGCGTACTACGGGCGGTCCGCGGCACCGACGCCGCCGGCAACTACGCTATCGCTCGCTTCAGCAACGTGAGCCTCAACGCCAACGCCATCCTCGGCTTGGCAGCCAACGATGCGGAGACCGTGATGGCCGACCTGACCCTGCTCGGCGACGCCACGGTCCGCTCGCAGAACGGCACGGCCGGCCGCGTGTTGATCGGCGGCATCGGCACTGCGTCGGGTGACGGCTTCAACCGCACCGTCACCCTCGGCGCCAACGGCACCGGCTTCGACAATCCCATCGATCTGGTCGGCCCGCTGTGGGGCAAGACCTACGTCGTGTCGAACAGTTCGGCCGCCACCCGCCTCACCCGGCAGAGCCTTGACGGCGGCACGACCTACTTCAGCACCTTCAGCCTCGGCGGCCGCACGCTCGAGTTGCGGGGCGTCGGCAACACCGACGTCCTGGTCGATCCGGGCGCGGGCAATCTGACCGTCAACAACGGCACCTTGAACCACCGCTACGCCTACGACACGACGACGAATCCCAACACCGTCGTAACGCTCAACAACGGCACCTTCAACATCGACGCCAACCGTACCGTCGGGAGCTTCATCTACAACGGCGGCAGCTTCACCTACACCGCCGGCATGGATCTCACCGTGCAACACCGCCTTGGTGGCAGCGGTGCGGTCGTCGATGCCAGCGCGGCCCGGTTGACGCTGGCCGCCGGCGCTGGATTGGCCCCGGGCCCCGACCGCAGAATCCCCGGCACGCTGGTCCTGGGCTCGCCGGGCAGCGCCGCGACGAATCTCACCCTGCCCGCCAATTTCGCCTACGACTGGAAGTTCGGCATGACGGGCAACGACAAGGTGGCGGTCAACGGCGGATTGGCCTTCGCCGGCACGACGCCCGGCGCCCTGAACGTGACGCCCCTGGACGACACCAGCCCAGCAAGTTCTTACGTCGTCCTTTCGTGGAGCGGCGCCGATCCGGCCGTGCTCCCGTCGGCTTGGAACGTCAACGCGGCGGCGTCGCCCGTCGCCGCGCCGGTGGTCCGTTGGAAGGGAACCAACGGCGCTTGGGGCACGCCGTCGAATTGGTCGCAGGTAGAATATGTCGGCGGCACGGTCGTCGAGTACTTGGGGAGCGCGACCGACGGAATCCCGGGCGGTACGTTCGTACTCACTGGCCTTGCCGCGCAACCCGCCGCCACGCCGACCATTACCGCCGACTCTGCGATCTTCATGGAACCGGCCAACACCTTTTCGGCCAGCGGGCCGGCCGCGCCCGCGACCGTGCGGTCGCTCGTGCTGGGCAACGCCAACTCGGCCGGGCAGACCGCCAGCTTGGTGTTGGGCAATACGTTCACGGTGACAGAGAACGTCGTGGTTCGGCCCGACGGCGTGCTGAACGTCGGCGGCCAGTTCAATACACCGCTGCTGAGCACCTCCGGGCAGACGAACTTCAACGCCGGCGCCGTGGCAAATGTGACGACGATGGCCGTCGCGTCGGGCACGGCCAGCTTCAACTCCGGTGCGGCCGGCAGCATTTCGACCGTCAACGTGACGGGGGGCACTGCCGCCTTCAACAACGGCGCCACTACGGCGGTGAACAGCCTCAACGTCAAGGGCACCGGCACGGCGACCCTCAACAATGCTTCCGTGAACTTGCTGACTGTCACCGGCGGCGGCGTGACCGTCACCGGACCGAACGCCCGCGTCAACGCGGCGGCCGTTTCGGCGGGCGTCGTCAACACGCAGACCAACCAGCTCACCGTGCAGACCTCCCTGACGCTCGGCAACGTGAACTTCAGCGTCACCGGCGCGCCGCAGTTCGCCGTCCAAGGTAGCGACCTGAACAACG
>Ga0233425_10005892_pt1 | contig 18793 bp, 15 predicted proteins | sample Watercolumn_Towu_2_FD_181712 | JGI IMG/M metagenome (GOLD analysis project Ga0233425, IMG submission 181712) | Freshwater microbial communities from Lake Towuti, South Sulawesi, Indonesia - Watercolumn_Towuti2014_140_MG | ecosystem: Environmental > Aquatic > Freshwater > Lake | place... | reverse complement strand
CCACACCGATAGGATGGACTCCAGTGTCCGGGGTTGCCCGTCGGCACGTACACGAGCCTCAACTCCGGGTCGTAGGTAAACCATTCCCAGGGCGCTCCACCGCCGATCTTCCACTCGTCATTGGGATAGGTGATCATGCCGAGATTCTTGCCGTACGTCCCGTAATGCGGATTGGCCTTGTTGGTCTCCGGGGTCAGACACACGTCCTTGTCGGATCCGGTGCTGTGGCAGTTCCATATTTTCTTGCCGGTCTTCAGGTCATACGCGGTCACACGACCTCGCGCGGCAAACTCGTCGCCGCCGAACCCGATGATGACCTTGTCCTCGGCGATGAGCGTCGGACCCGTGATCGTTTCACCCTGCTCGGACCAGGCGTGCTTGACCGTCCAGACCTCTTTGCCGGTTTTGGCGTCCAGCGCAATGACATAGCCGTCAAGCGTATGGAACACGACCTTGCCGTCGGCATAGTTCAAACCCCGATTGATCGTGTCGCAGCATGCGCGGGTCACCGCCAGTTCATCACGGTCGGTTTTCTTCTTGTAGTTCCACACCTGCTTCGGATTATCCGGGTCGGACAGATCCATCGCCTGGACAATGTTCGGCCAGGGGCTCACGAAGAACATCATCGGCGTCCCGCTCACCTCAACGACAATCGGCTGGCCTTGGTGGCCGCGCAATGCGCCGGTGGATTGTGACCACATCATCTGTAGCTTGCCGACATTGCCGGTATTGATGTCTTTGAGTGGGCTGTGACGGGTCATGCCCAGATCTCGGCCCGGCGCAGGCCACAGATTCGGATTCTTGCTGGCTTGAACGATCTCGTTATTGGCGAAGGCATTGCCTGAGACGACAGACAACAACATCGCCCCGGCGATCATGCCGGCCATTGTGGATGTGGGGACCGGTCTCCTCATAGTGCGCACTCCCTCCTGTGTTGAGTCCTACCCGCTTCGTCCATGTTCCCTTGACCGCCCGACCAGCAGGCGGTCTTCGACTGGGAGGTTAACGAAGCAGGAATCGGGCCAGCGCCGTCTCAAGCGCCTTTGGAGTGCGCTAACTTCATGTCGTTACGGAATAATTTCCGGGCGTGAGACAAATTGGTGGAAAAACCGTGGGGAGAAAGAGTGTGGAACATTGAGTAGCAGTCCACAATACTACGCGAAACTTCACGCAGTCCGTGGTCCGTAATCTGAAAGGATAGCGCGGCCTGCTCGCCTCGACGATCCGTTGCCGGATCGACTTGAGTCGATCGGTCATGTCGGAGAAGGTTTGCGCGATCTCTGGCCGGTTAGCAACAACAGCAGCCTACACTGCGGCCTCTACGTCGGTCTTGCTGAAATCCTGACCCTTGAACAGCAGAGGTTCCCTGGTGGTCTTTGCGAGGGCATAGGCAAAACAGTCTCCGAAATTCAGTCCTGCCGCATGGCGGCCCTTGCCGAAGTCCTGGAAGGCCTGGCGCGCGAGACGAGCCTGGTCGACCGTAACGGGTTCGATCACGATGCCGACGCGGCGAAATAATGCGTCGCATTGCTGGAGGACTTCAGCGCCGAATTGACTCTGGATGACGATGGAGAGTTCGATAAAATTTCCCGCCGATATGCGACAGTGCGGGGCGCGGCTGATGGCCTGGATATACGGCTCGGCATCCGGCTCGTTCGCGAGGATGGCGACCAGCGGAGAGGTGTCGAGGATCATTTGGGCAGACCGCGTTCGTCGTAGAGAAGCTCGGCATGGTCAAGGTAGGGCCGCTTGATGTGAGCGGCTGCGCGCCTGGCGATGGCGCGGATATCGGCGGCGAGCGCTTCAGGATTCCGTCGCTGTATACGCTCATAGCGCTCGCGGAGCGCTTCGGTAACGGCGCGAGTCATAGTTTCTCCGGTCGCCTGGGCGATCGTCTTGGCCAGGCGATGCGCTTCTGGGTCTTTAATATTAAGGGTCATGTGAATCTTCCTTTCTATACAGATGTCTACCGGTCTGTAGTATAGGGTATATCTCGACTGTTGCCAAGGGTTCAGTTGATGGAAGCTCAGGCGTCGGGCTCGCTGACGGGAAAGGTGAGACAGATGGATGTTCCTTGACCTGGTTGGCTCTCGAGCGTCACCCTCCCGCCATCCTGCTCCACAAACCGACGGACGATGCTTAGCCCCAACCCGGCGCCGTCGGCGCGGGTAGTGTAAAACGGCTCCAAGACATGTGGGAGCGCGATCGGCAGTATCCCCTCCCCGCTGTCCTTGACCTCGAGCACTACCCGAGGCGGTAGATCGGACTGCCGCGGTTCCATGCGCGTCACGATCCGAAGTTCACCCCCGTGAGGCATCGCCTCAACGGCGTTAGCGATCAGCTCGCACAGGACCTGCTCCATGTGGGGAGGATCGAGGATGACCGGTGGGAGGGCCGGGTCAAGCTGCAGAACGAGTGTGACCGCCTGACTGGTCGTCTTGTCAAAGTTGGCAAAGAACGTCTCGACCAGCGCGTTCAGATCAACCGGTACCGGGGATGATCTCACCGGTCTGGTAAAATCGAGCAGATGGGTGATCCGGCGACTCAGTCGATCGACCTCCCCGATAATTTCCTGAAGCGATTCTTCGAGGGCCGCAGGCGATTCTATATCGCGCTGCGCCACCTGGGCTAAGGCCCTGATACTGGCCAGCGGATTCTGCATCCCGTGGGCCACCGCCGTGGCCGTCGCCCCTATCGAGGCCATCCGCTCCGTCTCGACGATCCGTTGCCGGCTCTGTTTGAGTTGATCGGTCATGTCGGAGAAGGCCTGCGCAACCTCTCCGATTTCATCCCGCGTGCTGATGCGAACTCGATAGCCCAAATTGCCGCTTCCTACCTCGCGCGCCGCTTCGACCAACGCCTTGAGCGGTCGGACCAGGCTACGAGACAGCCAGAGGAAGATCGCGACCCCAACCCCTGCAGCGGTGAGCAGGGAGACGGGCACAATCACTCGCATCATCCGTTCGAGCGATCGTGTATCCGTAAGCGCCCGCCGGATCGATGGCTGATAAAACGTCTGTTGGAGATCCTCGATCGCCCGATCCAGCACCGGAAGGGTGATCTGCTCAAGCTCGACCTCCATGAGGTCCAGCGCTTTTTTGAAATTCCTTTGATCCCGCATCGCAAAGATCTCATGCGCCACCGCATCCAGTCGCTCGTAGGCTGTCCGCAGCTCGTCAAAGCGCCGCGCCTCATCCGGCATAGTCACCAGCGCGGCCCACTCATTGAAGCGCCCTGCAATCGCGAGGGATAACGCCTTATACTCCTCCTTCGCATCGGGATCCCGTCCGGTCAGATAGTCCGGCGCCTCTTTAATCTGTCGGTAGATCAGGCTCTTCAGATCTTCCAGGAGGAGGAGTTTCGAGGAATTTCGATGAAATGTTTCAACCGCAGACCTCTCGCGCTGAACAACCCAGATCGCCTGAGCAGCGATGAGGAACAACCACAGCAGTACGAGGCCGAAGGCAATAGCGATCTTCTTGCTGATGCGCATGAGGTCGACAGATAGGGGCTTAGGCTGAAGGCTGAAGGAGCAAGGCCTCACAACCTCCGGTCTTCAGCCTGCTGTTACTTCGAAGACACCGCGACGGCATACGGCATCTTGCCGACGGGGACGGTGGCGATCACCTTCTCTGAGGCGGTATCGATCACAGACACCGAGTCGCTGCGGCCGTTGGGGACGTAGAGCAGGCGTTCGTCGGGTGTCAATGCGAGATACCAGGCACGCTCTCCGACAGGGATCTTCTTGGTCACGGTCATGGTGGCGGCATTAATGACATAGACGGCGTTGCTCCGGCCGTGCGCTACATAGAGTGTGCGACCGTCTCGCCTGACTACCACCCCGACAGGCCGTTCACCGAGGGGGATGCTCTTGATCACCCGGCGCCGAGCCACCTCGATCACCGACAGCACGCCAGGCTCGACCTGTTCGCTGGTCGCGTAGGCCAACTTCCCATTCGGACTGAAAGCGATGCCCCGCGGGTTCTTTGGGACCGGGATTGATGCGACCACTTTGAGGGCCGCAGTATCGATCACCGTCAGGGTGTTCGAGGTCTCATTCGAGACGTAGGCCCATCGGCCGTCAGGGCTGACCGCAACCCACTCCGGCTCCACCTGAGCCTCGATGGCGGCAATCGTTGCCCCGGTCTTGGTGTCGATCACCGTGACCGTTCCGGCATCCTCGTTCACGGCGTACAGGCGGCCCCCGTCAGGACTGAGCGCCACTCCCTCGGGACCCACCTCTACCGGCCACGTCGCCACGACCTTTCCCGCTTCGGCATCGATGACACTGATGTTATCGGAATCGCGGTTGGCAGTATATACGCGACGACCATCCGGCGAGATCACTACTCCCTGCGGCCGTTTGCCGACGGCGATCGAGCGCACAACGGAATTCGTCGCCGTGTCGATGACGGTGACGTCACCGGATTTTTCATTTGTCACATAGGCCATCGGCCCAGCCGCGGCGGCGGACGAGGTATGGACGAACCACCACAGCAGCGTCACCACAACGGCCCACACACTCAGACATCGTCCGTGTCGCATCATGCATCCTCTATCCTCTCCCATCCACATAGGGTTTAACGCTCCGCCGATCTCAAATGGCTGATCCCGTATTTCTCGATTCGATAGCGCAAGATATCGCGCGTGATCCCCAGCAGCTTGGCGGTCTGCGAGAGGTTGCCGTGTGTGTGCCGCAGCGCCCGCTCAATAAGCTGCCGTTCCACCTCGTACAGATTCCATTGCTCGTGTGCGGCATCACCGGAGGCGGTCGGCGCGGCGACGTGATCCGATAAGGCCGCCGTGTAGACCATTGGAAGATCCTGCGGCCCCAGGATTTGCTGCGCGGACAACAACACCGCATGCTCCATCGCGTGGGACAGCTCGCGGATGTTACCGGGCCAGGGATACGAGAGCAACGCGGTCTTTGCCTCCTGAGTCAATTCCGGCTTGGGCTTTCCATACTGCTTGCTGAAATAGCCGAGAAAATGATCGGCCAGGAGCACAATATCCTCCCCTCGCTCTCGCAGCGCAGGAAGGCGCAGCGTGAGACCGGAGATCCGAAAGTACAGATCGGCTCGGAAGATCCCCTCCTTCACTGCCACCTCCAGGTTTCGATTGGTTGCCGCAATGACCCAGACGTCAACTCGCCGATCCCGGATGCTGCCGATTCGTCTGATCAACTTATTGTCGATCGCTGTCAGCAGCTTGCCCTGCAGCGTGAGCGGCAGGTCGCCGATCTCATCGAGAAAGAGTGTGCCGCGGTCAGCCGCCTCGAAGAGCCCGATCTTCGACCCTCGCGCGTCGGTAAAGGCGCCCTTCTCGTAGCCGAATAACTCCGCCTCGATCAGGGTCGGCGGCAGGGTGAGACAGTTGACCTCGACGAAGGGCTTGTCCCGGCGGCCGCTCTGCTCAGCAAGTCTGCGGGCCACGACCGTCTTCCCTGACCCGGTCTCTCCGACCAGGAGGACCGTCGGCAGTGTAACGTGCGAATTGAACTGAGCAAGCTGGTCTAATCGCTCGATGACCTGGGCCATGGCTGAAGAGTCCCAAAAGAAGGTTGCCCGATCCCGTTCGCGAAGGTAGGTGACCTCCTGCTTGAGGCGTAGATGTTCTTCCGCTCTCCCCACGATCAGGGTCAGTCGATCCATATCGATCGGCTTTTCGAGAAAGTCGAAGGCCCCAAGCTTCATCGCCTCGACTGCGGCCTCAATGGTGCCGTACGCAGTCATCATCACCACGCAGACTTCGGGATTCAGCTTTCGTATCCTTTGGAACAGTTCCATCCCTGTCAGCCTCGGGAGCCGGCAATCAAGGATGACAAGCTGGGGATCGATCCGCTGAACGAGGTTCCAGCCATGCTCACCATCTTCAGCCAGTGTCACCTCGTGATCCTCCCGGGTCAGGAACTTCACCATCGACCGACCCAGGTTGCGTTCGTCCTCAACCACAAGAATATTCATTGCCATCTTGCTGATCCTCTTGCGCAAATGCGTCGGAAGGGAAGGTCACACGGACAACCCAGAGGTAGCGATGAGTGCGAGGAAGAACAGGAACAGAGCATAGGCAAGAGCATTCTTTCGACTCGGAGGCATCGATGCTCAGATAATTGGATTGTCCCGTTTCCCTGAGCAGCCGGATGAGGCTTAACCGCTCAGGGAAACGGGATGAGCGTGAAACGGTTCAGCTAAGGAGCAATTGACGTGCCACAGTCAACTAGTGGAAAAGACAGGCCTGTAGGGCCCGTTGGGTTGCATCTGTGAGGGGAATTTCACCCATAATGGTGTGGAGCCACATAGGGATCAGCTATTCCTTGCCGATCTGATAGATTTCTTCTTCGCCATTCTCAACGATCTTGCCGGTAGCGGCATCAACTTCCACCTTCAACTCCTTACCATCCGGGGTCTTGATGTCAAATTCATAGGAAGCGTCACCGTTGGATTCAATTTCGTATTCGACCTCGACGATTTGCCCGGGATGCGTTTTCAGGGCAATCTTCCTGGCCTCATCCTCGCTTATCTTCATCTTGGATTTGAAAAGGGGATCGTTGGGGCTGCTGACCTCCTGCTCTACTTCGGTGATCTTCCCCTTATTGGCATCGCACTCAAGCTCCCACGTTTTGCCATCCTTGCCGGCGATCTCAAATTCATAAATAGGCGTCCCGCGCTCGTTCTTAAATTCAAGCTTGACAACATCACCCGATTTTTTTTCCAAGGCCGCATTGAGGCAGGTTTCCATACTGACTTTCGTTTTCATCATCTTGAACGTTGAAGCAGACGCAGTGGCTACGCTCAATGAAAACATGACCGCGCTCAATACAAGGCATTGCGTTTTCATGGGACTCTCTCCTTTCTTTAGAACCGGTAACTGGCGCCGACCATGACGTTGATCGGCTGGGCGGGATTGAGAAATCGCTCGATCGGGTCGCCGGCAACCTTCGCGTTAGGCGCGAACGTCCCGAAGGTCTCGTACTTATTATCCCCCAGATTGTTGATCTTGACAAAACCTTTGAGGTTCTTCCAGTGCAGATCGATCCCGGCATTCAGGACGACGTACGAGTTCAGTTTCGGCTGAGTATTCGCCTCGTCGCCACGCAGGTACTGCGAGCCGACATAGTGCAGGTCGAGGGACAGCGCCAGCCATTTGTACAGATGGTAGCGAATGCCGGCATTGACCCGATGGTTCGGGGTCGATGGGATCACATCGCCGGCGTCCACCTGCTGCAGCACTCCGGGCGTGCGGGGCGAGGCGAGCTGGATGTTGTCCCGAAAGGTGGCCCGAGTCAGCGTATAGTTCACGTACGTCTCCAAGACGTTTTGAAAGAACCCGCGCAGGCCGACCTCGAGTCCCTGCCGCCGGGTATTGCCGATGTTCTGGAAGAAGACCGTGAGTTCGGCCGGATCTGAAACCGAAAAGATGTCGTCCCTGACGTCGGACCGATAGAACGCCAGGTTCCCCTCGATCCAGGGAAACGGGCGCGCCCGGAAGCCAACTTCGTAGTTGTGGGTCCTGACAGGGCTTAGCTTGGAAAAACCGGTATCCGGTGCCACACCGGCCTGCAGACCGACGCACGGAGAGTCGGGGTCGGCACAGGTCAGCTCCAGGAAGGCCGGGACACGATATCCCTGCGAGTAGGAGAAATAGGCGCCGTAGTGATCCGACAGGTTGTAGTTGATGCCGGCCCTTGGGAGCGCTCGACTGTACGATGCCCTCCCCGACGCCTTCCCCGCCTCTTCGGGACTCGAGTCGGTGATCCTGTGCCGGACATAGTCGGCTCGAAGCGCCCCGGTCACGAACAGGCTGTCGCCCGGCAGCAACAGACCATGCCCCAGCTCAGCGGTATCCTGGATATATGCCCCGACGGTATCCTGCTTGTCTGAGAGGACAGACGTCAGCGCTGTCTCCGGACATTCATCATCGGGATCCAGCCCCGCGGCGAGCGCTTCATCGCGGCATTGTTGGCGAGACCGATCGTTCTGCTCCTCGAACACCTTGATGTCGACGTCGTGATGCGCCCCCTCAACCCCAAGGGTCAGGGTATTTTTGCGCCCCCAGAATCGGCCCTCATGCGTGAGTTGCGCTGTTCCGCCGCCTGAAATGGTGTCGTTAAACAGACGGCTGTTTTCACTGATCAGGCTGACGTTGAACTGCTCGGCTTCAAAACTTCTGACAAAGCCGTTCAGTGCCAGGGAGAAGCCGGCGCCGAGCCGCTGGTGAACATTCAGCGTCCCCATATGGAGATCCGGGTTAAAGAAATCTCCTCCGGTGAAGTTCTGCGCGCGATCGACCTCCAGGGCACTCTCCGGCAATGTCCCGGCCTGCAGGATTCTGTTGTTTTGAAACTGGTAAGAGAGGGTGATGTCGGTATCGCCATGACGGAATCCCAGTTTCCCAAAGGCCTGGGACAGGCGGCTATCGGCTTGGTCTCTCCAGCCGTCTTCATCGAACTGGCTTCCGGCAAAGTAATAATCGATGAGCCCGGCAGTTCCGCTGATGTACCCTCCGCCTTTCCGGCGACCGAAGCTGCCGCCCCACATCTCCGGTACGATCTCTCGTTCTGCGCCGCCTCGCCGGGTAATGATGTTGACCGAACCGGCCAGCGCATTTCTACCGAAAACCGCCGTCGGGCCACGGATCAGCTCGATCCGTTCCACATGGTCCAAAGGCAAGAGGTCGAAATTGATTTCCTCGACGGCCGGCTCGTTGATCCGGACGCCATCGACGAAGACGCTGATCCCCTGGGGGATGCCGGTCACCGAACTTCCGGTAAACCCTCGGAAGGAGAGATCGGGCTGAAAGGAGTTGCCCTGCTCGTCATTCAGATGGACGCCGGGGAGCCGTTGCATGAAGTCCTGAAGGGTCGCCGCCCCGGACTGTGCGATCTCCTTGCCCGCGATCACCTGGACGCTGGCAGGTATCTCAGTCAGCGCAACCGGCGCCTCGGGCAGGCGGGCTGGAGCTGTCACGAGAATTTCAGGGAGCGGGACGACCTCTTGCGCAGTGTCGGGTTCCTGCGCTAGCGCGGCGCCGGCCGCGTGCCAGATAACCAATGCGCCCATCAATGCGACCGCCAGAGATCGAGTCCTCCGCATAGCGTTGCCTCTGTAAGGTTACAGATGTGTCCCCTGAGAAGTGTCTCTATGATGCAACAGCTATGCCGGATGGCAAGCGGGGGTGAATAACGGCTAACTCATTGAATTATCGAGAAGGATTTGAAAGCGCTTTCGAGACTCGCGCCAGTAAGGTCTGGTTGATTTCAACCGATGGTTGCTTTCAACCAATAGACCGTCGCCTGGCCAGTCACACGCGACTTATGTTTCGTGGCGGGTAATCCCGTGCTTCTGGATGCGATAGCGGAGAGCCTCCCTGCCGATGTTCAGTTTCCTGGCGGCCTCCGTGACATTGCCGTCCGTCAGATCCAGCGCCCGCTTGATCAATTCTCGCTCGACCTGCTCCAGATCGATGCCTTGCTCAGGAATCCGGATCTGAAGCGTCCCATCGGCGTCGGCGGGCAGGTTTTCCCTTTGGCTCGCAATGACAGGGAACATTATGTCAAGGCCGAGGGCTGATGGGCCGATCGTCTCCTCATCGGAGATCAACAGCGCCCGCTCAACCAGGTGAACGAGTTCTCGAACATTGCCAGGCCAACGGTATGCTCCGAGAGCCTGAATGGCGGCTTCTGTAAATCGCCTGGCAGGAAGCGAATACTTGTGCGCCAGTTGCCTGAGAAAGTGGTTCGCCAGCAAGATCACATCCTCGCCGCGCTCCCGCAACGGCGGCAGCTCTACGGTAAGGACCTTCAGACGATAGTAGAGGTCGGGTCGGAAGGAGCCGGCCTTCACGGCTGCTTCGAGGTTGCGGTTGGTGGCTGCAATAATGCGGACATTGATCTTTCGTTCCCGAAGGCTGCCGACGCGACGAACCTGCCGTCGCTCGATCGCTTTTAGCAGTTTCGCCTGAAGCTCCAGGCCGAGCTCTCCGATCTCGTCCAGGAAGAGGGTCCCCCCATCGGCAGCCTCGATCAGGCCGGGTTTTGTGGTCGTGGCGCTGGTAAACGCACCCTTCTCATACCCGAACAGCTCGGCTTCGGCAAGCTCCTTCGGGATCGATGTACACTCAATCTCCACGAACGGCTGCCCGGCAAGGCTGCCTTGTCGATGGATGGCTCTCGCGACAAGATCCTTCCCCGTCCCGGTCTCACCCAGCAATAACACCGTCGGCAGTTCGCCGGCGGATCCCGGCTCAAGGTGCGCGATCCGCTCGATCAGGTCGATGACTTGCGTGATTTTGGGAGATGCGCCGATAATCTCGCCATGAGCGGCCTGTTGAATCTCTTTCCGCTGAAAGTATGCGAGGCGTTCCCGGAGGCGATGGGTCTCCAGCGCCTTTTCGATGACGAAACTGAGCTCATCATGATCGATCGGCTTCTGGATGTAATCGTACGCCCCGTCCTTCATCGCGGCAACCGCGCTCTGCACGCTGCTGTAGGCGGTCATGACGATGACGATCAGGTCGGGATCGAGGCTGGTAAACCTCCTCAGCGCCTCGAGTCCGCTCATGCCGGCCAGCTTGACATCGAGCAGGATGATATCGGGCCGATGCACTTCACACGACGCCAATCCCTCTTCCGCGCTGGTCAGACTCCGGCATTCGTGACCGTTCCTGCTCAAGGCGTGCGCCACCGAGCGGCCGAACACCACCTCGTCATCAATGATCAGAATCTTGGCCATCGTGATCGGCTCCTCCATGATCGGTGAGCGGAAGGTGAATATTGACTGTCGTCCCGCCCTCGGGCCGGTTCGACAGCGCAAGGCTCCCGCCGTGGGCGCTGATGATCTTCCTGGCCATCGTCAGCCCAAGGCCGACCCCGTCGCGCTTGGTGGTCATGTACGGCGTAAACAGCCTCTGCAGCATCTCGGCAGGGATTCCCCCGCCATTGTCGGCCAGCTCAATCACAATACCTGCCGGACCATCGCCTTCGCGGATCAGCCGGGACGCAATCCGAATCTTCCCGCCCTGGGGCGTGGCGTCACAGGCATTCGTCAGGAGCGCCACAAAGGCCTGCTCCAGATACCGCTCATCGAGGGGTATCACGGGCAGTTCCGGGGTCGCGCTCAATTCAATCGTAATCCGTTTCTGCTCGATCATCGGGCGAACCACATCAAGCGCCTGCTCCACCACTCGGTTCGGATCGGAAGGCGTCAGGGTCGCCGTAATCGGCTTCAGCGCAAAGAGAAAGTGATGGACCCACTGCCCCAAATGATCGACGGTCTCAATGACACTGGTGAGATCGATCCGAACCTCTTCGGACACCTGTGATGCGTTGAGGGCCGCCTGAGCTGAGGAGCGGATGCTCGCCAATGGGTTGCGGATGTTATGGGCGATATAGGCGGACAGTTCGCCGGCCGCCGCCACTCGTTCGGCTTGCAGCAGGCGCTCCTGAATCTCTTTCAGCGATCGGGCCATACGGTTGATCGACGCGGCCAGATCGCCCAATTCATCCCGCGACGCCACCTGAACAGTATGATCCAGCTCCCCGGTGCTGATAATCGCGGTCGAGCGACCGATCGCCTGCAGAGGCTTCACCAGCCATTGCTGGATGCCGAACAGCAACCCGCCCCCCCACGCAAGAGCCAGGAGCATGACAGTGCCCGCCAGAAGCTCGCCCCTGGATCCGATGGCAAGGGTCCGTTGCAGCGACCGTTGCGAGGCCGCATCATAATAGGCGCGAAGGCGGTCGATCGCGTCGTCCTGCCGTACAAACGCGACCTGCTCCAGCTCCCGCTCAACCTTTTGTACGGCCCGGTCACGAGCCCCTGTGGCCAGAAGGTCGAAAATCTCGCTCGCCAGTGAGGTCACCTGCAGGTGCGCCTCCACCAGCACCTGGACCCGCTCGCCTTCTTCTGGGGTTCGTGAATGACGGCGCAGGTCAGCCAGCGATCCCTCTAACGCGACCCCCAGCGCGTCGAACTCCTGTCGCGCGGATCGATCCCCGCTGACCAGGCGGTCTAGGATCTCTTTGATCTGTCGATACAGATCGCCCCGCAGTCGCTCGGCTTTCAGGCTTTGCGCGTGGGCGTAGGTGAGGTCTTCTGTGGCCGCCCGCCAGCCTCGCATGGCCCAGATCATGACCAGCCCGATGCAGAGCGCCAAGGTGAAGATGACCAGATAACCGATGCGGAGCCTGGTGCGGATCAGCATAGGTGAGAGGTAGCTACCCCACGTTCACCGGCACCAGCGCCATCGTATCATTGCTGAAGATATCGATGACCTTTACGGCGACGGTGTAGCGGCCTTTTGCAGGGTAGGTGTGCGGTGCAGAAATACGTTCCGGCTCTCGGTTCTTGCGGGTGCGGAAGCTCTGCCATTCGTTTTCGAACAGGTCACGCTTCTCGGCGTCGGTCAGGTCGTAGGCTTCTTTCGGCCGGCGGGCCATGATCAGGCGCTGTCCAACTCACCGAGCAAGAGCACCTCGATGCGGCCTGATACCACAGTCAGGCGCTTGTCGGCAGTGATGAAGGACCGGCAGCGGGACTGCAACGCCGTGGCCAGGTGGAGCGCATCCGGCAATCGCAGAACGGGATGCGCCGCGCGCAATTCAGCGGCGCGATCCACCGTGCGCTGGTCAGGGATCTGTACGACAATCGCTCCTTCGCCGGAAAGCAAGGCACGGTACCGGTTCGCAAGTTCCGTCTGCGAATGACGTAATGGGTAGACCAGCGCTTCCGCTCGCGTGAGCAGACTGGTGTAACCCCTGAGGCGTCCGAGATGAATGTCACGCAGGATCGCGCCTACACCGCTGCGAACAGTATCGCGCGGACCTTCGAAGCCATAGATGAGTACATTGCTGTCAAGATAGCTTGCCTCACCATGAAGCGCGTCAACCGTCCACATCGCGGTCTTTTCGCAGCTCATCCATATACTCGTTTAACTCTTCCAGCGAGCCAAACCGGACATAGCGGTCGTCGGCGATGGCGGCTTCAATCTCTTCGATGGTCGGACGGTATCCACCCTCCAGCTTGAGCGGCGGCGACAACTTTGGGGACCGGCGCGGCGCCGCGAGGACGGACTCGATCAGACTCACCACCTCCTTGGTCACGGAGCGATGATGACGCTGCGCCTGCGCCTTCAGGCGTGCGTGCAGCTCTTCCGGGAAGTTCTTAATGACCAACGCGCTCATTGCAGATCCCTCCGGTTAGGTATCACAATACTAGCGTTAGTATAGCATATAGCTTCCATTTATCAATCCTGGTAATCTTGGAACACTTGGAGTAGCCCTACAAAAGATGCAGGGCTATGGGTGACGAGCTCCATCAGTGTGCTCGGTGCTTCCGGTTACTACCCGATCCTCCATCAGAAAGAAGTGTGAGACGCGCTATACTAGCCGCTGACTTCGTTAGAACCGGACCCTGAGGCCACCATGGACCAGCACAGGCATGCCGGTGGTGACGATGCCGTCGGCCGTCTTGGCGACCTCGTACGTCCTGTCGAAGAGGTTTTCCACCGCCAGGAAGACCTCTCCCGCAGACAGCTTGGGGAGAGGGATCGGCCGCCACGCCATCAGGTCCACTACAAAGTAATCGCCGAGCTTCAACGTGTTGAGATCGTCTTCGAATTGGTCCCCGATGAACCGCCCCTGAACGGAGAAGTTAATAAGAGACGGGTTGGTGTAGCCCACCTTCAGGGTGAACTGTTGCCTCGGAACCTGAGCGATCCATTTCCCCTCCAACTCCGGCTGGTTTGGTGCGCTTAACACCTCGGTATGGTTATAGAGATAACTGCCCGACAAGGTCCACTGTCGATGCAGGCGGTATTCCAGCTCCGCCTCGATCCCCCTGATTCGTGTCCTGTCCAGGTTTTCCCTCTGGCGGCAGACACCCCCAACCGGGACGAAACCGCACGGCTCCATGACAGCCCCTTGGCCGATCCCCTTGGTAACGTTCACAACCGGATCTTTCACCTCATTCCAAAACGCGGTCAGCCGACTGAACAGATTGCTCGTAATGGCATAGTCCATCCCAACCTCTCCGCCGATCAACCGCTCCGGATCCAGCTTCGCGTTGGCTTCAGTAATATCGTTTCGGACCCTGAACGGCCGAAACAGCTCATTGATCGTCGGCGCCCGAAACCCTTTGTAAAAAGAGCTTCGCAGCGAAAGCTGATCGGTAGCATGGTAGAGGACGGCGACCTTCGGGCTGAAGGCGAATTCGTCACGATCGTCAAACTGATTATTCCGGGTGATCGCCCCGGTCTGTTTATTCCGCTGAACGCGTGAGGCATTAAAGCTCTGCCAGGAGTCGAATCGACCGGCAATCGTCACCTGTAATCCCGGCGCCGGCGTGAAAATATCCTGCAGGTAGGCGCCCCCCAAAAACTGCTGCCCTCCCGCCTTCCGTCGCCCGGTGAAATCGCCCAGGGCTTGATTGAAGGTGAAAAATTCGTTTGTTTCCCCCTCGATCCATCGCACATCGGTGCCGGCCGTCAGTAGATGGGACCCAAAGATCCGCTTTGACCACTGCAGGTTGGCCCCGGCGTCTGTTGAGGGTACGTCAAACTGATCGAGCGCCGGGGTTTCTGAGTTCCGATCTGGCGTCACAGAGGAGAACGTGCTATCGAATGTCTGCAGATGAGAAAACACCGTAAGCTGCCATTCACTGCCGTCAGAGGTTCGGAGCCGCCCACCGGTGCCAACATAGCCGGTCTCGGTTGAGTTCTCCTGATACGGGGTCCCGTTGCCGCGGTCTTCCCGAAAAAAGCTGCCGGCTAGAAAGAGCGAGGAGGCTGTGGACGGCACGTACTCGACCCGGCCGTTAAAGGTCTTATGATTGGAGGTCGCCTGGACATCGATGTCTCCACGCTGACTCTTTTTGACGATCTTGTAGCCGTCAGTATCAAAGTAGTTGCCTTCAAGGGAGACGCCCCATGGCCCTGTAGTATGACTCATCAGCAGGTCGGCATCGACGGTATCTCTGGTACCGACGTCGAGCTTGGCTTGAGCGACCCGTGCCTCCGGCCGCCTGGTAATAATGTTAATGACACCGCCCAAAGCGTAGTTGCCCCAAACCCCTGAGCCGCCTCCACGTGCTACCTCGATGCGCTCGATGCTCTCCAGCGGAACCTTGCTCCAATACACCCAGCCGCCGAAGGGATCGTTCAGCGGAACGCCATCCAACATCACCAGCGTCCGGCTCACCCCGCTGGGCCCGATCCCGCGCAGGGAGACACCCTGAGCGGTAGGATGGGTGACCAGGCTGCTGCTGCGCCGGAACAGGCTGAACCCCGGAACCTGCCGCAGCAGATCATCTACGGTCCTGGCCGGCGATTGCGCAATCTCTTCCCGCGTGATGACCGTCACATTGGCCGGGACATCCCGCAGCCGCTGCTCAATCCGGCCGGCGGAGACGACCACCGGCTCGAGACGAACTGCCTCCTCGGAAATAGTGGGCGGCGGCGAGTCGGCGTCGGCCCCCCACGCAACTGCAGTGAATCGTCCGATGGCACCGATAATGACAAGCCAGACAACAGCAATAATGATTCCACGCGATCCACGTTCGGCTCTGCCTGCCAACGTCATTCCTCCTCCATTGGTAGCTATTCAGGCTCCTGTAAGAATACAGAACTCTTGCGAAGAGGGGACAAAAATGCACATTCGATGCCAACCGCTCTCAAACCGGAGTGATGTAACTCATTGTATTAGTTAGACGAGCCTGGTATGAATGTGGGGTATTGTCGGACCAATTCACCACGACAAGATAGGGAATGTGGGCAAAACACCCTGACATGGGTGATTTGCCCCCATCACGTCAAAAATCGAACTATTCCGGATCCTGAGTGAGCAATCGATCGGCCCATTCAGTTACGGCAGTAGTAGGTCGGGTTAGCACAGCGTAACCCGACAACTCGGCCAAATCTTACGTCACCTCATGAACTGCTCTTCGACGGAGCGCTTTCGAAATAACCAGGACCACTGATCCCTGTCGACCAAGATCACATTCGGGATCGGCTCACCGAAGTGCTGGGCCATGGAAAAGGTATAGGCTCCGGCATTAAAGACAGTAAGCAGATCGCCCGGCTCAATCACCCCGCCGACTAGTGAAAGCGGAACGGGCTCTGACGGCACACACAGATAATCTCCGACATGATACACGGTTCGCCCCCGTGAAATCCGACACGGCATGACGACGTATTCGGCATTGTCGCGAGGCGGTAAGATACTTCGACCGGCATCCATCAGAGCCCAGCGCCTGTGGGCTGTTCGCTTGGAGGTCAAAACACTCGTCAGGCATACGGCGGCATCGTTGACCAGATACCGCCCCGGCTCAATGATCACTTCCCGGTCGCCGGACAGACCGATAAGCGGCTCCAGCATCTCATGCATGAACTGCCGGAACGTCCACCCCTGCGCTTCCATGAGATAGCGACTGCCGAATCCTCCCCCGAAATCAAGGACGGGGATGTGAATCCCAAGATCGGTCTCGATCCGTCGGAGAAACTTGACCGTCGCGGCCACGTGGGCGCGATGCGCATCGGGCCTATATTGTCTGGTGTAGCCGTGGCAATGCACCGCGCGAAGGGCAAGAGAACCGGATGCAACGATCCGTCGGACCGCGTCGGTCGCCTCGCCGCTCGGTGCATCAAAGCCGAATTTCGATCCAGGCGGGGTGAATGAGCCGCGCAGGCGCCGCGACAGCAGGGGATTGATTCTGATACCGACCTCAATCATTCTCCCGATGCGCTGACCCAGGCCCTGGAGGAACGTAATCTCCGACAGCGACTCAACATTGATAAGCGAGACCCCATCGGTGACGGCTCGCTCCAGAAACTCCGACCGTTTCGCCGGGGCGTTCACGACCACCTGCGCCGGAGCAAAGCCGATCCGCCTGGCCAGCAGGTACTCGAATTCAGACATCACCTCGACATGCAGCCCCGCCTGTTGAAGGAGCGACGCCACTCCGGTGAGATAGCATGACTTCAGCGCGAAGCAGACACGGATCGGGTAAGGGCACGCATTGGCTGCCGTCGTTACCTCCGCGATGTTGTCGCGCAGGCGCGCTGCGGAATAGACGAGGACGGGCGTGCCGAGCGGCTTGACAATCTCCCGGCAGGAAAGGCCTTCAATCCATACCTCATCGTCCTTCGCATGAAGCGGGCCATCCTGCCTGAGGAGGCGGCGTGTCGCCGATGAGGCAAAACGACGTAGGTCTATCGTCGTGCTTTTTTTCATGTCATTGTCGCAGCGTCCAGACATGCCTGCTCTATCTCGGTACCGGCACGGATGAGCTGATTGTAGCACGTCGACCGGCTTTGTTCACGCGAGAAGACCGTACAGATCGGCTTCCCCTGTGCGATCTGCTCCCCCTCGAACGGCAGATCTCGAACGCCCCGATCGAGCCACCGCTGCGGATTCGAAAAGACCAGGGCCTGAGAGGCGAAGCAAATAGCCTTGCCGAAGCAGTCGATATCGGGGTGAGCGAGGAGGTCAAAGTCAGGCAGTCTTCCCTGGCAGGCGTCGAGATGGGTCTTGAAGATGTTCAGACCGTAGGCCTGTTCGACCAACTCCATCGAGGCGGTATAGCGGGGATTGATCTCAATCGGATAGACTGTCTTTCCTTTCAAAATGAAATCGATCCCATTTACGCCGATCAGGCGGAACTCCCGCGTAATGGCGCACACAACCCGTCTCACGCTCTCGGCGATGTCGCCCCATTCGCTCTGCCTCGCGCCTAACGGTCCAAGGATACTGCCGCAATAGCGAAACCCGTCCGCTCCGAACTCAGCCCTGCCGATAAGCTGTTCGGAAATACCCAGCAGGCATGCGTTGCTACCATCCGCTGCGAATATCGCGCCGCACGACACACCGTCCAGATATTCCTGAAGAAAAAAACCGGGTTCAAGGCGATCTCCACGCCGGTAAACGGCAATTCCGTGGCCACCTCCGCTTCGCAGCGGTTTGCGCAGCCAGACCGTATCGGAATGGAGATTGAGATGCTCGGCATCAACGACGATTCTCGGTGCGCGGATACCGGACTGTACGAGAAATCCGAAAAATCTGACCGGGTCTCTCACTGATGTCAGAATGGCAGGGCTGTTGCCCAGGATCGGCTTCCTGCCGGCTATTGTGCGTACGATCGATGGATAATTTTCCAGATTCGCGACATAGATCAGCGCGTCGTACAGCAGGCCCGAGGAAGCGGTGATCAGATGGTGGGCGTCATACTGGAGGCTGAAATCTCTTTTGATCGAGCGATGTGGGCACAGCAGTCCCAGATCGAAATCCCCGAAGTAGTCAACTGCAACGATCCGATGCGCCGACTCGCTCCGAATCGCCGACTCCGCCAGGCCGCGTGCGCTGACCCCAACGATCAGGATATTCACCGATTCCTCTTTTCCTGAGGCGGGAGCACAACGACAGCGGGCTATGCGGGGTACGGGTCTTGCCCCATCCGGGAAGACGCATGGGTGCGGAATCCGGTCAACTGCTGCAAGAGCCGCTTACATCCTAACTCTTTAGCGCCTGCACCATCTTTGTCACGGTCTGTTTCGCGTCACCGAACACCATCATGGTATTGGGCAGCACGAAAAGCTCATTATCGATGCCCGCAAATCCGGCGCTCATACTGCGCTTCAGTACGATGACCGTACGCGCCTCCTCCACATTGAGGACCGGCATCCCGTAGATCGGACTCGATGGGTTGGTCTTCGCGGCCGGATTGACAACGTCGTTCGCGCCGATGACAATGACCGCGTCCGTCTTGGAAAACTCGTCGTTGATATCCTCAAGGTCGAAGATGTG
>Ga0233425_10005891_pt1 | contig 18793 bp, 16 predicted proteins | sample Watercolumn_Towu_2_FD_181712 | JGI IMG/M metagenome (GOLD analysis project Ga0233425, IMG submission 181712) | Freshwater microbial communities from Lake Towuti, South Sulawesi, Indonesia - Watercolumn_Towuti2014_140_MG | ecosystem: Environmental > Aquatic > Freshwater > Lake | place... | reverse complement strand
GAGACGAAGCCGGGGATCTGTCGCGCCAGGGCGTAGAGGGCGTCGGCGTGGCGCTGATAGGCCTCGACGTCGACGTCAGGGCGCAGGCGCGAGCGGAACAGGATGACCTTCATGCCAGAAACACGTGTCCCCTCCGTTCGCGCGGGGCGCGAGCGCGGAGGGGACAGTGCGCTCAGTGCTTCACTTCTCGTAGAGCTGCGCGGCCGCGACGCCCGAGCCCGCTGCGACCTCGAGCACCATCTTGACCGGCACGGCCATGGGGAAGGCGTTCTTGTAGCAGTTCGGCTTCTTGCCGAGCACCGCCTGGGTGCCGGTGTCCTGATCCTGAGCGAGCACCATCGCCGAGCCGGGGATGGGCGTGACGGCGACGAACTTCACGTTCACCTCGCTGACCGGCGGCAGACCCGAGGCCACGACCGTGTAGCACTTGTTGGGCTGCAACTGGATCTGCGACTCGAGGGTCTGACCCTGCTGGAACTGGCCCGCGAGCGCGGAGCCGACGGGCTTGCTGCCCGGCACGGCCTGCTGCGTCGCCAGCTGGTTCAAGACCTGCGTCGCAGCTCCGGCGAGCGACGGGTCCATCGGCTGCGCCTGACCACCCGCCGCGGGCGCGGTGCCCGGGGTGGTGCCGGGCGTGGTGCCCGGCTGAGTGCCCGGCTGGGTGCCCGGTTGAGTCCCCGGCTGGGTGCCCGGTTGCTGACCGTAGCCCGGCTGCTGGCCGTAGCCCGGCTGCTGGCCGTAGCCCGGCTGCTGGCCGTAGCCCGGCTGCTGACCGTAGCCCGGCTGCTGCTGGTAGCCCGCCTGCTGGGCGTCCTGGTCCTTCTTCTTGCAACCGACGACGCCGCTCAGAACGACAGCACCGACAACACCAAGGATGATCGCGTTTCGCATGACAACTCCTCGCTCGCGCCTCTCGTACGGTTCCGCACGCGCGGCGACTAGGGCCGCGGAAGGCTACAATTAGACGGGCGGCGGGGTAAAGCTCGTCACGCGAGCAGGAAAATCCCTCGAAATCCCCGTCCCAGCCTCGGAGCTCACGGCAACCCGACGGTCCCGGGGCTCTTGTCGACGCCCCCGCTCGCCTCCGTCTTGGGCGCCCCGCTCTGGCTCGCGTAGACATTGAAGGACCAGGTCGCGCCGTCCGCCGCCGCCGGCCCGCCGCTCGGCTGCGCATAGGTGTCCGTGCCCTCCGCGTCGACGAAGATGCCGTAGGTCGGCATGTCGTCGCGTGCGGTGTATGGGCCGCCGTGACCGAGGGACGCACAGCCGTAGGTGTTGCTGCCCGCCGGCGCGTACTTGTCGCTGCCGCCGACGTTGATCAGGCCGCCTGCGCCTTGCGAGTTGCCACAGCCGAGCGAGAGGCCCGGCGCCGTGTAGTCGTCGTTGCCGCCCTCGTCGACGTGCAGCGCGCCGGAGAAGTCGTGCCCGACACCGATGCTGGTGGCGCGGATGGGGAAGCCCTGGTTGTAGACGTCGTCGCCTGCGTGATCGAAGTGGAAGCCGAGCGCGAAGTGCGCGCTCGCGCCCTGCACGTACCAGAGGCCTTTGTAGCTGTCGTTGCCCGCCTTGTCCGCGAGCACGCCGAAGCCGAGCCAGTAGCCCGAGCCCTGCGCGAACACGCTGGCCGTGTACTTGTCGCTGCCCGCGCGGTCGTAGAGCACGCCGTGCCCGCCGCCCATGTAGAGCTTCTTCGTGTCGTCGCGGCGACCGAAGCCCGCGCCCTGACACATGCTGGTGTTGCCCTCACCCGGGAGCTGCGCCGAGGCGTAGAGCGGGTCGCCGCCGATCTTCGGATCACCCGGATCCGCGAACCACTCGTCGTCGCCGCCGCCGTCCGCCGCGATGCCGACGCCGTGCACGTAGCCGAAGCCCTGCGAAGCGTAGAACGCGCGGTGTTTGTCGTTGCCCGCGCGATCGAGCAGCGCGCCGATGCCCCACATCGCCGAGCCCTGGCTGGTGCTCTCGGCGACGTACTCGTCGTTGCCGCCGGCGTCGAACAGCACACCGACGCCCATGGAGCCCGCGCCCTGCGAGAGCGCCAGGGATGCGTACTTGTCGTCGTCCGTGCCCAGGTCCCAGAGCAGGCCGATGCCGAGCACGCCGCTGCCCTGCCGCCCCTTGCGCGAGAGCGTCTGGCCCTGCACGCCGAACTGCACCGCGCGCCCTGCCGCGTCCGACGGCGGCCGCGTGGGCAGATCCGCGCCGTCGGGGTAGACGGGGTAGCCGTAGCTGTCCTTGCCGCCGAGATCGATCGCGAGGCTCACGGGCACGTCGCGGCGCCCGGCACCCACGGGCACCTCGTAGCTGTCGTCGCCGCCGACGTCGAGCAAGAGCGCCGCGCGCTCCGCGAGGCCGCCTTCGTCGTACTGACTCGCGTTCGGGCCACCGAGCACGATGGCGCCGATGGGCGTGTCGATCTCGAGATCGGGGACGGGCTTGCCCGCGAAGCTTCCGAGCTTCGCGTCCTCCACCGCGCGCGCCACCAGCGCCGCGGCGGCAGCGATGCGCGCTTCGTCCACTTTGCCCAGGTACGCGACCGTCGTCTTCTCGATGCTGATGGGCTCCGCCGGGAAGATCACGAAGCTGTGCACGAGGTTCAGGAAGTCGAGCTCCTCCGCGACGGTGGTGCCGAGCGCAGCCTGGAATTCCTTCGCGGCGAAGGACAGCGCGCCGAGCACGGGGACGAGGGCCTTCTGCAGATCGAGGGGCACGTCCTTGGTCTGCGTGCCGAGCGCGGCGACGTCCGCGCTCCCCCCGTGGAGCTCGATGAGCTTGGCCAGAGCCGCGGCGAGCGGCGCAGCGGCGACGCTCGCGGGCGCGAAGTCGTCGAGCTTCGCGCAGGCGTCGATGGCGTGGCCCTTGCGCACGGACGCCGCGAGGATGGCGCTCGACACCGCCTGCTCGCCGTCGAGCGCCGCGTCGAGCCAGGTCTCCGTCTCCTTCACGAATGCGGGCGCGCGGAGCAGCCCCTGGTGCAGCGGGCGGAAGCTCGGCAGCTGGTACTTGTCGTCGGCGAAGATGGGCTTCCAAATCGCCATGGTCGCGTCGGAGAAGCCGTACTTGCAGCGATCGATGCCGGCCTTCCCCAGCGCGTCGTCGAGCGCGTCCGCGACACCGGGTTTCGGCGCGGGGCAGGCCGCGTCGCCCACGGGGGCCGCGGGCACGGGCGCCTTCACGCACACCGCGGCGAGCGTCGGGCCGGAGTCGCCCGCGTCGCCGTCGCCGCCCCCCGTACCACCGGCGTCGCCGGCGTCCCCTGCGCTACCGCCGCTGCCGCCGCTGCTCGTCCCGCCGCCGCCGTCGTCGCTGCCGCAGGCGGCGAAGGCGAGCCCCGTGAGCAGTGCCGCGACGGACACCGCGCCCTTCATCCCGATGCGCACCACGAGCCGAGCTTAGCTTGGAACCCGAGGCCGTCTAGCGTTACATGGGCACGTGCGTTTCGCGCTGTTCACCGACCAGCACTTCGGGCCCAAGGCCTGGTTCGGCGGCAAGCTGCGCAAGCTGAGCCACGAGGCCGGCGCGCTGTCGCGGGCCTTCGTCGAGCGCATGAACCGCGTCGAGAAGCCGGAGCTCGTGGTCAACCTGGGTGACGTGCTGGAGGACGAGAGCCCCGATGCGGATCTGGCGCGCTACCGCGAGCTGCTCGAGGTCCTGAGCGCCCTCGAAGCGCCAGTGCTGCACGTCGCGGGCAATCACGACCAGATCCACCTGAGCGAAGACGACCTCCGCGGCCTGTGGGGTCACGCGGGCCCCTTGCACTACTCGCGCGACATCGGCGGCGTTCACTTCACGGTGCTCAACACCCTGGAGCAGAAGGACGTCAGCGTGCGCTTGCCTCGAGCGCAGCTCGAGTGGCTGGAGCGAGATCTAGCCGCGGCGCGCGCCCCCGTGGTCGTCTTGACCCACCACCCGCTGAGCGATCAGGATCTGACCGGCAACCGCTGGTTCGAGAGGGCACCGCACATCTGCCGCGTCGCCGAGCGGCGGGAGGCGCGAGCCATCCTGGAGCGGAGCGGCAAGGTGGTGGCGGTCTTCAACGGTCACGCGCACTGGAACAGCTTCGACGTGGTCCGCGGCATCCCCTACGTGACCCTGCAGAGCTTGATCGAGAACCTGGACGACGACGCCCCCGGGCGCCCGGCCGCGGCGCATGCGGTCGTGGATCTCGAGCCGAAGCGGCTCATCGTGCGCATCGAAGGCGCGGAGCGCGCGCGCTATCAGCTCGAGCTCGGCTGAGCCTTCCTCTTCTTCTTCTTCTTCTTCACGGGCGCGGGCGGCGGCGAAGGCTCCTCGTCCGCGGCGGGCTCCGGCTCGTCGGCGTCCGGCACGGCGCCGGGGCCGAGGCTCATCGCCGCCTCGGGGTGCTTCCGCGCGCCCTCGTCGAGCGTGTACCAGACGACGCCGGCGGCGACGCCGGTCAGGAGCCCGACCCACTGCGAGGTCGAGAGCTGCAGCGTGGACGAGTCCGCGAAGCTCGCGGGCTTGAGCGCGAAGTAGAGCGCCACGGGCGGCACGACCGCGAGCGCGTCCGTGGCGTAGCGCAGGCGCGGGCTCGTGAAGCTCCGCGAGGGGCCATACACGTAGGCCGCGGCGAAGATCAGCAGCGCCGCCGGCAGGAACACGTGCGTGCCGATGTACGGTCCGAATTCGCCGCGCTCCGCGTCGTCGCGCAGGATCTCGATGACGAAGCGCAGGTAGCCGTAGCCCAGCACGAAGGCGAGGAAGGCCTGCCCGCGAAAGCGCTGGTGCTTCCTCACGAGCATGACGAGGCCCAACAGCAACGCGCCCGCCAGCACCTCGTAGAGCTGCGTCGGGTGCACCGGCAGCGATCCGTCCGCGTCCGGCGAGAGCCCGCGCTGGTTGACGTGCTGGATCCACGCCGGGGAGCCCGAGCCCTCGAGCAGCGTGCCCTCGGCCCAGCGCGGGAAGCTGCCGAGCTTCTGGAGCCACGCGGGCGAGCCCTCGGCGAGCGGCTTGCCGAAATCGCAGCCGAACATGTAGCAACCGATGCGCGTGATCACGACGCCGAGGGCCAAGCCCGGCGCCGCGTCGTCGGCCCAAGGCAGGAGCCGGATCTTCTGCGGGCGCAGGTAGAGCAGCGATCCGACGAAACCGCCGAGGAAGCCACCGTAGGCGACCAGGCCGCCGCGCCGCAACGCGAACAGGTCCTTGAACGAGTCGAACTCCTGCGGGTTCGTCGCGACGTAGAGCAGCCGCGCGCCGACCAGCGCCGCGAGCGCCGTCACGAAGTAGCAGTTCGCCATCTTGTCGCGAGGCAGGCCGTCCTTCTCCGCGAGGTGGAGCGTGAGGAACCAGCCCACCACGATCGAGACGCAGAGCATCGCGCCGTAGCTGTAGATGGGCAGCGGCGCGAGCGTGTAGACCTGACCCTGGTAGCCGGACGCGGAGAGCCCCGCAGCGGCGGCGAGCACCACGCCGATCACGAGCAGGTCGGCGGCGCGCTTGCGCCACCCGAACAGCGCGAGCAGCGCGCCGAGCGCCGCGAGCACGAGCAGCGCGGGGAACAGGGGGATGGTCCACGCGGGCAACGGCAGGCGGAACAAGACCGGGTGCATCGCGGGCTCCCCATACCGCGCAAAACGGCGCGCCACAAAGCCCGTGCGAAGGTGCTAGCATGCGGCTCGTGCCGCGTTTCCCTCGCCTCCTCTGCTTCGCTGCGCTCGCGTCCGCGTGCGTGCCGACTGACGATCAGCCGCAGAACGTCCCGACCGAGTCGCCGCAGCCGCCGCCCCCTCCTCCGCAGGTTCAGCCGCAGCCCATCCCGGAAGCGCCTCAGCCCGCGCCGGTGCCCGCAGAGTCCGCGGCCAAGCCGGGGCAGCTCGATCCCGGTCGCGCGCTCGCCTCGGCGGCCCCGGCGCCCTCGGGCAAGCCCCCCGTACGCGTCGCGATGGGAGACCAGCGAAGGCTAGCCTCACCCGCGCTGAAGCCGCCCACCGCGCAGCCGAAAGAGCAGACGCCGCCGGGCCTCGCGCCGCCATCCACCGCGCTCGCGGTCCCGGCTCCCGTGGACACACCCGCAGCCGCGAAGCCACCCGCGGGCCCGCCGGACAGCCCCATCACCGGGGTCTACTACGACACCTTCGAGCGCCCGGAGCTCGGCCCCGAGTGGAACCCGACCAGCCCCGAGTGGCGCATCGTGGGCAATCGCCTGTGCGGGCAGCGCGCGAAGAACCACCCCGTCTGGCTGAAGCGCAAGCTCCCGCTCAACGCCCGCATCGAGTTCGACGCCGTGTCCACCTCGGCGGACGGCGATCTGAAGGTCGAGATCTGGGGTGACGGCAAGGGCTTCGCGAAGGGCGTTTCCTACAACGACGCGACCAGCTACCTCGCCATCTTCGGCGGCTGGAAGAACCAGTTCCACGTCCTCGCGCGCATCGACGAGCACGCGCAAGGCCGGCCGGAGGTCAAGGTCTCCCCCGGAGGCGAATACAAGGCGCGTCCGGTCGTCGCGAACACCGTCTACCACTTCAAGGTCGAGCGCGCGGACGGCAAGACCGTGCGTTGGTTCGTCGACGACATCGAGATCATCGCCTTCACCGACCCGGCCCCGCTCAAGGGCGAGGGTCACGAGCACCTGGGCTTCAACGACTGGGAGGTACAGGTCTGCTTCGACAACCTCCAGATCACCGCGCTGCCCGGAGCCTGAGTGGCCGAAGAAACCGAGCTCAATCTCGATGAGGAGCTCGAAGAGCTCGAGATCCGGCTCGAGCGCCTGCGCGCGCTGTACGAGCAGTACTTCCTCGGCATCGAGAAGCTGGAGCCCTCGGTGCCCCGCAAGGACGTCGAACGGCGGATCTGGGTGCTCCGCCGCGTGAAGTTCCGGAACACCGGCAAGCGCTTCAAGTTCAACGTCATCACGCAGCGCTTCAACACCTTCCAGCAGTACTGGGCGCGCATCTGCCGCGAGATCGAGAACGGGACCTACAAGCGGCACATGCTCAGGGCGGAGAAGGCCTTCGGCGAGCCGCTGACCATCGCCGCCAAGAAGCGGAAGGGCGAGTTCGCGAGAAAGACGCAGGAAGAGGAGGCGCCGCCGCCCTCCATCCAGCCGAGCATCGAGCCGCCGGTGGACAGCCTGGACGCCATGCTGGGCCTGAAGCCCACGAAGGTCCCCACGGCGCCGGGGCTCGTCCCGGGTCCGTTCGCGAAGAAGCCCAGTGAAGCGCCCACCAAGCCCGGGCGCTTCCAGCTCGAGAAGCTCGATCTCGACATCGACGACATCATCGGCGGCGGTGCCGCGCCGATCTCGAAGCGCGCGCCGGCGCCGGTCGGACCCGTCAGGACCAAGCCCGGGAGCATCGAGCCACCGCCGGTCTCGGGTCCGCCGATCAGCAGGCCCGGCAAGGCGCCCCCGGCGGTGGGTCCGATGATTGGCGCGCGGCCGCGTTTGCCCAAGGGCATGGCGCCACCCACCGAAGCCCCGCCCGCGGCGGTGCCCCCGCCTGCCGCGCCACCGCCGGCCGACGCCAAGCCTCGACCCCCGCCGATGCCGACGCGCACCAAGCCGCCGCTGCCGTCGCGGTCGATGCCCCCGGCAGGTCCCCCGCGAACCGCGGCGCCGGCGGGCCCTCCATCTGCGCGGCCAGCGCCTGCCCCCGCAGCGGCTGCCCCGCCTGCGAGGCCGGGTCCCGCTCCCCCGCCTGCGCGGCCCGCGACGTCGGGGGGTGCTCTGAGCGAGGACCGCCTCAAGGAGATCCACTCTCGCCTGCTCGACGCGAAGCGTCAGACCAACGACGCCAAATCGGTCTCCCTCGACGGGTTGAGCAAGCAACTCCGCGCGACGGAGGACAAGCTCCGGCAACAGCACGGTAACCGGAAGATCGACTTCGACGTGGTGATCAAGGACGGCAAGGCCGTCGTGAAACCCATCGTGAAGTGATCGTCAGCGGGCCAGGCGCAGCCGGTCGGAGGGCGGAACGGACGGGCGGCGCGCCTCTACGAGGACCTCGTCCTCGCAGAACAGGATCGCGCAAGAGCTGCGGCCGCCTTCTTGAAGGCGCCCGCAGAGCTCCGCCAGCTCCTCGTCGGAATCCACCACGTCGCCCTCGACGGGCTGCAGCGTGGCCTGGTCGTAGCGGCAGTTGTCCAGCGCTACCCAAAGTCCTTTGAACTGCTCCGAGCGGCACAGCTCGGGCCAGGTCATTCTGGTCGACATCGCACTGATTGCTTTGCTTGGAGTCGGATCTGAAGAGCCCCCAGCTCGAGTCAGAAGCGATGGGGAGAGATCTAGACCCTCTTGTTTCGACCAGTCAAGAGAGTGGTGTGGCAAAAGCTATACACCCGTGCACCCAGCCGACGGAAAGCTGCTTTTGCTTCGTCTACTTGCAGCTCGAGCCCGCCAGCGAGTTGTTCAGCGCGGGGCTGTCGGCTCCCATGGCCTTCGCCGCGGCGATCGTGCCCTTCGCCTGGGCACACTTGCCGTTCAAGGCCGCCGCCTTCGCGGCACCGGGTGCCTTGCCTCGCGCCGTCTGGGAGCAAGCGGCCTTCTTCGCGGCGTCCGTGCACTTGGAGTAGGCCGCTGACGCCCCGCCGATGTTTCCGCCGGATGCGGCCGCCATACAGGCGTCACAGGCCTTTCCAGCATCGATCTTCGGGCCGGTCCCAGTACCCGTGGTTGGGGTAGTGGGCTTCGTCGTGGGCTGCGGACCCGCGCTCTCGACGGGCGCCGTACCCGCGTCGACGGCCCCGACCGGAGTGCCGGTGTCCACGGGTCCGACGGTGGTCGCCCCAGTCGAGCTACTGAAGGGGTTGGTCAGCGGCACGTCCGTGCCGTCGTCTGTCTTCCGGCTCTTCACGAAGACCACCACGAAGACGACGGCAATGAGCGCGGCCACACCCCCGAGGCCGATGATGAGGCCCATCTTGCCGCCGCCGCCACCGCGCGCGGGAGGCGGGGGGACCACGGCTTGAGCCATCATGGGCGCAGGCGCCATCATGGGCGCAGGCGCCATCATGGGCGGCGCCTGAGGCATGGGGGCGGGGGCGGGCGAGAGAGCGCCGAAGTCCGGCGCGGCGGCCATGGCCGCGGTGCCTTGCACCTGCAGCTGCTCCCGCGGCGGTTCCTCGACCACCGTGATGCCGCCCCCGTGCGAGAGCTCTGCGTAGAACTCCTTCACGGTGGCCTGGCGTTCGTCCCTGTTCTTCGAGAGCGAGCGCAAGATGGCCTTGCGCATGTGATCCGAGACCGAGCTGGCCGGTGCGGTGACCTCGAAGGGCAGAGGCTGGGCGGTCATGTGCTGGGTCGCCCACTGCCACGGCGTGTCCGCCTCGAAGGGCAGCTTCCCGGTCAGCATCTCGTAGGTCATCACGCCCAGCGAGTAGATGTCGCTGCGGGCGTCGAGGGCCTTGCCCGTGAATTGCTCGGGGCTCATGTAGGGCGGCGTCCCGAGCACCATGCCCTGCTGGGTGAGCTTCTGCTCCTTCTGGGCGTCGGCCGACTCGCTGCGGGCAGCGATGCCGAAGTCGAGCACCTTGACGAAGTCCACCTCGCCCGCGCGGTCGGTCAGGATGATGTTCTCGGGCTTCAGGTCGCGGTGGATGATGCCCTGCAAGTGAGCCTCGTCGAGGGCGCCGCAGACCTGCTTCATGATCTTGAGCACGCGCTCGGGGATCAGCGGCCCGCCCTGCTCGATGATCTCGTTCAAGGGCTTGCCCTTGACGAATTCCATCGCGATGTAGAGGGTCCCGTCGGCGGTCGACCCAAAGTCGTAGAACTTGATGGTGTTCGGGTGCTCGAGCTGGGCCACGGTGCCGCACTCGCGGTTGAAGCGCGCGAGCACCGAGGGGTCCTTGGACAGGTGCTGGTGCAGGGTCTTGATGGCGACCTGCCGAATGGTCGAGCCCATCTGCTGCTCGCCCACGTAGACGATGCCCATGCCACCCTCGCCGAGCACCCCGGTCACCCGGTAGCGACCGCCGATGATCTGGCCGATGAGCTTGTCCTCGCCGCCCTCGTCGTGAGTCGGAAGCAGCCCCCCGCACTTGGCACAGAACCGCGCGCCATCGATGTTGGCGTGGCCGCAGGTCTCACAATTCATGGCGGGCGCTAGCGTCGCACGAAGGGCCCCCGCCTGGCCAGATTGGGAATCAACGGCTCGAAGCCGTGCCCGGGCGGGTCCCGCCGCGGGCGAGGGGCAGGGCGGCCCAGGTCGACGAGCACCGCACGGGTTGCGCGGGCGCTCGCTGGCAGAGCATCTACTCGAACGCCGGCACGGGGCAGCCCTTGCCGCGACAGCCCTCCACGAGCACCTGCCGCAGCGGCGGCTTCTGCTTCGCCCAACAGCCGTCGGCGCTCGTGTCGTGGGTCCACGTCCAGACCTTGCGCCCGGGAGTCGAGGTCCTGAACTCCCCGCTCGTCATCTCTCTACCTCCGTCGAGCTTCACGCGGGCGCGGAAGCGGTAGACGTTGCGCACCTTCGAGCGATCGGTGTAGCCGGACTCCGGCGCGGAGAACCAGACCTTCGCAGTCAGAGAGCAGTCCTGGCTCTGAATCGAGACACGATCGAACTCGTGCGCGTGAACCCGGGCCTGAATGGCGGAGCCTTGGGTCCAGGAGGCGTTCGCGAGCACCACGACGGCGAGCAAGAGGTCCCACACGCCCCCAAGTTAGCATCGAGCGGCCGAGCGTCAGCGCGAATCAGCGCGCGCCGCCCGTCGAAGCGCCCGCCGCGGCCGAGGCGGAGCGCTCCGACTCCAGAATCTCTCGAATCGCAGCGCCGAGGCTGGTGCGGAGCTCCGTGTCGGGTGAGTCCAGCATGACGACCACGCGAAGCCGCCCGATCTCGAAGGGATCGACCTGGCTCAGTTGGAGCCACGCGCCCTCGTAGAGCCAGAGCGTCAGTCGCAGGCCGCCCTTCGCATCGAATCGAGACCGGTAGGGAGAACGCGCGCTGTGGGGGTCCGGGACGTAGGTCGGGTCCGGCTCCCAGCTCACGCCGTGCTCGTGATCCCAGCGCGCCTCGAAGCGGTCCTGCCAGGGTAGCCGTGAGGTGTCGATGCTGTGGATCTGCCGGAGCTCGGGGCGCGCGCCACGCATGGGTGGGAAGCGCTCGCTGAGGCCGGCGACGCGCTTCACGATGCGACGCGCGAGAGGCGCCAGACCGTGGGGGTCCTTGGGAACCTCGGCCGCGGGCACCACCGGTGCACTGGCGGGCTCCGCGCACCCCGCCCCGAGCACGGCAATCAGCGAGAGGAAGCGACTGCGTCTGGCCACGGCAACGACTGGGTCAGCCGCGCATCGCCGCGAGCAGGATGGCGGGCAACCTTCGCAGCGCCGGGTCGGCCTCGAAATGGGCCATGCGCCGGAACAGCTCCGGTGTGGTGCGATGGGAGCTGAAGATGGGATGCTTCGGGAACGTGCGGAAGGGGCCGCGCAACACGCTCTTCTGCACGCGAGGGAGCATCAAGGTGTTGTTGACCGTGCCCGTGCCCGACTGGATGTCGTGGGGCGGATGGCCCGGATAGGCGCCCCAAGACGGGGTCGTGAGCAGGAACCCCATCGCGCCCCACACGTTCACGCCGACGGTACCGTAGCGGAGCCGTGCCACCGCGCGCTCGACGGCCGCCTTCACCGCGCTGTCTGCGAGCGAGCGCGGATGCACCAACAGCGTCGCGGTGAGCGTCCCCCAGAGCTTCTCGTTGGCGAAGCCCACCGCGGCGTCGATGAACTCCGCGGGGCTCGGCGCCTCGAGCGCGGTTTCCGCGAACAGACTGCAGAACGCCTCGCGACGAAAGCACATCTCGTCGGGCCGGTCGGGATCCAAGCCCGAGATCAGCGTCCAGGGCAGGTGACCGGCCTGCGTGTCGCCGAAGCGTCGCGCCTCCGGGTGAGCCGCCACGAACGCGTCGTGGATGCGTTGCGCCCCAGGGTAGTACGCGGTGCGCGTCGGTGTACGGGCGAAGAAGTCCCCGACCGCGTCCAGCAGAGCGCGGCGCTGGGGCCAGGCCGCGTGTTGGATCACGACGCGTGTGCTCAGGCAGTTGAAGCCGGCGTTCATCGCCAGAGTCGAAGCGATGTGCTCGGCTTGGTAGTCGATGTCGGACTCGCTCCACGGGCCGGGAACCACGATCAGGGGGCTCACGTTGCCGAGCTCCGCGGTGAAGCGCTTGCCGATCACCGGGGAGCGCGCGGCCCGGCGACGCTGACCCTCGTCCCCCGCTCCGAACACGATCGCGTCGTAGGTCTTGTCGGAGCCGGTGAGGTGGAGCTCGGCGACCCGCCGATCTGCCGCGAGGTACGCGCCTTCTTCGGCGCCCCCGGCCACGACGCGCAGGAAGCCGCGGCGGACGAGCGCCTCGAAGGCCTCTTCGATCAACGGGCCGAGGTAGGCGTTGACCGGGTTGGTCTTGAGCACCACGACCTGGAGCTCGCAGAAGAGCTTGTACAGCGCGTCTCCGGGCGCGAGGCTGGCGAAGTTGCCGGCCCCGAGGACCAGCGCGACCTTGCCCGCAGGCCTCGCGCCCCGGTAGGCCGCGGCGATCTCCGCGTCGAGCGCCTGGCGCGTGACGCCCGGCTCGAGCCAAATGGAGGCGCTCAGGCCCGAGTGGAAGATCCGATCGTAGGCGTCCTGGGGGAAGACCGGGACCACGAGCTGCCCATCGGGTCCGCTCTCCACGCGACCGGGCAGCCGTGGCGCCCCGTCGCGCTCGATGGCCACGAGCGTCTTCCTCAGCAGCCGCACCAGCCGCAGCACCACCGAGACGCCGCCCCACTCCTCCCCGGTGCGCGTGGAGGTCTCCGGGATGCCCTTGGCCTTCACGCTCGCTCGGACCCAACGCTCGCTCACCGCAAGCAGACCCCGGGTGAGCTCGTCGAGCAGCGCTATCCGCTCGCGGAGCGGCAGCTCGACCCACTCGTGCTTGTGCGCGTCGAGGTCGGCCAACGCTTGGTCGAGCTCGGAGCGCGGTGTGCTGCGCTGAACTTCGGCGGCGAGCTCGAAGCGCGCGCCGCCCGAAGAAGCGTGGAATGCATCCCTGCCGGTCGAAGCCTCCGCCATCCCCATGCGGCCGAAGATACGGAGGCGGCGGGCTTTCCGCCACTGCCATCGCGCGGAAGCAGCCCCGATTCAGTCCGCGAGCGCCGCGTCCGCGACGCCGCCGTCGTCCGTCGCCCCCGAATCCGCGGGCAGCGCGGCGACGGGCGGGCCGAGCGGGGCGTCCGGCGGCCAGGGCAGCGCCTGGGTCTCACCGGTGGCGCGGTCGACGAGCAGGGCGCGGGTGGCGCGGGCGCTCGCGGGGACCAGGACCTTCAGCGTTGCCACGACGCCGGCCGCGAAGCTCGGCGGCTCGTGCAGCGGGTGCTTTTTCTTCTTCCGCGGGTCCTCCGCGGCGACCAGCGGGAAGTCGAAGCGCACGCGCTCGATGAGCTCGCGCCCGAGCCACAGCTCGATGGCGAAGCGGCCCATCTTGCGCGGCGCGGGCACGGGCCGCTGGAAGCGCACGCCGTGCACGCTGGTGACGCGCACCTTGCCGCCCTCGTAGCTGACCTCGTACTCGAAATGGCGCGCTTCCTTCAGCGCCTCGGGGTCGGGCAGGGAGCCCGGGCCCGGGTCACGCTCGGCAGCGCCGATGAGCTGGCGGGCGTCGGCCGCGGCATCCGCTGCCCCCGCGTCCTGCTCGCTGCCCTCGGCGATGCGCGCGGGCATCGACACGGCGGGACCTTGCGCCGTGCCCTCGAGGCGCGCTCCGCTGCAGGCGAGCGCGACGGCGCCGCCGAGCAGGAGGGTCCGCGTCGTGCGCATGGCGGCGAGGCATAGCGCATTCACACCGTGATCGCTCGCTCCAAGTCGGCTTCTGCCCCGCCGAGCGCGAGCCAGAGCGCCCGGAAGTCGTCGGGTGGGGGCGCGGAGAACGAGCGACCCGGGAGCTCCAGCCGCGCCGCGTGCAGCATCACGCGCGGCACTTCGAGCACGCGACCGCTCGGCGTGGTCAGGCGCACCGCGCCCCCGTGAGCGCGATCGCCGAGCAGCGGCGCGCCGAGCGCCTGCATGTGCAGACGCAGCTGGTGCTTGCGTCCCGTCTCGGGGTCGAGCGCGAGCAAAGCGGCGCGGTGGCGGCACACGCAGGTGTAGCGCGTGGCCGCTGCCCGTCCGCCGACGGGCTGACGCACAGCGCCGCGCTCGGGCTCCGGAGCGCGCTCGGCGAGCGCGAGGTAGCGTCGCGCGATGCGCCCCGCGGCCTTCAGCTGCTGTGCGCGGCGGTGCGCTGCGGGCGTCTCGCTCAGCAGCACGAGCCCGCTCACGCCGACGTCGAGGCGCGATACGGCGTGGAGCTGCTTCACTCCGAGCCTTGCGGCGACCTCTCGCACCAGGCTCGCGTGACCGGTGTGGTCGGGCTCGGTGGGCAGCGCCGCGGGCTTCAGCGCCACGACGAAGCCGTCGAAGCGATCGACCACGCTCGCGGGCTCGCCCAGCGCGCGCGCGACGAACACCTCGACCCGCGCGCCGACCGGCAGCTCGCCGACCTCGCGAGCACGACGCCCATCGACGAAGACGCGGCCCTCTTCGAGCGCGGCCACGTCACCCAGCGCTGCGAGCACCGCGCCGAGCTCGCGCGGCCCCCCGGCGGTCACCTGCCAGACGCGCCGCCTCATCCGTCCAGACGCTCGACCACGCCGCGGTCGCCGTCGACCTTGACCTGCTCCCCGTCGCGCAGCGTGGTACTCGCACCGAGCACACCCAGCACCGCGGGCATGCCCAGCTCGCGCGCGACCACCGCCGCGTGCGACAGGGCGCTGCCCGCGTCAGCCACCAGCGCAGCGCCCCAGAAGAACAGCGGCGAGAGCGCCACGTCGGGCGTGCGCAGCACGATCACGTCGCCCGGCTCGATGTGCTCGGCGCCGCGCGCGTCCGAGCCGAGCAAGCGCACGCGCCCGCTGACGACACCGCCGCTCGCACCCGCGCCGATGGCCGTGCGCGCGTCGAAGGGCAGCGGCGCCAGGCGCGGCGGCGAGCCGATGAAGGTGTCGGGCGGGTCGGGCAGAGCGAGCTGACGCGCGTGCGCGGCGACCCGCATGCGCACCAGCGAGCCCAGGTCCGCGCGCGTGCGCCCCGTCGCGCTCACGAGCTCGCTGTGCTTCAGGAAGAACACGCTGCGCTCCGGGAGCGTCGGGTCCAGACGGCGAAGCCGGCGGTCGACGTCGAGCGCCACGCTGCGCGTCATGCCGACGGTGCGCGCCATCCAGACGCGCATGCGTTCGCGCAGACGCGAGAGCGAGCGTGCGCGCCCGAGCAGCGTGCGGATCAGCGCCATCTCCAGCGCGCCGGCGTGGGCCTCCACGACCGCCAGCTCGCGGTCCGCGGCGGCGCGCGCGCGGCTCAGCACCAGCTCGGGGTCGCCCGGGCGCGCTGCCAGGCCGGCCCGCAACATGCGCAGCACCGGCGCCGGGTCTTCTGCGAAACGCGGGGCCATCGCCTCGATCTCGCACAGGCCCCGATCACCGAAGGCTTCGAGCCAGCTCGCGAGGGCGCGCTTGCCGGCGCCGTCGGGCAGCGCGGCGAGCGTGGTCGCCCCGGCCAGGGCCGCGCCCCCGCCGTCGTCGCCGCGCAGGAGCTCGGCCACGCGCGCCAGCGAGAGCGCCGGACGCGCGCTCTCGAGCTCCGTGACGCCGCTGGTCAGCGCGTACGCGAGGCGCGACGCCGCGTCGGGCAGCACGCGCGAGAGCGCGGCCTGGAGCGCGAGGTGCGCGGCCAGGGCGACGACGGAGCAGGAGAGCAGCATGCGCCCCGTCGACTCGAGGAAGCCGTGGGACTCGCGCAGCGTCGTGACCAGGGAGTCGTCGGGCAGGATGGCGAGGTCCATCTCCGCGAGCCAGCGGCGGTGTTGATCCGCGTCGCGCTGGAAGTCGAGGTGCGCGGTCGCGAGGCGGCGTTCTTGCAGGGCCAGGCGCGCCGCCGCGAGGGACAGCGCGGGCAGTGAGCCACGACGCGACCTCACGTCGAGCGTGCGCGCGACCTCGGACTTGTTGCCGCCACGCAGGAGGTCCACGACCACCGCGGGCTCGATGCCGGGAACGCCGGAGAGCGCGGGCACCATCGCCGACACGTTCAGGTAGTGGCGACCGTGGACGCTCGCCACCAGCGTCTGCTCCTTGTCGAGCTCCGCGCCGAGCTCGGCCAGAGTCGTGCGCAGGCTCGACTCGACGAAGTCCTCGAGCAGCGAGCGCGACAGCGGTGTCGGCACGCCGGGCAAGAGGTCGGCCAAACCGGTGCGCGACCAGACGCTCTCGGCGTCACCGCCGCGGGGGTAACCGGCGCCGGCGGAAGCTCGCACGGAGAGCACGCGTGGCGCGTCGTCCGGGCCGAAGAGCAGGTCGACCTCGTCGGCGCGCGCGCGGTCGAGCTTCTTCCAGAGCTCGGCGGACCTGAGCAGCGCGAAGTCGCTCAGCGCCGGCGCATCCGGGGTCGGGTTCACGGCGGCAGTCCCATCCGTCGCGATCGCGCTCGGCTTGTGCGCCACACGCCGCGCCAGTGCGCTGCCGTCGGCGCCGACGCGCACGAAGTCCGTCGGCTTCGCGCCGTCGACCACCGGCGAGCCCAAGCCGGAGCTCGAGGCCATCAAGAACGACTCGTCGCCCGGCGCCCCGGCGGACTCCCGGCTCAGCAGCACCGCGCTCGCGCGCGCGGGCTCGACGAGCTGGATCACCACCGCCATCGCCACGTCACGCTGGCGGCGATCGCGCAGGCAGCCGAGCGCCTCCTCGTCCACCGCCGCGGACCAGAGCGCGCCGATTCCGGCCCGGAGCGCGGAGGCGTCCCGGATGCCGAACAGCACGCGATCGAGGCCGGCGAAGCTGGCCAGGGAGGCGTCCGGCAAGGTCGCGCTCGCGCGCACGCTGAGCCCGCCCGGGCCCGCACGCTGGCACAGCGCGGCGAGCTCCGCGCGCACCTCGTCCGGCAGCATCGCCTCCGAGAGCCGCTCTCTGGCGCGCGCGGCCTTCTCCTGGCCGCTCGGCTTGTGGATGACGCGGATCAGCGACGCGGGGTCGTGGCCAGGCGGCAGGGCGAGCACGGCATCGCGAAACGCGCCCGCGGCGAGCACCCAGCTCTCGGCCACGGGCAGCCCGCGTCGCTGCGCATCGACCAGACCCACCCCGACGACGCCGAAGTCCTCCACGCGCGCGCCGCCGACCGCGGCGTCGAGCAACGAGTAGAGGCGGCTCGCGGGGCGACTCATGGCCCCGCTGGGAATAGCTCAGCCTTCCGTCGGTAGCGAGCCCGTGCTGCGACGCACCAGCTCGACCAGCACCGGATCGGTACGGAGCTGCTCGCGCAGCGCGCTCTTCACGAACTCCATCTGCTCGCTGCCGAGGCGCCCCTCGAGGTGCTCGACGGCCTGACCGACCTTGGCGTCCAGGTATTGGTCGACGCTGATCTCGCCGCGCTCCAGGCGACCGAGCGCGTCCGTCGCGGCGACCTTCTCCGTGCGCTCGACCTGAAAGGCCTCACGGACCGGCGCAGCCTCCCCGGGACGCGCGGCGCCCGCCGGCCCGAGCGGGCCTGGTGCGGGAGGCTTGCCGATTCCGTCGATGCCCATGCTGGTGTCCCTAGCGGATGTTGCCGATGGCGTTCTTCACCGTGTCGTGGCGGGTCTTGAGCACGTTCGACAGCGTGGTGTACGCGCGGCTCTCGGCGCTGATGCGCTCCTGGAGCTGCAGATAGTACAGGTTCATGTCCGCGTTGCGCGCCAGCATATCGTCCATGCCGCCCGCGGACGACCCTTCAGCCGCACCACCCTCGCCGCCGGCGGTGCCCGCCGAGCCTTCCGGGGTCGCACCGGCGTGCGCGCTGCCCGCGCTGGGTCCGGGGCGGAACGCCGCTGCCAGGATGGGACCGCCGGGCAAGCGGCGCACCGCAGACTCCGCGCCGGAGACCACCGCGCTCTGGCTCGCCTCCATCACCTGCTTGAAGGGGCGGGCAGGGGCGGGCGTGACCCGGGCCGCCGTAGGGCTCGAAGAAACGGACGTTGCAGGACCGCCGGATGCGACACGCGTGCTCATTGAGGGATCTCCTGGACTAGGGGTTCGAGCCCTCATCGGACGACCCTCGGCCCGAGTTGCGCGTTTTCTTCAGAAGGTCCCGCGCAGCCCCAGCCCATGCCCGGTGCCGACGCGCACGGGGGCCAGCTCGAGCCGCGCCTGCTCCCGGACCAGCACCTTCTTCTTCGCGGTCAGGCCCACGGTCAGCACCACACCCCCGGCGGTCTGCATCAAGCCGTCGGCCACCAGCGCCATCACCAGGAACGCGTCCCCTAGACACTCCGCGGCGTTCTCGCCCGATTTCTCGTTCCTTTCGCACGCCTTCTCGCGCGCGCCGATCAGGACGAAGGGCCCGATGCCCGGAACCAGCAGCCAGTAGCTCTTGTTCTCGAACCCCGAGGCCGCCGCGACCTGGAGGCCGATGGCGTAGGGCACGCCGGCGACGATGGCGCCGGCGATGACCGCGCCTTTCCGCACGCGCTCCTCGACCTTGTAGCCCTGAGGGATGGGCTTCTCCGGGTCGTAGGGCATCTCCGCCGGGAGGGGACGTGGGGCCAAATACGGGTACGGGTAGGGCTGCGGATACGCGTACGGATACGGGTAGGGGTACGGCTGCGGTTGCGGCGGCGCAGCTTGCACCGCGGGTGGCGCTGGCTGCGGAGCTGGTGCTGGAGCTGGCCGCGCCGGTTGGCTCGGCAGCGGCGGGACCTCGCTCTCCGCGAGCGCGGCGCCGGGGACGAGCACCGCCAGCGTGAAGACCGCGACGCGCACCATGTCGCGGAGACTACCAGATCCCCA
>Ga0233425_10005890_pt1 | contig 18794 bp, 15 predicted proteins | sample Watercolumn_Towu_2_FD_181712 | JGI IMG/M metagenome (GOLD analysis project Ga0233425, IMG submission 181712) | Freshwater microbial communities from Lake Towuti, South Sulawesi, Indonesia - Watercolumn_Towuti2014_140_MG | ecosystem: Environmental > Aquatic > Freshwater > Lake | place... | reverse complement strand
TTCGTGTTCATCATCTTGGTGTTGGTGCCCGTGGCGCTGTGGATTCGCCTCCCGTTTCGCAGGTTCTGGCACACCGTGCGCGAGCCTGTGGTGCTCGCGTTCACCACCACATCTTCCGAAGCGGCCCTTCCCAAGGCCCTCGAGAACCTGCAGAAGCTTGGTTGCCCGCGCTCCATCACGGGGCTCGTCTTGCCACTGGGCTACAGCTTCAACTTGGATGGCTCAACGCTTTACCTATCACTGGCCACCGTCTTTGTTGCGCAAGCAGCGAATGTGGAGCTGACTCTCGGGCAGCAAATCACCATGCTGCTCCTGCTCATGCTCACCAGCAAGGGCGTTGCCGCAGTTCCGCGCGCTTCGTTGGTCGTGCTCAGTGGCACCCTCGTCCACTTCGGGCTACCCCTCGAAGGTGTGGCGCTGATTCTCGGCGTGGATGAATTGATGGACATGGGGCGCACCGCCACCAATGTCCTTGGAAACTGCTTGGCCACCGCAGCGGTGTCCCGTTGGGAGGGCCACGCGCTAGACGGTGATCCGGGCGCGAATAGCCCGCCTGCGTCTACGAGTTGATTCTTGCACGCACCGGCGCTGGCCTCGGTGACGGATCGGCGGATGCACCACGCTGCAGCAAACGCAGCAGCCCCGCTGCAATCTCGGGCAGGGGCAGAACCACTTCGGCCGCGCCGAGCCTGATGGCTTCTGCTGGCATCCCGAACACCACGCAAGTTTCTTCGTTCTGCGCGATGGTGCGCGCGCCAGTCTGACGGAGTTCCAACATGCCACGGGCTCCGTCGGCTCCCATGCCTGTGAGCAGGGCAGCGACGGTGTTGGCCCCGCACAGACGAGCGCACGAGCGAAAGAGAACATCCACGCTGGGGCGATGGTGATTCACAGGCGGCGCCTGAAACACCTTGGCTGAGAGCCCCGTTGTCCCGCGATGAACTTCCATGTGATAGCCACCAGGTGCAATCAGCACCCGGCCTGGGCGGATCGCATCGCCGTCCTTGGCCTCGGCCACATCCACAGCGCACATGGAATCAAGGCGTTGAGCAAAGGAGAGGGTGAAGCGCTCGGGCATGTGTTGCACGATGACCACCGGAGGACAGTCTTCGGGCAAGCGTTGGAGCACCACAGCGAGAGCTTCAGTACCGCCGGTACTGGCGCCCAGCGCGATCAGGCGGCTGCTGGCGTAGCCAGCAAGACCCACCGGGTGAATGGGTAGTAGGGATTCCGACGTGCTGCTGCGTGCCGGAGCGCGCACACGAGCGCGTGTGGCGCCCTTCACCTTCTCGATGATCTCGCGGGCGACTTCATGGAGTCCCTCGCGCATGGACCCGTGGGGTTTGGGGACATAATCCACCGCCCCTAGCGCGAGGGCGCGCAGAGTGATGTCGCAACCGCGTTCGGTGAGCGATGAGACCATGACCACGGGCATGGGGTTCGCTCGCATGAGCTTCTCAAGGAACGTGAGCCCATCCATGCGCGGCATTTCTACGTCCAGTGTCAGCACGTCCGGCTTGAGGCTCTGGATCATGGGCAACGCAACGATGGGGTCTGAGGCTCGGCCCACGACCTGAATGTCCGGGTCTGAGGAGAGAATCTCCGAGAGCAAGCAGCGCACGAGGGCCGAATCGTCAATGATGAGAACTTTCAATGGATTCATGTGTCCACTTTCAGTTGAACAGCGTGATGCTGTCGCCAGTGGGTTTCTGTACTTCTTGCAAGGCCTTCTGGGCCAAAGCCGCTTCTTCCTGAGCATCCTTCGAGAAGGTGTTCATGGGGACTTCGCGGGCGAATACTTGGCCGCTCTGCGGACGAAAGCGGATGTCGAGGGGGAAGCGCCCGAGGAGCAACTGGGCCTTCACGCCAATGCGTTCACGTTCTAGGTAGTCCATCACGAAGCTGGCGTTGAGTTTCGGGATCTCGGCCATGCTTGGGCCGCCCACCACATGGGACGCGCCAAAGACCTTGGACACGAGCCGGCGACGATCGGCACCGAGCCGCAAGAGTTCGTTGATGAGTTGCTCCATGGCCGCCGCGCCGTAACTGGTGGAAGCCACACTCCTCAGAGCGGTGTGGGGCAGAAGGAAGTGATTCATGCCGCCAACGCCATTGGTTGTGTCATAGATGCAGGCCGAAACGCAGGAACCGAGGAGGGTGCGAATCTCTACGGGATCGCGCGAGGCGAACACGCCGCCAGCGTGAATGCGCACGGTGCGGATGTTGTCTTTGGGGTTGGGAACATCGATGACAAGACCGTCCCTGCGACGCTCGGCTTCGCGCGCCGGTGTGGCACAGGGCTGAATCGGCGAGGGCGCTGGCACCAACCGCGGGAGTGGTGCTGCTGCCTTGGATGTTGGAGTACCTTCGGTGGTGTCGAGAGTGACGCGAGCTGCTGTGCGCCGGAATATGGTCGTTCCGCAGTTCTCGAAGATCTCACTGAGCCCCTGCATGGACTCGGAGTGGCCGATGATCAAGTGACCGCCTGCGTGCAAGACATCCGCGTACCGACGGAGGAGCGCCGACTGCGTCGCGCGTTCAAAGTAGATCATGACGTTGCGACAAAAGATCAGGTCGAAGCGTCCTCCCAAGCGGAATTGCGGCTCCATCAGGTTCAGTTGTTGAAAGGTCACCATGCCGCGCAACGAGTCGTTCACCCGCAACGCCGGAACGCCATCAACTGTGGTGTTGGTGAACCATCGTCTTCGGGCCGCGTCGGGCAAGTCGGCTGCTTCAGCGCTCCTGTACACACCTGCACTTGCGCGTGCGAGCACATCCGAATCGATGTCCGATGCAAGGATGCGGAACTGAAGACCCCGGGCCGCTCCACACTCGGCGAGTGTCATCGCGATGCTCCAGGGTTCTTCTCCGGTTGAACAGCCAGCAGACCAGATGCGGAAGGCGGTGGGCCCTCCGGCGCGGGCCTCCTGTTGAAGGCGCGGCAGCCACACCTCCCTCATCCACTGGAAGTGATGGTTCTCGCGGAAGAAGGAGGTCTTGTTCGTGGTGATGCAGTTGATGAAGGTCTGGCGCTCGTTGCCACGAGGTCCTTCACTTGCCAACAACTTGCAATACGCCGCGTAGTCTTGAAAGCCAAGCTCGCGCACTCGACGAGCAAGTCGAGAAGCCATGAGCCCGGCCTTCGAATCATTGAGGTGAATCCCCGTGGACTCGCGCAGCAGAGTCCTGAGAAAGTCGAACTCCTTGGGTCCGATCTCTTGGAAGTTGGCAAGTTCCGCGGGGGTTGGACTCATACGCTGATGAACTCTCCCTTCGCCGCAACTTCGTGGGCGACCTCTCCGCGCATCATTTCGATGGCCGGAGGATTGCTTGGGCCGCGTGGCGCGACGCTGTGTCCAGCGTGGGTTCCCAGATTCAAGGCGGCCAACAGGCGTCGCACGGCGTCTGCTTGTGAACGCAACTGCTGAGCGGTGCCTGCCAACTCTTCCGTTTGAGCGGCATTGGTTTGAGTGACTTTGTCCATCTGCGTAACAGCCTGGTTCACTTGTTCGATGCCACCGGACTGTTCGCGTGCGGCCACGGCGATGCGCTGCATGGACTCCGTCACCGAGGCCACTTGAGTTGCGATCTCACGCAGCAGCGATCCGGAGCGGTCCACAAGCGTCACACCGCGTTCCACCTTGTGGGCGGAGTCGGCGATGAGGGCTTTGATCTCGCGCGCTGAAGTCGCCGATCGTTGAGCGAGGTGGCGCACCTCTGAGGCCACCACTGCGAATCCGCGACCCTGCTCTCCAGCACGCGCCGCTTCCACCGCGGCATTCAGTGCGAGGAGGTTGGTCTGGAATGCGATCTCATCGATGGTGGTGATGATCTCGGAGATCTTGCGACTAGAGGCGTCGATCTCGCGCATGGCAGCCACAGCGTCCTCGGCCGCAGAGCGCCCGCCCTCGGCGGCATCACGAGCAGCGCTAGCCAAATGGCTTGCGGATTCGACCTCGCCAGAAGATTGACGCAGGGCAGAGGTCATTTGCTCGAGACTGGCAGCGGTTTCTTCGAGGCTGCTGGCTTGCTCTTGGGCGCCGGCGCTGATGGCATCGGCGGCGGACGAAAGTTGCGAGGATGCGAGCGCCGTGGCCTCGGCGTTGTTTTGGATCTGCTGCAGCGTGCCGCACAAGCGGCCCGCCGCAGAGTCGTAGGCACTGGCCATGGCGCCAAGGTCGTCCTTCGTGGTCACATTGGCCGTCACGGTGAGATCGCCGGACTCGAGGGCTTGAATCGCGCGATTGACGGAACGCAGCGGCGTATCGATGGCGCGTGCAATGAAGAGCCCCATGAGAATGGCGGTGGCTAGACCAGCGGCCATGGTGAGCAGGCTCGTGAGCTGGGCACTAGCGTGCACCGCTGCCGCATTCTCTCGAGCTGCTGCGGCTGCATGGAGCTTGCTCGTGCGGATGGTGAGCAGTTCCTTGTCGATCGCGAGAGCCGTCTCGCGGACGCTTGCGACTTCCTTCTTGGCATCGTCGAGGCGGCCTGCTTTGACGAGCTCAATAACTTTCAGGTGGGCGTTCATCCAGATGGGCGCAGCTTCTTTCAATCGCGCGAAGGCCTCAGCCTCTTCGACGCCTAAGAGCCGTTCCTCAAGGGCATTCAGATGTTCAGGCATCGTGGCGAGGAAGCCGTCAATGGTCTTGCCGAAGCCAACCGCCGCCTCGGGTGAACCGTTGATGATGGCGTTGCGTGCCTCGCGCACCACATACAAGCGTTGTAAGTCCCAGTCGAGAGCGGCGAGTGAGCCCTTGAAGTGTTGCTCGTGCATGACGCCAATCTCTTGTTCGACCGTGGCGAGGTTCACCAGCCCCATGACGCCAACAGAAACGAGAATCGCGCTGGTGAGCGCGAATACGAGGACGAGCTTGGTGCGCGTCCTGAGATTGCGAAACCAGTTCATCGTGCCCTCCTGCCATCGAGTTGGATGGTTGGGGTGGCTGCAGTGGTGCGCGCTGCCGGAACACCCGGCTCAACTCACGCACCACTGCGTTGTTCGTCGATTCAACGGAGATCAGGGGTTTGAAGGTGCGGCCAATGCAGCTCCTGCAGCTTCCTGGATCCCAGTGACATGTTCGATATCGAGGAGAGCGATCAGGTCCTCGTTGTTGCGGGTGATTCCGCGTAGGAAGGAGAGGTCCACGCCCTCTCCGAGAGCCGGTGGCTTCTCAATGGAGTTTGCAGCCACATCCAGCACATCGCTCACGGCATCCACCACGCAGCCGATCACGTGCTTGCCGACGTTGACCACGATGATGACGGTGGACTTCGAGTACTCCACTGGGGGCATGCCGAACCGCGATCGCAGATCGACCACTGGCACCACCGTGCCACGCAAGTTGATCACGCCCTTCACGAACACGGGCATGTTCGGAATGGGCGTAATCGCGGTGTAACCGCGGATCTCCTGCACGCGCAGGATTTCCACGCCGTAGTCCTCTTCGCCGAGGGTGAACGTGAGGTATTGATTTTGTGCTTCGGTGGTCAGTGACTGTGTAGCTGTGGCGTTCATGGATGCTGCTCCGGAAATCTCATGCGGCGCTCATAGCTGCGGCAGGTTCTGTACGACCGCAGCGGGCGAGTGCCTGGGTGTCGAGAATGAGGGCCACGCGTCCGTCGCCCAAGATGGTTGCACCCATCACGGCTTCAACGCGCGACCAGTGTTCTTCAAGGCGCTTGACGACGACTTGCTGTTGCCCGAGGACTTCGTCCACAAGCAGAGCGATGCGGCCGCCTTCGTGCTCGGCAACGACCACGATGCCTTGGGTGGGGTCTTCAATGGCGTCAGGGATGTCGAACAACTGGTGCAAGCGCACCAAGGGCAGCGTCGCGCCATCAAGGGCCAGCACTTCACCTTCGTTGAGGATGTGACGGAGGACGCCTTCGGCGGGACGCATGCTGCGCACCACGCTCAACAGCGAGGTGATGAACACGTTGCTGCCGACGCGGAAACTCAAGCCGTCCAAGATCGCCAGCGTGAGTGGCAGCCGAATGCGGAACGTGGTGCCAACTCCGAGTTGCGAACTGACGGAAACGCTGCCGTTCAGTGCCTCCACGTTGCGCTTCACAACGTCTAGCCCCACACCGCGACCGGAAATATCCGTGACGTGGTCTGCCGTGCTGAAGGCTGGGCGGAAGAGGAGGCCGAGGATCTCATCGTCAGACATGACGGCGCTCGGGTCCACGAGGCCTTCGCGCTCAGCCTTCCGGCGCACGCGCTCGAGATTGATGCCGCGGCCGTCGTCTCGCACTTCGATCACGACGCTGCCGCCGCGGGTCTCCGCTGAGATGGTCAGCGTGCCCTCTGGAGGCTTACCCGCACTGCGCCGATCCTCAGGGGATTCGATGCCGTGGTCCAAAGAGTTGCGGATCAAGTGCACCATCGGGTCACCGATGAGTTCCACGACGTGCTTATCTAGTTCGGTGTCTTCGCCGGTCGTTTCCAAACGCACGTTCTTGCCGCATGCGACGGCTAGGTCCCGCACAAGTCTCGGGAAGCGGCCGAAGGTGCTGGCGAGGGGGATCATGCGGATCCCCATCACTTGCTCTTGCAAGTCGCGGGTGCCGCGGACCAATTGCGAGAGCGCGTCGCCCAGCTTGTTGTCGATTCCGCCGCCAGTGTTCGCATTGCGTGCTGCGTCTTCCAACATGGACTGCGCGATCACAATCTCGCCCACGAGGTTGATCAGGCGATCGACCTTGGCAACCGGAACGCGGATGGAACTGGCCGCTTGAGACCCCGCGTGAGAGGCTGCGGGTGTGGCGTCGCTACTGCGCGCTTTCACCGCCGAAGGTAATGCAGCGGCCAACGCGGGAGCATGCTGTCCCACCGACTCGATCTGAATCTCTGCGCCATCTTCTACGAAGGCGAAGACGTCGCGCAGGGCTTCTGCGCTGGTTGTGGCTTCCAGCTCGAATTCCCACGAAAGGTGGCAGTTCAGGGGATCGAGATCTTTCAGAACCGGTACACGGCTGGTGTCGACCCGCACGCGTTTCAGCTTGCCCAGGGTTTCAAATTCTCTGGCGATCAGCGCCGGGTCCATGCCTGTGCGGAAGATGCTCTCCGCAGGACGGAACCGGATGCGCCACTCCGCACTCTTGTTGGCGGTGACGGGCGCAGCGCTGCTCGCGGCGGCAGGCCGATCTCCATGCAACAGGGCATCGAGTGCCTGCAGGACTTCCGGCATTTGTGGCGGCACAGCCGATCCAGTGCGCGCGGCCTCTAGGAGGCCACGCAAGACATCCATGGCCCGCAACGAGAGGTCCACGAGGGGGCCATTCGTGACAAGGCGCCCCTCACGGGCCGCGTCGAGGACGGATTCGAAACTGTGAGTGAAGCTCGTGACATCCGTGAAGCCAAACGTCCCGCTACCACCCTTGATGCTGTGCACTGCACGAAAAATGCAGTTCATGGCTTCAGGGTCTTGAGCGTCAGAGGCCAGTTTCATGAGCTCGCGCTCGAGAGTCCCGAGATGATCCTCGGACTCCTCGAAGAACGTGCGCTTGAACTGTTCGATGTCGATTTTCATGACAGCCTCAGGGCACGACCTTGGCCAGCACTTTCAAGAGCTGCTCGGGATGGAATGGTTTGACGATCCAACCTGTCGCGCCCGCAGCCTTGCCTTCTAGTTTCTTGGCATCCTGCGATTCCGTGGTGAGCATCAGCACCGGCGTTGTGCGAGTTGCTGGACGCGAACGCAGATTGCGGATGAGCGTCATGCCATCCATGACAGGCATGTTGAGATCCGTAATGACGATGTCCACGCTGGATGCGCCCAACTTCTTCAGCGCATCTTCGCCGTTCTCACCCTCCAAGACGGTGTAGCCCGCCTCCTTCAGAGTGAAGGAGACCATCTGACGCATGGTCACGGAGTCATCAACGATCAGTGCTGTGCGGCTCACGGTGAAACCTCTCAGAAGAGAACGATGTCCTCTCCGTTTTCTGCGCATGCGTCGGCGGCTGTGCCGCGACGTTCCGCGCCCATCGTGGTGCGAGTCAGGTATTCCTGGATGCGGGCACTGTCCGGTGCCTGCGATCCGCGGTTGCGCACATGGGGCGTGAGAGCGTCCGCCATGGAGCGCAAGGTGTTGGCTGTGTGGTCGAGGCGTTGCGCCACGGCATCTTGGAATTGCAACGCGATGATGGCCGCGGTGATGTCTGCGGCCAACGATTCGGAGCGCTGCGCACTGTTGCCAAGTGCCCGTTGCAGTTCTTCATGGGTCGAGGCCAGCAGGGTGAGAGTGTGTTCCACTTCACCGCGGACTTCTGCGGCTTCCTTTGCACCCTCTGCGGCCAGCCCTTGCAGCGCATGAAGCGTGGTGCTGATCTCGGTGTTGACATCTTCCACCGTGGTGCGAATGGTGTCCGAGATCTCGGAGCTGCGCCGAGCCAGTGTGCTGATTTCGTTCGCTACAACCGCGAAGCTGCGGCCTTGCTCGCCGAGGCGACTAGCCTCTATGCGCGAATTGACAGACAGCACGCGCGTGCCGAGAACGATGGCGTCGATTTCTCGAAGGACTAGAAGAATCCGCGCCATGCCGTTGGCCACGGAATCCATGCGCTGCGCCGAGTCGGTGGAGATCGTGCAAGAGCGCTCAATGCTCTTCACCAAGCGATGGAGCGTGTCTCGAGACGCGTGCACCAAGAGACGCATGTCCACGCGGCCGTCCTGAGCGTTGTCGCCGCCGCCGAGAAGATGGCCAGCTTCGCGCACGCTTTCGCGCGCTCGGTTGACCATGCCTGAGAAGTTCTCGCACACGCCAGTGACCGAGCCGGCGATGTGGTGCGAAGTGTCGATGAGTTGGTTGGCTAGGAGAGGGAAGAGCGGAAGTTGGGCAGCCACTTCATCGCAGAGCGCTTGGTCGTTGCTGAGGACTGGTGCGTCGGTTTCGACGGTCATGATTTCGGCTCCGACGGGGGGCTGAAGGCGTCAAGGAGGCCGCACCAACGCAACGAGTTGGCGACACCATCTGGCATGGGTGTCATGGTGAAAGAACGTCGGGCCTGCTCGAGTTCGCAGCGCAAGGCCCAAAGCACCTGGGCGCTAGCTGCGTCGATGTGTTCGAGTTGGCTGCAGTCGAGGACGACGGGGCCTTCAGCTTCAACGGCGGCGAGGGCTAGCTCATGAAAGCGTTCCGCCGCTTCGAGGCCGAGGCGACCCTCGATGATCAGATGCTGGCCGCCGTCCTGTTGGACTAGCCGCTGGCTGAGTTCTGGCACTGGCGCGATCCCTCCGCTGGGTCACGCCTTTGTTCGGAAAGTTGATGCGGATTGTTCAGTATTTGCGGGATGTTCAAAAGAAGAGCCGCGCCCCGACTCAGAAGTAGGGCGCGGCCTGGATGCGAATGGTCTGAAAGCGTCAACGAATGGTCACGGGGGCTGCGTCGCCGTCACCTCCGCCACCGTTGGGGCGAGGGACCACGCCACCACCACCGTTCACCGGACGGGGAGGCGCACCCGCGGGTGGCTTGCCGGCCCCGCCGCGGCCGGGGCGTCCACCTTCAGGGCGACCGGGCTTGGGCAGATCCTGTCCGCGGCCACGGGGGCGGCCACCTTCTGGGCGCTGTGGCTTCTCGGGCTTGGGTTGATCGTCGCCGCGGCCGCCGCGCGGGCGTTCTGGCTTCTCTGGTAGCGGTGCTTCTCCAGCGCGCACGCGACGCAGTTGTTCGCGCGCACGTTCGAGCTCGGCTTCGAGCTTCTCGATGCGCGATTCGAGCCGACGAACCACGCCGTCGTTTCCGCCCGCCGGCGCTGGCGGTGCTGGCGTTTGTGCTGCTAGCGGCAGCACGATGAGCAAGGCACTGAGCAATGCAAGTTTCATGATGAACCTCCGCCGCTACTACGTGCGGCTTGTCTTCGGCTTTCTAGTGCCGGCTGAAGCTCGCCTGATCACACGCAAGGTGCGGCGACCACAGCCGTGCCGTAGGCGAGTACTTCGGCAAATCCACCGGTGCCCACTTCACCGCTGTCGTAGCGCAGGCCCACCACCGCATTCGCTCCTAGTGAAGCCGCATGGTTCACCATTTGCAGCAGCGCTTCCTCGCGGGCCGCTTCGCAGACCGTGACCAAACTGCCGACGCGCCCGCCGGATATGCCTCTCAAGCCCGCAAGAAAGCTCTGGCCAATATTGGGCGCACGGACGGTGATGCCACGCACAAGCCCTTTGCAGGCAGTGATGCGCATCCCGGGGATTTCAAAGGTGGTTACGACCAACATGCTCATGACAAGGGCTCCGCGAGAAGGCTAGTCGCCGAGGAGCAGAGTGTCCACTTCTCGACCTTGGGGCACGTGGAACTGGGCGGCTATCATCGCTGGCCGTCGGTCAGCCTCGCACAAACCGAGCGGCAGAGGGACTCCTGTGAAGACACCAGTACGCGTGGCGGTTACCGGCGCAGCCGGACAGATTTGTTACTCACTTTTACCCCGCATTGCGTCCGGGGAGATGTTCGGCCCGACTCAGCCGGTCATTCTGCAACTCCTCGAAATCCCCGTGGACAAGGCGCAGCAGGCCCTGCGCGGCGTCGCGATGGAACTATCGGACTGCGCCTTTCCGCTGCTGCGTGGTTTGGTCCTGACCAGCGATCCCAAGGTTGCCTTCAAGGATGCGCAGTGGTGCCTGCTCGTGGGCAGCAAACCGCGCGGTCCTGGCATGGAACGCGCCGACCTACTGAAGGACAACGGGCGCATCTTCATCGGCCAAGGGGATGCGATTGACGCCGTGGCGGCGGACGACTGCCGCGTGGTCGTGGTGGGCAACCCCTGCAACACCAACGCCATGATCTGCGCTTCGCGTTTGAAGCGCCTGCCCCGCACTTCTGTCACAGCCATGATGCGCCTTGATCAGAACCGCGCCATGGCTCAGCTCGCCGCCAAGGCGGGCGTCGAAGTCTGTGACGTCAGCAACATGATCGTCTACGGCAACCACAGTCCGACCATGTTTGCGGACTTCTTCAACGCACGGATTGGCGAGCGCGAGGCCCTCGAAGTCATCACCGACAAGGCCTGGCTCGAGAACGACTTCCTCAGCACCGTGGGCAAGCGTGGCGCGGCCATCATTGAAGCGCGCGGAGTTTCTAGCGCCGCGTCCGCTGCCAATGCACTGATCGATCACGTCAAGGCTCTCAACACCCCGAGCACTGCGGTGCACAGCATGGCTGTGTACAGCGCGGGTGAGTACGGGTTCAGCACGGATATCTGGGCCGGCATGCCTTGCCGCACCATCACTCCGGGGCGTTACGAAATCGTGCCCACCATGGCCCTCACAGCCTTCGCCCGCGAACGCATCGCCCTCAGCAACAAGGAATTGCTCGGCGAGCGCGAAATCGTGAAGGAACTTCTCTGAACTGACGGCTCAGGCGGTGAGAGCTCGCAGGCTCTCACCGCAATCGCCCACGAGGCGTACCGTGGCAAATGGGTCGAAGTCTGTGGGCTCGCGATTCACGATCACCACAGGAATCCCGGCGCGCATGGCGAGGAGCGGCAGGCTAGCCACGGGCTGCACCTGCAAGCTCGTCCCCACCACCAACAGCAAATCCGCGTGTTGGACGGCTTCGAGCGCACGCTTGGACACCGCGTCATCCATGGGCTGACCGAACGCGATGGATTCAGGTTTCAAGATGCCCTGGCAGTTCGGGCAATAAGGCACTTTGGTGCCATTCACGATCCAGCGGTAGACCTCGTCCCGCGATCGACGCCGTCCGCAGCGCAGGCAAATCACACTGTGTTCGTGCCCGTGGATCTCAATCACTTTGGCGGGATCGGAACCAGCGAGCTGGTGGAGGCGATCGACGTTTTGAGTCACGATGGCGGCAAGCCGCCCTTGGTGTTGGAGTCGAACCACCGCCTCATGAGCCGCGTTCGGCCGCGCGGTGCGCAGCAACAAGTAGAAGTCTTGGCTCATCTCCCAGTAGTGCTGGCGGCTTTGCTCCGATGCGAGGAAGTTCTCGAAACGGAAGTGTGATGTGTCGTAGGTCTTCCACGCCACGGCGCCGGAGCGATAGTCGGGGATGCCGGATTCCGTGCTGATGCCAGCGCCGGACAAGACAACGATGGCCCGAGATTGCGCCACCAAGCTGCGTGCGCGCTCGAGTTCCGTTGGCGTTGCCGTCGGGGCTTTCGTTGGTGCGTAGGGCTTTTCGAGCTTGTGCCAATAGCGCAGCGCAGCCGCAGTGTCCGCACCCAACCGCGCGTTGTCTTCCGGGCGCCCCACGCGATGCAGTGGAACGAGCATGGGCAGCCAGCGTCCTTGCGCGCGGGGAACGAGCCTGAGGAAGATCAGCGCGAGCAACGTGCAGACGAGGAATGGAAGGGTGAGTATGGGGATGCCGAATTCCCGTAGTGCGAAGGCGCCGTACCACCACAGGGGGAATGCAGAGCAGATCGTGACTAGCGAGAAGACGTGGGAGCGCCAGCCGTGACTTGTGAAGTAACCCGTGAGTGCGATGTGGATGGGCATGGCGTTGAGCACCACCCACGAGAACGTCCATGACGGGAGCAGACCTTCGGTCCAGCCGAGAGCGAGCTGTCCGAGAATCCAGCCGAAGACTGCGCCTTCGAGTGCGAGGCGAAATAGCCGCCAGGAATGTGCGGCATAGCCGGCCAGCAGCAGCACGCGTGCCGTCCACTCCGCTGCCGTCGAGCTGAAGTTCAAGCTGAACGGTGCATCGAAATTGCTGGCGCGAAACGCCATGTCTTCCACGAGGTGAACCGGAAGGAAGGAATGGGGCGAGCACTGCAAGGCGAAGTTGTGCCCCACGGTGATGAAGGCATAGGCCACGAAGAGACCGGGCAGGCTGAGCATCGGGAGGCCAAAGCGTCGCACCCAACGCCCCTCGAGCAGCAAGGATGCGCAAGGCACAGTGAGCGCTGCGGCGAGAATGGCCATGGGGTGGAGCCAGTCCCCAAGGCCTTCTAGGGATGCGACGGCGAGTGCCGCCAACGCTCCGCTGTAGCCGTAAAGGCCTGCGGCAATGTGCTCGGCCGGGCGCTTGAGGAGTTGAGCCGTGACAGTCGCCGCAAGCAAGGCCATGAGGGCTAGAGAGCCCGACGCAGGATAGAGCGTGAAAGTGGCGAGAAGAAAAAGCGCGCCACAGAACGGCTCTGGCGCGAAAAAAAGCGCGCCGTAGCCGCTGAGCATGGCACCAAAGGTGTGTTCCGAGGCGATGGGCCCGCGCGCGCGTGGTGTCATGCGTCAGAGAGGTGATCGAATCAGGACCGACGCTTGGGACTCCTGCGTGACAAGGTGCTTGGGCAAGCACTCAGCCCCGCGTGCATCCATGGCCGTCTCCGCCCGGCGAATGAGGTGCGCTTCTTTGCCGCGCAGCATGACGTAGTTCGGACGCAATTGAATGAACTGCATGGACTGGCTGAAATTGTAGGCCCCGACGTCATGAATGACGAGTCGGTCGCCGCGATTCAGCTCCGGCAAGACCACCTCTTCGCGGATCACATCGATCTGCATACACAGATTCCCCGCCAAGCGCCAGTGCGCGAGCGCCTTGCCGTCGTCGCGTGTCGGTGAGACTTCGTGTTCGTACCAATAGGCCGTCGGCAGAATGTGAACTCCAACGTCGAGAATCGCGGTCTGCTGCGAGTCCTGCGGCCGCTTCACGGCGAGCACGGTGCCGATGAACTTCGCGCACTCGTCCACCAAGCCGCGTCCGGGTTCAAGGGTGAGCGTGGGCTTGGACCGCAAGCGCTTGGCGTGCGTGCGCAGAGGAGCCGTGACAGCCACGGCGTAGTCGGCGTAGCTCGGCGCGGTGGCGCTTCCCGGAAGCATGACTCCGCGCAGCGTGTTGCGCGTGGCGTAGCCTCCGCCGATGTCTAGACTCTCTATGGTGCAGCCCAACTCGGCTTCGAGTCTGAGTGCGAGAGCCAGCATGGATTCCATGCCTTGGCGGTAAATGTTGACATCGGGCACATAGGTTCCGACGTGGAGGTGCAGCCCCGCCAAGATGAGCTTCTTGTGTCGCGAAATGGCGCGCGCTGCATCCATGGTGGCTTGCTCATCCACGCGAAAGCCAAACTTGTCCCACGGTGGGTAGTTGAGCTTCACGTTGATGCGTAGACCCACTTTGCATGGCGTCTTCAGGCCCTTGGCCAGTTCCAAGATGCGTTCTAGTTCGTCGCCGCCGTCGATGTTGACCCATGCGGATTCTGAGAATGCGCGCAGCAGTTCCTCATCAGATTTCCAAGGGCCGTTGAAGATGATGTCGGTGCCGGGAATGCCGAGATCTCGGCAGATGCCGTATTCAAACCCGCTGACCACTTCACCGAGGGCGCCCTCTGAGCGCAAGGTGGCAGCGATGGCACTCAACCAGTTGGTCTTCACGGACCAAGCGATGCGCGTCTTCTCCCAATGTTCTCGGAATGCGGAGAGCAAGCTGCGGTAAGAGCTCCGCAGCCGATCTTCGTCAAACACGCAGAGCGGAGAACCGAAGCGGGCCACCAAATCCTCAACGCTATGCGCGCCGATGTGTGTGACCGTAGGAGGCCGTCGTGCGGGGTGAGGAGCGCGCACGGTGAGGGGTTTGAGTAGCTCCTCAATGGGCTGACGTTGTCGGTTGTTGGTCGCTCGAGTCATGATGGATTCTCCAGGGAGCAAGCTTTGCGCAGCGACTCAGGGTCAACGACTGCGTCTTCAGCACTCGCGCTAAACAAGACCCCCGCACGCGGGCGGAGCGGTTTTTTGGCTGCGGTTCCACGTGCGCCCTCGATCATGCGTTCCACGAGTCCAGCGCCTGCCGCAGTCGAGGCCTCGATCCAATGGGGGAACGTGGGGCGGATTTCCAGCAGCAAAGCAAGGTTGCCAAACTGGCGGAAACGAAAGGTGAGCGGCCCATCGAAGGCTAGGGCATTCGCTGCGGAGAGCGCCTGTTTGGTGAGCGCGTCGTCCTCGATGCTCACGGCACACCACACGCGTTCGCGGTCATCGTCAGCAAGCACCTGCATGGCCATGGCAGCGACCACACGGCCCCGAACGCGCACCAAAGCCACTTCCTTCAGGCAACCCATCGCGGTCTCCGCGAGGGTGACCCGGGTTGCACCGGCTTTGAACATGCGCTCCGTTGCTCTCCGCACACTGAGGGCCGTGTGGCAGCGCTGCGTGAGCCCAAGATCGCTCAGCAAGACTTGCGGCCAGCATTGCGCTAGGGCCGCGGATTCTGCGTGCACGCCGGAACTGACGTTCATTCCCCGTGCGAGTGGTCCTCGATCACCCCACGCATGCGGATCGTGCAGTCCTTGCTGCACGTGTTGCAGCAACGCGCTCGGGTTGGTGATGCAGCTCACGATGGGCGAGCCATCCAACCAAGGGGCCGCTTCCGCCAGCAGTAGAGCACCGGCGAAGCTGCCCGGCAGCGCCACGGTGGCACCTGTTGCCACCAAGCGCGCGGTGAGGTCGCGAGGTGCAGCGCCCGATGGCAACACCACGGCGATATCTGGTCGCGGGCTGCGCCACACGCCGGCTTCTCGTGGCGAGAGCGCGACGCCAATGGTCGCAATGCCCAAGGCGTGCACGGCACCGACCACACTCGGCCCGGGTGAACCCTCGGGCCCGTCCTCAAGGCCAATGATGGCGACCCGCTCCTTTTTCATTGTCCGCCCTTCTTGCCGGCCTCGAGCAGCGCCTCGAGTCCTTGGAGCGCCAATTCATGGCGCGGATAGATCAAGATCGCGTCGAGGAATGCGCGCTTCGCCTGATCTGTTTTTCCTTGCTTGAGAAAGCACCATCCGAGAGCGGCGTGCGGATCTGCGAAGGGCTTCGCAGTCCCCGCGTGCAAGGTGACTAGGCGCGTGAACACGCGGATGGCATCGGCAAACTGCCCCGCGTAGTAATGCGCCCAGCCCCATTCGGAGAGCATGGAGGAGAGCATCCCCCAGGTCTCTTCGCGGATTCCCTCTTTGAGTGTTGAGGCGCAGTGCTTTTCGAGATGTTCACTCGCCTCGCGCAACTTGCCGCAGCGGAGGAGCGACAGGCCGAGGCCACGGCGCAAGTCCGGGGCAAGGGCATCGACTTTGAGAGCTTTCTCAAAGGCTGCGATGGCTTTGGCGTACTCGGCCCGTCCAAACCAGCCCCAAGCCTGCGCCGCATTCAGTTTCTCGTATTCCGCGTTAGCCGCGGCGATGCGGCTGATGGCTGCGGTTTCTGCGATGCTCGGATCTACGTAGCACGCGCGTTCGAGGAGGATGCGCGCTTCCACAACGCGATTCGCGGCGTGCTCGAATTCTGCGAACGCGGCGAGGATGGGGGCATCGAAGGGGGCCGAAGCAACGGCGGCTTCGAAATCGTGAAGCGCTTCCTCCTGACGCTTCTCTGAGGCTTTGGCTTTGGCAATGGTGACGAGAACTTGAGCGTTGTTCTCGTAGGCCTTGTCCTTACGCGCCGCCTCGGCGTGGCTGCGGGCATCCATGACTCGGTTGTCTTCCAATGCCATGCACAGCAGAGCATGGTGCGCTTCGCCGGCCTCGGGTTGGAGGTCCACAGCCTGCCTCAGGGCAGCCTTGGCTTCATCGCGACGGCCTAGCGCTTTCAGAGCGTTGGCGCGAAGCACATGCAGACGGTGTTGTTCCGTCGCGGGGAATCTCCCGTCGCTCGCCGCCACAATCTTCTCGCAGGCTGTCAGAGCGGCGTTCGCATCACTCAAGAGGAGCGTCTTGGCGGTTTCATATTCCGCAAGGCGCCACTCGCGCACACGGCTGAGTCCTGTTTGCGCGTCTGCGCATTCAGGGAGAAGGGCTAAGGCCTCGCGGAAATGTCCTTCTGCTGTGAGGGGGTTGTCCGAGAAGGCGGCCCAACCGCGACCGAGCAGCGCCTCGACCTGACCTGCATTTTCGGCGGCACATTGCAGGAATGCTCGCGCGGCATCCGCTGCGCGGCCTTCTGCGAGGAGGATCCAGCCCTCAACATGAGCGAGGGACGTTGCTGACGGCGCTCGTGTGCCGTTGGTCTTGCGCAAGCCGAAGTCCAAGGGTGTCGCACCGGCGAGCTTCGCCGCCTCGAAGTGCTTCCGTGCTTGCGCCAGGTCTTGCAAGCGCAGGCAGGCCACAGCAGCGACCAAGAGTTCATCCCCACGTGGAGCATCCACGGTGCTCAGATCGAGTGCGCTCAAGGCATAGGTCGGATTGTCATTGGCCAGCCAGCCTAGTGCAGCTGCCGTGCGTAGTCCGCGCCATTGCGGACGTTGCGCGATGAGCGCCAGCAAGTCTGCGCCGAGCGCGCTCGGTTCGCGTTGGAGAGACCAGAAAAAGTGTGCGTACGCGGCGTCCGATTGAGACTGCCGTTCAAGACACCAACCAAGGCCTGTGCGGGGATTGCCGGCTTCAGGCTGGAGTTGCGCCGCGTTGGCGAAAGCCGCACTCGCGTCGTTGTACTGCTTGCGCCAATAATGGCACCAGCCTAGGACGAGTTGAGCGTCGACATCCTTGGGCGCGGCGCGGAGAAGATGTTTCAAGGGTGCGATGGCGTCGGTCCACTGGCCCTTGGCGTACAGGCAGTACGCCATGCCGCGCTGTGCATCCACGTGCTCAGAGTGTTCACGAGCAGCGCGTTGAAAGCAGCGGATGGCGTCGTCGTAGAGCGCCTGCCAGTAGAGGCTCCAGCCTTCGCCGGAGCTCAGTTCCGCGAGTGTGCTGGGTGGCAGACGGGATTCATGGGCAGCTGCAAAGGCGGCCCGAGCTTCGCGGAAGTTGCCGGCCGCCAAGAGCGCTTGGGCCGCGTCGGCTGGGGCTTTGCGCGCCGCCGCAATGAGTTCGAGGCCCTGCTTGCTCCATTTGTATTGCGCATCGACGGAGAGCGCGTCGCGAAAGTGCCGCTCAGCCTTGTCGTGTCGGTTCAGAAAAAACTCGCACCAACCCATGCCGTCGATAATCGCGGCCACCTTGGGGTAGAGCTTGTTGTCTTGGGTTAGTCCTTCCAACGCCTGCTCGTAGTTGCGTTCACGAAAGTGATCCCACGAGTTCTTCTTTGCGGATTGAGCGGGGAGGATCACGGCGAGAAGCGCGATCAGCCATGTTGCATTGCGCATCATGAGAGGGAGCCTTTGTTTTGTAGGGCGCTGAGGTCGTCCACGCTGCCGATGGTGGTGCGGCTTGTTCGGAAGAACAACGTGCCCGTACGTGCTTGCCCCGCGCGGGAAACCGGAGTGTCTAGCAGTCTCTCGAGCACGCGGGCGGGGAGGTTGAGTCCGGCCTCCGGAGTCATGCCCACCCATGCGGGGAAACGTCCGTTGATTTCAATGAGATGAAAGACCCCGTCGCGCGCGGACTTCATCAGCTCTAGTTCTAGGGGGCCGTGCCAGTTCAGGGCGCGCACGATGCGTGCTGCGAGTTCCAAGGCAGCACGGTCTTCAACGACCTCGGCAGCCACCGCTTTTCCGAGACTGCTGAGCGCGACCTTGCGAATGGCAACCGCACTGTCGAGCTGACCTCGGTCGGCGACGGCCGCCACGTCGAACTCGGTGCCCACCAGTGGTTCCTGCGCCAGCACCGGAAAGCCCCAGGTGGCTGACAAGCGCGCATAGGCGTTGCGTGCCTCGTCCAGATTCGTGACGCGTTCGGCATCGGCGATAGGGCCTTTCAAGAACACGGGGAAAGACCAATCGGAGCGGGCGAAAAACGAGTCCACATGGGACACAGGTTCTGTGCGCGGAGTGTGAAACCCATGTGCTCCACAGAATCCGGCGAGCGCAACTTTTGTGCGCGCTAGCACCGCAGCATGGGGGGGCAGCATGGTGCGCCAACCTTCGCGCGCGAATTCATCCTGCAGGCGACTCCAGAGCGGAATCTCACT
>Ga0233425_10005889_pt1 | contig 18798 bp, 13 predicted proteins | sample Watercolumn_Towu_2_FD_181712 | JGI IMG/M metagenome (GOLD analysis project Ga0233425, IMG submission 181712) | Freshwater microbial communities from Lake Towuti, South Sulawesi, Indonesia - Watercolumn_Towuti2014_140_MG | ecosystem: Environmental > Aquatic > Freshwater > Lake | place... | reverse complement strand
GTCACCTGCCGAGTTCTGTCGCAGAAAGCGACCGAAGTGCCGAGGTGACAGGTCACCTGCCGAGTTCTGTCGCAGAAAGCGACCGAAGTGCCGAGGTGACAGGTCACCTGCCGAGTTCTGTCGCCAAGTTCGCACCGTGGAGCAGCACCCGCGCAAGAACCCCCTGGCAAGCCAAGACAACCCGAAGTCGCATGGACACTGGTCGGTTTGGATCACACCTGCACGTTCGGTTCCCAGCGACCAGCCGTGCATAGCCCCCGATCTTCCGCAGCCGTAGCGCCCAGCACCACAAAGCCTTGCCCCGCGGATGGGCCGGTGGCAAGATGCCTCCAGCCGACACGGAGGGAAACCGCATGGCACTGGGCAAGGTAGCGGTCATCGGAGCGGGGAGCGCCAGCTTCGGGCTCTCGGCGCTCAAGGGGCTTCTCGAGGCCCGCTCGCTGGATGGGATTTCGATCCACCTGTTCGACGTGAAGAAGGAAGCGGTCCGCCGGATGGGGGAGCTTGGGCAGTATGTTGCTCGGGAGCGGGGCATCCCCAAGGAGGTCGTGTCGCACGACGAGCTCTCGTCCTGCCTGGACGGGGCCGACTGCGTGATCCTGTCGGTGGCCATCGACCGGGAGGAGTGCTGGCGCAAGGACCGGGAAATCGGGCTCGAGTTCGGCATCGATCACTATGCGGAAAACGGGGGGCCGGCGGCCATCTTCCATGCGGCCCGCAACCTGGGGCTCATCCTCCCCATCCTCGAAGCCATGGAAGAGCACTGCCCCGATGCCTGGCTGCTCAACTACACCAACCCGGTGACCCGCATCAGCACAGCGGCAGCCCGCTACTCGTCCATCCGGACCATCGGCGTGTGTCACCAGCTCGACTTCGGCTACTACATGGCGGGCACGATCCTGCACGAAGAGCTGGGCATCGAGTTGCCGGAGCACTTCCACTTCCGGTGGAACGACGACAGCATGGAGGCGTCGCACGCCATCACCTGTGCGGCCAAAGAGAAACTCCACATCCTGGCCTCGGGACTCAACCACTTCACCTGGGCTCTGTCGGTTCAAGGCAAGCGGGACGGGGTCGACTGGTATCCCGTGCTGCGGGAGCGTAATGCGACGTTCGATCGGACCTTCGAGCCGCTGACGAGGCACGTGTTCGACCTGTTCGGCTGCTTCCCGGTGCCGGGCGACACCCACCTGTGTGAGTACCTTCCGTACACGCACTCCGTGGCCCGCAGGACCTGGCAGCGGATGGACATGCAGATGTACGACTTCGAGTGGTCCAACCGGACTCGGGCGAGGCGGGCGGCATTGGCCCACGCGGTGGTCAACGAGCGCAACCTGGCCCTGCTGGACGAGGTGGGGAGCGAGCGGGCGGAGTCGCTCGTGGAAGGGCTGCTGCTCAAGAACGGCTACGTGGACGAGGCGGTCAACCTTCCCAACGACGGAGGCATCCCGAACCTGGCTCCCGGGTCGATTGTGGAAACTCCGGCAGCGTTCCTGGCATCGGGTCCTCGGCAGCTTGCCTGCCCCTCCCTGCCGGAGCCGATCGCAGACCTGTGCCGGCGACAGACCCTGATCAACGAGCTGTCCGTTGCCGGCATGGTGGAGGGGGATCGCAGCCTCCTCCTCCAGGCCCTGGCCCTGGATCCCATGGTCGATGATGCCGAGCTTCCCTCCCGCCTTCTGGACCGGTACCTGAAGGAATTCGAGAAGTACTTCAAGGCGTTGCCGGGGGCGGAGAGTCTTATCTAGGAGCCTGTTGCAGATGGACTCCCAAGCGAGGCGAAGCGACCGCCCGAGATGCAAGGAGCGGGGCTTGTCCGACGTAGCCTTGGCGAAGTCGGGTCCCCGAAAGCGAGGAGGCGTAGTCCTGGCCTACGTTGACTCGATTTCGGGGTGCAGCGACGCAACAGCTCGGGATGGGCGTTTTGCCGCAGCGGGAGGCTATTCGCAACGGGCTCCTAGGATCTGGTTCCTTGACGCTCCCGCCCCCCCTCTGCTACAACGGGGGTAGCTGGCACGGGATGGTGAAAAATGCAGCCGTTCTCGCTCCCCGACAAGTTCGAGAGAAACACGCGCTGGGCATACATCAAGGATGGAATAGAGGTCGGGCCCTACATGGCCCGTGAGGTGCTGGATCTGCTGTCCAAGCGGGAGGTCTCACCCGATACCACCCTGGTCGAGCTGAACACGCGGCGGATGTGTCCTGCCCGGGAAGTCGGACCGTTTGCAGCGTATCTCCTCATCCTGGTCCAGGAGGACCGGACGCGTCGCAGCAAGGAGGAGTTCGACCGGACCCGGACTGCGGTCGTGCGCCGTGCCCGGGCCAAGGTCGCAATCGGGCTGATCGTCCTGCTCGGGTTGGCCGGCGCCGCGGTGGCCGCAGTGGTGATCTTCAAGCCGTTCTCCCCGAAGCAGGAGGAGAAGATCATCGACGTGCGCCCGGTCGAGGAGCCGGCCGAGGGCACCGGCAAGGCGAAGAAGGCAGAAGTTTCCACCGAACCGGAATTCCGCATCATCGACGAGGGGGACGGCGACGAGCCGGACAAGGAGAAGATCGTCCGCTCGCTCAAGAAGGAGGGAACACTCTCTCCCACCACGGACAAGCTGGGGGAGAAGAAGAAGCTGGAAGGCCCCGCCAAGGTCAAGCAGCGCAAAGTGGCCCGACCCAGCGGCGGCGCACTGGGCGAGGGGGAAGCCGGGACCATCGTCGGTGTCGCGGTCCGGACCGGGGCCGACGAGGAAATGGTCATGGATTTCACCGAGGACGAGGAGGATGAGGGCGGTACCCAGGACGGAGCCCAGCTCGCACAGTCCCGCCTGACCGGCGTCGTCCAGAAGTGCGCGGCGCAGATCCTCCTGCGCTACGGCGAGGCCGATGCCATGGCCGTGGAGGCCAGTGCCCAGCTCCAGCCTTCCGGCAGAATCTCAGGGCTCAAGATCAATGTGAATCCTCCCAACCACGTCGGCGACCTCAAGACCTGCATCAGCGCAGAGCTCGGGCGCCAGCGCGTCCCCCCGTTCGAGGGCGATGCGGTGTCCATCTCCACATCGGTCAACGTGTCAAACGGCGGCTGATTACTTCGTCCAGCGGAGGATCGTCTCGGGGGTGACGGGGATGCGGTCCGGAAACTGGCCGCAAGCGTTTCCCGCTGCCAGCGCCACCGCGGTGGGGACCGAAATCAGCGACGGCTCTCCGATCCCCTTGGCACCGAACGGCCCGTCGGGGTAGGGTTCCTCGATGAACACGACATCCATCTTCGGCGCATCGAGGCTCGACGGGATCAGGTAGTCCGTGAAGCCGGGATTGAGGCACCGGCCCCTGTCCAGGACGAGGTTTTCCGACAATGCCCAGCCCATGCCCTGGACGATGCCGCCGTGGACCTGTCCTTCGAGGGTCATCGGGTTGATCGCCTGCCCCACGTCGTGGACCGCAAGCACGTTCTCGACCTTGACCAGGCCGCCCACGAGATCCACTTCCACCACGGCCACGTGGCCCGTGAAGCAGTACACGCTGTAGGCCGTACCCTGTCCCGTTTCCTTGTCCCAAGGCTTGGGCGGCGGCGCGTACCAGCCCGACGCGGCCAGGTGGAGCTTGCGGCGGAACGATTCCAGGCACAGAGTGCGGAAAGGCAGCTCCTGTCCTCCATTCCGGTACACCCCGTTTCCTACCTGGATCTCCCGGGAGGAGCAGCCGAGCATCGAGGCCGAAAGCTCGACCAGCCGGGAGCGGAGCTGCAGCGATGCGGCCCGGACCGCATTTCCGCTCATGATGGTGGTGCGGGACGCAACGGTTGGACCGGAATCGGCCACCATGCGGGTATCCGCAGGCAGCACCCGGACCCGGGCGTAGTCGGCCCCAAGCGTCTCGGCCGCAATCTGGGCGACCACGGTGAACGCACCCTGGCCCAGCTCGGTTCCGCCGATGTTCACCTCGACCGACCCGTCGGCCCGGACCTGCACCAGCGCACCGGAACCCTCCAGGTGCTGGCCGCCGGCATGCAGGCAGCAGCCGTACATCGACAGGGCCAGACCGACCCCTTTTCGCCGGAAGCGGTTCGTCCGGTTGAACTCCGCCGCTTCGGCCTTGAGCCGATCCAGATCGGCCTTCTCGACCAGCGCGTCGAGCACTTCCCGGGACGGTGCCGAAGGGGGCAGCGCCTGCCCGCAGATGACTGGCATCCCCTCGGTCAGCAGGTTGCGGCGCCGAAGCTCCACAGAGTCCATGCCCAGCTTTGCGGCCAGCCGCTCCATCATCCCCTCGATGGCAAACGTCACCTGCGGGTTCCCAAACCCCCGGAATGCCCCTCCGAACAGGTTGTTCGTGTACACGATGAAGGTATCGACGTGAGCGTTGGGGAAGTAGTAGGGGCCGGCAGCGGTTGCATTCGCCCGCTCGGCCACCACGGTGGACAGGCCCGCGTAGCCGCCGGCATCGACGAACTGGGTGACGTGCAGGGCCTTGAGCTTGCCGTCGCGGTCCGCACCCAGGCGGTATTTCATGCGCATTCGGTGGCGCTTGGTCGAAGTCTGGATGTCTTCGGCCCGGGAGTAGATGAGCTTGGCCGGCCGCCCGGTGGCAAGGGCAGCGAGTGCCGCGCACGCGGCCACTTCGCTGGGGTAGTCCTCCTTGCCGCCAAAGCCTCCGCCGGTGACGGTCTGCTCGACCCGCACCCGGTTCCTGTCGAGCTTCATTGCCCGGGCCACCCCGGACTGGACGTAGAACGGGCACTGCATGGAACCCAGGATTGTGAGCCCCCCACCCACTTCGGGAATGGCCAGGGCCCCCTGGGGCTCGAGGTAGGCATGCTCCTGGTAGTTGACCTCGAACTCGTGCTCGACGACGACCTCGCTCGAGGCCAGCTCGGCCCTGGCGTCGCCGAAGCGGATCTTCTGGTGGGCCAGCAGGTTCCCCTGGATGTGGAGCTTTGGAGCCTCCTCGGTCAGGGCCTGCTCGGGATCGTGCGTCGACGGGAGAGGACGATAGTCCACCTCCACCAGCGCGGCAGCCCGGCGGGCGATGTCCCGGGTTTCGGCCACGACCAGCGCCACCCGATCCCCCACGAACCGCACCCGGTCCGCGGCCAGCAGCGGCTGGTCGGGAAACACGCACCCGATCTGGTTGACCGGCACGTCGGAAGCGGTCAGCACCCGGAGCACGCCCGGAACGGCGCAAGCCTGGTCCGTGCGGATGGCGAGGACCTCGGCATGCGGATGCGGGGACAGGACCATGGCGCAATGCAGGAGCCCCGGGTATCGGTGATCGTCGACGTAGAGGGCCTTTCCGTCCACCTTTTCCGGCGCATCGACGCGGGGAAGCGGGTGCCCGATGACGTTGAAGCGGTTGGTGTCGCTCATCGGCTGCCTCCCTGCTGCGCAAGCTTCTCGACGGCCCGGGCGATCCGCTCGTAGCCGGTACAACGGCAGAGGTTTCCGGACACGGCTTCGAGGACCTCACTCCGGCTCGGTGCGGGGTTGGAATCGAGCAGAGCCTTGATGGACAGAACGAACCCGGGCGTGCAGAAGCCGCACTGGACCGCCCCCTCGCCCACCATGGCCTCCCGGATGCGGGCCAGCTCGTCGTCGGCCAGCCCGGCAACGGTCGTCACCGTCTTTCCGTCCGCCTGCCAGGCAAACAGGATGCACGAGGTGACCGGCAGCCCGTCGAGCAGCACGGTGCATGCCCCGCATTCCCCTTCCCCGCATCCTTCCTTGACGTCGGTGCGGTCGAACTTCTCCCGCAGCAGATCGATCAGCCGCGTTCCCGCCTCGACTTCGGCAGATACGGCCCGGCCGTTGAGCACGAATCGTACGGTCGTCATCTTCCCCCCTCCGCAAGCCTCTCCCCCAGCCAGGCCAGGCATCGTTCGATCACTTCCCCCTTGTACCAGCCGCTCCCGCGGACATCGCTCATGGGCGAGATGTCCTTGCGGACCGCCTCGGCCAGCGCTTCGGGAGGGTTGGATCCGCCCCAGCCCGCGAGCGGGTAACCGGTCAGCGCCGCCTCGGTGTTTCGAAGCCGCAGCGGCCTGGGTCCCACGGAACCCGCTGCCAGGAACGCCTGCTCGACGGTGGTTCCCGACATCCGGATCCGGGCCGCAAACGAGGCGGATGAGATCACGTTGGCTCCCCGGGGACCGAACTTCCGGAAGAATACCCGCTCCCCCGGTTGCACCCGGCGGAGCCGGACTTCCAGCAGCAGCTCGTCCGCAGCCAGTGCCGTCTTTCCCGGTCCCAGGAACAGCTCGTCCAGAGGAACCGCCCGCGTTCCCCGCACGCTGGCCAGGGTCGCCACAGCCTGGCTGACCAGCAGCACCGGTGCCGAATCCGCAGCCGGAGACGCATTGCACAAGTTGCCCGCCAGCGTGGCCACGTTCCGGATCTGCGGAGAGCCGATCTGCAGCATCGCCTCGGCAAGCACCGGGACATGAGCCCTGACCCCGGGGTGAGCTGCGAGATCGGACAGCGTCGACAGGGCCGGCAACACCACGTAATCTCCGTCTTCCGTCACGTTCGGCGCTACGGCCGGCAGCCGGATGAACACCTCCGGCTTGAGCCTGCCCGACCGGGTCTGGAGAAGCAGGTCCGTTCCTCCGCCCGCAAACCGGGCACCTGCCCCATGCTCAGCCTTCCACTGCAAGGCCTGCCCGATGCTCTCCGCCAGCAATACCTTCCGGTCACCCTGTTCTCCCATTCCCCCCTCCAGCGCCGACACGGCAAGGGGATTCTAAACGCAGTTGACCGGCATGGCAATCCTGCCAGAGTCACTCCTGTCGCCACCGAACCGGCCCCCCTGCTGCAGCGCAACGGCTGTCTCGCCGGGGCCAATCGGCAGTTGCGCCGGGGTGCGGGGCGTCCTATGATGCACCCTCGGCAGGAGGTGACAGCATGGCATGGAAGAAGCCGCAACGGTCCGCACGGCCGCCACTCGAGGTCCAACCCACGACGCTGTGGGAATACCCTTCGCAGAACTACGGCGAGGGAATCCAGGGTGACCCGGCGTTCCCCGGTGCGACCCCGAGCTACGTCATCTGGAACCTGCTCATGCGCTACACCCAGGAAGGGGACCTCGTGGTGGACCCCTGCGCCGGCAGCGGCACCACCCTGGACGTCGCACGGGAGCTGGGGCGTCGGGCCCTCGGCTACGATGTTGCGCCGACCCGCCGCGACATCTTCCGGGCCGACGCACGCAAGCTGCCCCTGGAGGATGGAAAGGCCTGCTTCGTCTTCATCGACCCGCCCTACTCGACGCACATCAAGTACTCCGACGACCCCCGCTGCATCGGCCGACTGGATGCCGCAACGCCGGCCTACTTCGAGGCCATGGAGCAGGTGTTTGCCGAGATCTTCCGCATCCTGAAGCCGGGCGGGACCATGGCTCTCTATGTCTGCGACTCCTACGTGCACGGCAAGGGCTTCGTTCCCATCGGTGCCGACCTGTTCCAGATCCTGCGCAGGAAGCTCGAACCCGTGGACGTGATCAGCGTGGTTCGCCACAACCGGGCACTGGAGCAGGCCACGCACCGCAAGGCAGCGCTCGACGGCAACTACTTCCTGCGCGGCTTCAACCACCTGTTCGTGCTCCGCAAGCCGGTGGGACAGAAGCCCAGTCCGCACGAAGGCCGCAGCAGGAGGCAACCCGCAACAGGCTCCTAGGCTCTTCGGCGAACCGGGTTGCCGCCTACTTCTGCTCCAGATTCTTCTTGATCGATGCCGCTTCGCTTCCGGCACTCGAATCGGGGCCCGCAAGGAGGATGGCCTGGTCCGCAAGCTCGATGGCCGCAGCCGCATCGGATGTCTCCCGCGCCTGCTTGACGAGCTGCGCTGCCTTGAACGAGAACAGGTTCTGGAGCTTGCCGACTTCCTTGTTGGCACTGCTGTACTTCCGGGCCGTGTCGAGCATGCGGCGTGCGGCTCCGAAATCCCCGTCCGACAGTTTCCGCTGGGCCAGCGCCACCGACGTCGATGCCAGCAGGTCGTCCAGCTCGCTGCGGTAGGCGCCGTACAGGTCACCATCCAGTGCCCTGGCCTTCTCCAGCAGGTCGACGGCATCGTCCTCGAGACCGGCATCCCGGGACGTGGCGAGCGCTTCCTTGTAGGTCTTCCCGAACGCTTCGATCCGTCCGGCAAGGCGCCCCAGTGATTCGCCGTCCGAACCGGAGGATGCGGCCCGAAGCACCGACACGGCTTCGTCAAACTCACCCTTCTTGTAGAGGGACTTCGCCTTGCTGCGCACCTCGTCCGACGACGAGGATTCCTCTTTGGGCGACGGGGTCGCTGCCGGAGGTTGCGGAGACGTTGCCCCTTCGGTGGCCGGCTCTTCCTCCCCCTCGACCTTGCGAAGTCGGTCTTCCGCTTCCCTGGCTTCCAGCTCCTTGACCCGCAGGCGCAATGCCTCGGTGAGCTGGTGCGCCTTCTCGCCGAACTCCTTGTCCGAGGTCGGGATCACGCCCAGCTCGTCCCCCATCTCCTTGAGCTCCCGGGGGGTGACCTCGGCATTGTCAAACAACGCCTGCGCCCTTGCGAGCAGCTCGCCGAACTGGATCTTCTTCTTCAGGGTATCGACCCGTTCGGGCACGGTCGGTCCGGCAGGCGGGATGAACTCCGGGTACCGCGCATTGATCTCCTCGAACACTGCGAGAGCGCCGGGGAGGTTCCCCGCGTTCTCCAGATCGATGGCAACCCGGAGCCGTTCCTGCGCCACGTCCGGGGCCGCGGCCACCGAGAACGTGCCTTCGTCCGCCGCGGGAACCCGCTGTCGGGGGACACGGGTCTGCTGCCGGGCCTGATCCGGGAGGTCTTTCGACTCCACCTGGGGCGGCGACGAGTAGTCCAGCAGAGCAAGGGCCAAAAGGATTCCGCCGGCCACGAGCGCAAGGATCACGACCCACGACACGAGCTGCGACAGCGACGCCGAAGGTACTCCACGCCGAGGCTGCTTGCGCATCCCGGGCTGGGTGGCCGTCCGCACCTGCGCCGTACCCTCGATGCCGGCTGCCCCCAGGGCGGGGAGCTTCTGCGTATCCCGGACCCGCAGGGCATCGTCGGTCTTGGTCGACTTGGTCGGAAGGCCCGCCCGGAACGACAGGACGGTGGTGCCGACCTCGACGGTCATGCCGTCATCGAGAACGATCTCGGACACGGCCTTGCCGTTGACGAGCGTGCCGTTGCTTCCCCCGAGGTCGGTCAGGTGGAATCCGTCCGGCAGGCGGCGGATGGCCGCGTGGCGCCGGGACATGGTCGGGTCGTCGAGCACGAAGTCCGCATCATCCCCGCGACCGATGACCACCGTGTCCTTGGCCAGGACGAACTGCCTCCCCGCCTTCGGTCCGAACAGCACCTCCAGGTATCCGTTCAGCGGTCTGCTGGTATCATCTGGGGGCGGTCCCGCACCGGTCACGGCTGTTCTTTCATCATTCACCGATGTCACCTATTGGATTGGCCGGGCCGTCGGCCCGGCAAACGGCAGGACGGAGCGAGCCGGACAAGAGCGAGAGCAACCAGCGGCAGCAGGAGGACCAGCAGCGGCAGGAGCGCCGACCGGGACCATCCGAAACTCCCCGTGCCGGCATCGCAGCCGTCCGACTTCTTCTTCACCTCCTGCTCCGCAGCATTCTCGACCGGGATGATGAGTCCCTGGGAATCCCCTGGAGCCCCGGGATCCGCTCCGAGCTCGCTCTTCTCCGGGGCAGCGATTTCCGCCGGCTCGGGCACAGGTTCCGCCTGCACCTCCTGCACGACGATCTCGGGGACGGGCTCGGGCAGTGGCGGTGCACCGCACGCAGGCGCCGCAGGATCCGGCTTCTTGATGCAGTCGACCTTCTTCGTCACCGGGTTGGTCCCGCAATGGACATAGGCGCCGAACACGGGGTCTTTCGCCAGCGACGTGCAGTCGAACGTTCGGGGAACCCCGTCCTCGCACCAGGTCAGCACCGGCCCTTCGCAGCATCCGCTTGCGGGTATGTCCTTGCACTCCGGTACCGGCGACGCGTCGTCGGGCTGCGTCGTATCGCTGGGAATCGGCAGCCCTTGGCACGCAAGAGGGTGCTCGCTCGACGGATCGGCCCCCTGCCCGCCGCAGTCGTAGTATCCGCCGGCAGCCAGCCAGCCGCACACGTTGTTGGGCGGTAGCAGCTTGCCGCACTCGAGGGAGCAGAGGTACTTCCCTCCTTCGCAGAAGTAGAGAGCTGCCCCGTCTCCACAGCACCCTTCCCAAGTGACGTCCCCGCACCCCACGGCAACCAGCGTTCCCAGCTTGCACTGAGGACCGGAGCCCGTATCCTCGGTTACGTCCGTGTCCACTTTGGGGCAGTAGAGAGGTACCTGCCCGGTCGGGTCGCTGCCGTCTCCGCCGCAGTCGTAGTAGCCCTTTGCCCCGTTCCACCCGCACTCGTCCAGAGGTGCCGGGTTGCCGGTGCAATCGAGGGCATGCAGCCCGGTTCCGTCGCACCAGCGGACCGTTGCTCCGTCGCAACAGCCGGAAAACCCGATCCCCTGGCATTCCCCGGGAAGAGGCACGTCCTCGACCACGTCCTCCGCCGGTGCCAAATCGCATTCGGCCGGCCAGTTGCCCGCCGGGTCCGCTCCCTCGAAGCCGCAGGCATACCGTCCGGACTGCGCATCCCAGCCGCACGAGCTCTGCCCCTTTGCGACACAATCCTCGATGATCAGCTTGCCCCCCTGGCAGGCAAACAGCGTGGTCTGGGCGCAGCATCCGATGGCTGTCACCTTGCCGCAGGGAAGCGGGCAGTTCCCACAATCGTAGGGGCACGTCTTGCACCCCTCGCTCGCGTGGCAGATGCCGTCTCCGCAGGTGACCACCTGCCCGCACCCGCCGCACTGTGTGTTGCAGCGGCTCACGCAGAGCCAGTCCCACTGCGCGGTGCAGCAGAACGGATCGACCGCACAGACGCAGGCCTGGCAGGTACAGTCCCCGCAGCCGGGAAGAGGCCCAGGCTGGCACCCGCCGTCGAACCAGCAGGTGCCTCCCTTGCACGCATGGTAGGCCGGACAGGTTCCGCAGGTGCCTCCGCATCCGTCGTCGCCGCACTGCTTGCCTGCACAGTCGGAGACGCACTCCGGGACGTCGGGGTCCATGTCCGGAGGCCACGTTTCCGCCCGGGCGGGCATGGCAAGGCCCAGGAGCAACCCAAGGAGGCTGGCGCAAATCAACTTGCCAAGTGAGGATGCGACCGCCGAGGCAGATGGCGAGCGCGCCCGGAGCGACCGACCGAGCCGTAGCAGCGCTACGGTGACCGAGGGAGCGAGGACGCAAGCCGCCAGGTGCCCGGTGGGGGCGTCCGCAACTGGCAAGCTAATTTGCGCCAGCCTCCCAAGCACCACGACTGCACCCCTCCGGCCCCGGCGGGCCAACACGCCGCGGAAAAACAGCTGCATCCGGACCATCCCCTGGTTGTGGTGGCTCATGTCTTCCCGATTGTCGCTACGGCTCACCGTCCTCGCCTACCTTCACCATTCCCGGAGTCACCTGGAAGTCGCCGCCGGAGGCGGTCCCTGCTGCCGGCGGGGTCGAGAGTGCCCCCTGGACCGTGATCCCCCCACCCGACATCTTGTGCACCGTGCTCGAGAATGCGCTGACCGGTACCTTGATCCCCGTGGCCCAATCCTCGTCCGTCTGCCCGTCGCAGTCGTCGTCAATGCCGTTGAGCGTGTTGTCCAGAGTGACCGCAAAGCCGATGCACGCGCCGTTGACGCACTTGTAGGCGGTGCACTGGTCCGGTCCTTCGCAAGGGCCGTCGATGTTCTTGTGCTTGCACCCCAGCGTTCCGTCGCAGTAGTCCGAGGTGCAGGGGTTCGAATCGTCGCAGCTCTTGAGCTTGCCGGCCACGCAGCACTTTCCCGCGGGCGGCAGGCACTGGTATCCCAGGTCCGCTCCGTCCTTCCCCTTGGCCATGGCGCACTCAAACCCGTCCGGGCAGTCAGGGGCATCCTGGGGGTGGCAGTATCGGCCGCAGAAGCCCGTAGATCCGCTCCCCTTGATGCAGAGCGCACCGGCAAACAGGCACTCCTTGTCCGTGGTGCACACCATGCAGATGGTCTGGGTCGGAGGCACGCACAGGGAAACGGGGTCTGGACCGTCGACATAGATCGACTTGCACTGCCAGTCCCCGGGGCACTCGTCCATGCAGAACGGAGCGCAAACCTGCTTGCCGGAACCCGGAGCCACTTCGATGCACAGCCCTTCGTCGCCGCAATCGGTGTGGGAAGTGCACTCCTGCGGAATGAACGGCCCGGCATCCGGCTGTCCTCCATCCGGAACGACCTTGTCAGGCACGATCTTATCGGGATGGAAACCATCCGGGGTCTGCTCGTCGGGACCGGCGTCGGGCAGGATCGTGACATCGGTCTTCCCATCTTCCCGCACGTCCCCCGGCGGTACAACCTGGTCCTGGGCGGGGACGTCCTTCTCGACGGTCTTGCTCTTGTTCTTGCAGCCAGGGCACACCGCCATGGCCAGCATCGACAGGAGCAGCAGGGGCAGCGTTCGATTCATCGCACCACCTCACGGCAACGTCGGGATTATATAGGAGGGGGGAGGGAGCATTCAATACTAATCCCGCACGCGGGCTTCGGGCGCATGGTCTCTTGAATCGCCGGTCCGAATCCACTAGACTGCGTCGAGTAACAAGGGAGCGGAATGACCCGGCTCGTCCATGCTTTTTCCATCGTCCTGCTGCTGTCCACGGCCTCTCCGGCCCGGGCAGAGGGGTACTCCGCGCTCAACGGCTCCTATGTGCTGGCGGGTTTGCCCGACTTCACCCTGTCCGGGACTTTCGCAGACCACCAGCCGGTCATGGCGCACGGATTCCTGATCCATTACTCGATGGGCTCGCCCCGCGCCCACTGGAACGTGGGCATCGTGGGCGGTTCCATGCTGACCCCTCCCGGTTACTGGAGAGCGGCCGGTGCCGACCCGGAGACCACTGTCTTTGCCGAGTTCCCGGTCGGCTTTGCTGGTGCGTGGGTGGGCTATGCCTGGCAGTTCCCGCTCAAGTGGGGCCTCGAGATCTCCCCGTCGATCGGGCTCGGTCTGTCCGGTGTTTTCGGTGACGTCTACGCCACGGAGGTCCTCCCGGGATGCACCGGTCAGGTCACCCGGTGCGGCCACTGGGACCAGGTCACACGGGAACCCGTCGACTTCTCCTACCGGGTCATGCCGCTCGTCCTCGTTGCAGGCTCTCTCGGCTGGCGTTTCCTCGAGAACTGGCGTGTCGGAGTCGACGTCGGAGCCATCAACCTGCCCTACGTGGGGCTGAGCCTCGGCTACGCATTGTCCCGCTGAGCACCCCCCAGCCCACATGCCGTGCCGACTATCCGCAGCCCGTCGCTTACGCTCCGGGTGGTGATGGCGGAAGTGCCCACTGCATGTGCCTGCGCCCCGGATACGCCCAGCCCCCAACCCACGGCCCCAGCTAGTAGTGCTGCCACGACGGATGGGAGGCGTCGAGGAAGGCTCGCAGCAGGGCGGCGAGCTCGTCCATGACCGGGAGCTTCTGTCCTGCCATGTTCGACTTCTCCCGGGGGTCCAGGTGCAGGTCGTAGAGCTCTTTCCTGTTTCGGGTGAGGTCGTGCACATACTTCCAGTTGTCGCGGAGAACGGCCTTGGCCCTCTGCGTGGGCTCCTTCTCACGATCCGCCAGCATCGAGAACACCGGGCGATCGTCCGCCTCCGTCGCTCCGGCCGCGGTCCGAAGGAGGCTCACCCCCTGGAGTCGACTGCGATCGTGCTCGATCCCGGTGATGTCGAGGATCGTCGGGAACAGATCCACCAGCCCGACCCGGGATTCCACCAGCGCCGGCTCCCCTCCCGGAATCCTCACCATCAGTGGGACGTGAATGCTCTCCTGGTAGATCTGGTGCCCGTGGAACTTCTTCCCGTGCTCCCCGAACTCCTCGCCGTGGTCGGACAGGACGATGATCACCGTGTCATCCGTGAGTCCCTTCATCTCCAGGTAGCCCAGCAGGAACCCAAGCCACAGGTCGGTCCAGAAGATGTCCGAGTCGTACCGATCGACGTCCTTCTTCCCAAAGGACTTCCCCGGAGGCCCCCGGTCCACGTACGGCTCGTGCGGCTCCTCGAAGTGCAGCAGGAGGAAGAACGGCTTGTCGGTCCGGCGGTGCTCGAAGAACTCGATTGCACGGGTGGCGGCCAGGCGGCTCGAATCCCGCACCCACTTCTTCCATTCACTGTGCGGGTAGAGCGGCTCGTGCCGGTCGAAGTGGTCCTTGAAGCCGAGGATATGGGTGTCGATCCAGGCAGCCACCAGGGCGTGAGTCGAATACCCGTTGCGACGCAGCACATCCGTGACGAGCTCGTTCTCGGGAAGCAGCACGTACTGGTTGTTCTTCTTCGGCTTCCCCCACACCATGTACTCCGGGTAGCGCCCGGACAACATCGACGGGACCGAGATCCCCGTGGACGGGTACTGCGACACGGCCTGGGTAAAAACGAGGCTTTGCTCTGCCAGCCGGTCGATGTTCGGCGTGGTCTTCCGCTTGTAGCCGAAGGCATGAACGTGGTCCGCCCGCACGGCATCCAGCAGCACCACCAGGACGTTGTACTTGCGGGCAACCTCCGGCACGAAGGGGCGAGGGTCTCCCAGAAGCAGCCCCGCATGGCTCGAGGCATCGCTGCCGTCACAATCCTCGTCCACACCGTTCTCAGGCCGATCGAATGCCATCCGGTGAACCTGGTCGTTCGACTCGTCGCAATCCCCTCCGTCAAAGAGCCGGGTCTGACCGTCTCCGTCCAAATCCACAGCCTTCTTGAGCTTCGAGTAGACCAGCGACGTGAAGGGTGGCGCCGTCAGCGCTGTCGACGAATACGCCGGTCCCAGCAGCGTCGCCGTGAACAGTCCGCCCACCACCGCCAGACAGACGAACGCAGCAGCCAGCCTCAACGCCCTCGGCAGCTTCTGAACCGCCAGCGCAACCAGCGGCATCAGCACCAGCGACAACAGCGGGAACAGCAGCCGGGCCGCAGGATGCAGAAGCTCCGGCTCCCGCATCACGACCGCAAACGGTACCACCAGCCAGCTTCCCGGAAACGCAAACACCCAGAACAGGGCAAATCCGGGGGCGATATCCATCAACCCAAGCCGCCCCAGCAGTGCCACGGCCAGCCGCCCGGCCACTACCGCAGCCACCAGAGCCGCCCCGACCCCAAGCACCGAGGCCGAGCTGGTGAACATCACCTGGAGCGCATCATCCGAAATCGTAGAGCTGAGCTTCACCAGCACCCGGAAGACCGGAAACGGGGTGAACGCCAGGAAGAACAAGGTGAGGAACGTGTTCCACCAGGTCGTACGGTCCATCCCGTCCATCCAGCGGCGCAGGCCCGGCTCCAGGGATTTCAGCACCCAAAGCACCGGTACGCCGACCACCAGTGTCACCAGCACCGGAACCAGGCTCAGCCCCGATACCGAGGCCGCACCCAAGAGCCCGCCGCGGCCACCGTAGACAAACCACTCCAGCAGGCCCGCCGATACCCAGGCAAGCACCGCAGCCGTCGCCAGCGCCAGCATGCCCGGCAGGTGGCTCCCTGCGCCAAGCCCGTCCGATGTCAATCTGTCGTCAGCGTCCATTGGCACTTCGCCCCCAAAAGCATTCTGGACTGTAGCACAGCGGGGGCCCGGGGCAACTGGAAAGGATGCACAAGCCATCGGGGACGACACAACTCGGGTGATGAGGGGTCATCGGGCGAGTATTGTTGCCGGCATGTGCCTCAGATGAGCGCTCGGATGAGGGACGCCTGGTCCGGCCATCCGGCAACCAGATCGTGTTCGCCTCCGAGCTCGAAGTCTGTGTACTCGAATCCGGGGCTGACCGTGGTACCGAGCAGGGCGAATCGCCCCCCGGAGAGGAGCCTCGCTCCCTGCCAGGCACCGCGGGGAACGATGAACTGGGGGCGTTGCCCCGCGAGGAGATCCGCCCCCAGGACGATGCGCTCGGAGCGTCCCTCAGGGTGCAGCACGAGCATCTCGACCGGGTCTCCGAGGTAGAAATGGAAGACCTCGTCGGATTGGAGGCGGTGCATCCTGGACATCGATTGGGCCGTCAGGAGGTAGTAGATCGCGGTTCCGAGGCACCGGTCTCCCTTGTATCGAGACGGCAGCCCGCTGGCCGGGAGCGTCTCTTCGCTGCGCCAGGTCTCGGCAAAGTACCCGCCCTCCGGTTCGAGCGGCCGGAGGTTCAGAAGCTCAACCAACTCACGTTCATCCATGGATCCCTCGTGCTGCGAGCTACAGCTTCGATCCCTTCTTGCGATAGTCCTTCTTCGCAAGGGACTGTGCAAGTAGAATGGCGCTCAAGGCAAAGCAGTTCTTCCCGGGGAGGTTGAGCGCATGCGGTTGTTTCCGAAGAGCACGAAGGAACTGAAGTGGGCCGGGCTGCGGTTGCTCGTCGCCCTGGTGCTCATCGTTGTCGTCCCGGTGGCTGGTGCGTTCTGGTCCGCTTCCATGCCAGGGCAGAGCCACACCGGTTCGGTTCCTGCGCCCGCGACGGAGCAGACCCGACTGCAGGCAGCGCTCCGGCAGCATGTGGAGGAGTTGGCCGGCACGATCGGAGTTCGAAGCCGGTTCCTGGGCGATACACTTGGAAACTCGGCGCGGTACATCGCCTCGGAGCTCGCACAGATGGGGTATACCCCGGTTCTGCTGCCCTACGATACGGAGGAAGGAGAAGCAGCAAACGTCGTGGTCGAATTGCCTGGGACGACGGCGGCCTCGGAAATCGTCGTCGTGGGGGCGCACTATGACACGGTCCTGACCACCCCGGGAGCGGATGACAATGCCAGCGGGGTTGCCGTCCTTCTCGAGACGGCCCGGGCGTTGGCGGGAAGGGACTTCCCGAGGACGGTCCGGTTCGTGGCTTTTGCGAACGAGGAACCCCCGTACTTCCAGACGGGCGAGATGGGGAGCCTCCAGTATGCCAGGCATTGCCGCAAGGCCGGGGACGACGTGGTGGCGATGTACTCGCTCGAGAGCCTGGGGTACTTCGATGACGAGCCCGGGAGCCAGATGTATCCGCCGCCCTTCTCTCTCATCTACCCGGAAGAGGGGAGTTTCGTCGGCTTCGTCGGCGACCTGGCATCCCGACACCTGGTCCAGCGGGCGGTGCGTCTGTTTCGGGAGACGACGCCGGTTCCGTCAGAGGGGCTGGCCGGGCCCTCGTGGATCCCGGGAGTGGACCTGTCCGATCACTGGGCGTTCTGGCAGGAGGACTACCCGGCCCTGATGATCACCGACACTGCGCTCTTCCGCAATCCGCACTACCACAAGGCCGGAGACCTGCCGTCGGTGCTGGACTTCGAGCGCATGACCTGGGTCGCGTCGGGAGTGATCCGCATCGTGGAGGACGTGGCAACCCGCTGAGCCGGCTTCCGGGATCGTCAGTTGCACATGACTCCGGGATCGTCAGTTGCACATGACTCCGGAAACCATGCCCGAGTTGTTGCCCTCGTTGCACTCGGACAGCTTGCCCGCGGGATCGAGGACGACATAGATGTCGACGGGGCCGACGATGCCGGCCATGGGGAGCTTGAACTCGATCATGACCTCGCCGCCGGGCTCGAGGTCGACTTGCGTGTTGACCGTACCCGCCAGCCAGCCCCCCTGGTCCGGAGGGCCGACGAAGAACCCGATCTCGGCCCCCTTGAGCATGGGGAGCGTGCCCGTGTTGCGCACCAGGATCGCCAGGACCACGTACTCGGGGCACCCCATGGTGTCGACGGGCCAGGTCTTCAGCGTGCCGTCGGGTGATGCGAGAGGGTCGTACGCCATCTGGAGGTTGCAGCGGTAGGTGTTGTGGTCGGTCCACGACGGGGATTCCTGGACCGGAATGGTCCCGTCCTCGTTCACGTTGCTGATGTGGTACGTGTGCTGGTTCCAGATCCTGCGGGTGGAGACCCAGTGATCGGTGGCATCGCCCAGAACCCGGATGCCGTGGTGGCTCCCAAAGGCGTAGTCGTTGGCCGCGACCACGATCTCGGCATTGTTGTCCGCGTCCACGTCCGCGATGACCGGGTACTCGAACAGGGTTCCGCTCCCGTTGGGGATCGAGAAGACCACGTCTCCGGAGGGACCGGAGTAGACACGCAGGTTCAGCTCGTCGTTGTAGACCACCTCGGCCACGCCGTCCCCCTCGAAATCGAACACGGACGACCCGGTCATGGAGGAGGAGTAGTCCTGGGTCGTCTTGGACCAGAGGATGCTCCCGTCTTCGCCGTTGAACACTGTGTAAGCGGCCATGCCCGCAAGGCCGATCTCGGCCAGTTTGTCTCCATCGAAGTCGGCCACGTTCGGGGCCCCTCCGCCGGTTCCGGGTACGGCCTTGGACCAGACCAGAGCACCGGTGGCTCCGTCGCGCACGGTGAGCTGGCTGCCGGCCGCGACGACCACTTCCGGTGCGTTGTTTCCCGTCAGGTTTGCCACGGCCGGGAAGCCGCCCGCACCGCCCGAGTCCCACAGGAGCTTGCCGCACGGGACGTCGGGGCAGCCGGCGTGGAACGGCGACACGGCCCTGCCTCCCAGAGTCAGGTCGTCGAATCCGTCCCCATCCAGGTCAGCCACGGCCACCTTGTTGTAGGAGTAGGCCGATTCCTGCGAACCGCTCCACAGGATGTTGCCTTTGCCATCCAGAACCTTGTACTCGTGAATGATCTCGGGCGTGCCGTCGTGATTGAGGTCGGCAATGGCCGGGTCCCCGAGCCCGCTGCTCGCGCTCCAGAGGTAGGTTCCGTCGTTGTCCCAGCAATGGATGCCGCCCCCGTCCGAGGTCACCA
>Ga0233425_10005888_pt1 | contig 18799 bp, 17 predicted proteins | sample Watercolumn_Towu_2_FD_181712 | JGI IMG/M metagenome (GOLD analysis project Ga0233425, IMG submission 181712) | Freshwater microbial communities from Lake Towuti, South Sulawesi, Indonesia - Watercolumn_Towuti2014_140_MG | ecosystem: Environmental > Aquatic > Freshwater > Lake | place... | reverse complement strand
CTGCTTAGCATTCTTTTCCTGCTTTATCTTAACTTCATTATTTTGCACTTCGAAGACCACTTTCTGTCTTGGCCTAAGTCCAAGCAATTCCCTAATATCCGCAGGTATAACAACTTGCCCTTTCTCCCCCATTTCTCTTACAAATCTCATATTTTATCTAATATCTGCAAGTATTTAAACATTCCTACCTAAAGTATAACTTATTCCTACTTAATGGTAAGAATTGCCCTATAAAAATCTTTATAAATGCCCCGGGTTTATAAATGATATAAACCACATATTTTAACATGGCTACAACAGATTTAAAGGTTCAAAACATCGTTGCAACAACTTCTCTAGGAAAACCAGTCCCATTAACAAAACTTGCTCGTACTCAATCCAATACCGAATATAACCCCGAACAATTCCCCGGTCTTGTTTTAAGAATAAAACAGCCAAAATCAGCAGTTCTCGTATTCAGTTCGGGAAACCTAGTATGCACTGGAACAAAGTCCATAGCCCAAGTAAAGGAAGTAATCGAACAAGTTATAAAACAGATAGGAAAAATAGGAATTAAAATAACCCAAAAGCCAAAAATAACAGTTCAAAACATTGTTGCCTCAGGTTCAATTAATCTTAGCCTCAATCTTAACATCCTAGCACTCACTCTGGAAAACACGGAATACGAACCTGAGCAATTCCCAGGTTTAGTTTACAAACTTATCGACCCAACAGCAACATTTTTGCTATTCAGTAACGGAAAGCTAGTATGCACTGGGACAAAAAACAAAGAACAATTAGATGAATCAATGAAACAGCTTAATAAAAACATCAGACAAGCCATTGCTGCAAGTAAGTAATTTTCTCTTTAGCCAATAATTATTATATCTAACACTGATTTAATCCTCGTCAACTCTTAATTAGCATTTTAATAACCGTTTATAAGATAATATCTAATTTAACTCCAAAACTTCCAACTAATAACTCATAAATAATATCTCTGCTCGAGCCATCTTCTCATAAAACCTTAATGATGGACTTTTCTCTTCAGCAACAATAAATATCTTTCCAAGCCCTTCCCAGAATGAGAACCATCCAGCAGGCTCGCTAATTATGGTAAGTAGATTAAACCAAAAACCTGTGAAATTATGAATATATGTAGCAAACATCATAAAAGCGATTCCGACTGCAAACCATTTTGCCCCTTGCCACTTTATTTTCTTCAAATTATCCTGCTCAATTTGATAATGATGAATAAAATGATCTTTTAATCTCTTCTTGATTAGATTCTCATACTGCAATATCCTTATTCTAGAAGGCACCATAAACTTCAACTGAATATCGCCCTTAGGAGTATTTCTTACAGCCCTATTAGCTTCCTCAAGAAGGTCGTGAGAAATAGCTCTTTGATTATATGGTCTAGGATCGAAGTCTGAAAATATGTCGTCATATGTATCAAGAATCAAACTAACCTCTGACTGTTTAAGCAAATCTTGCTTTTCGTTTTCACCCATTTTTTGTTTATTTGAATTTTCCTCTTTTACCATATTTCCCTCTTTTTTTTAATGATTTGTCCTAATTAAACCTATCCAAATTTAACAATCTCAAATATAATCTCTTTATTAGTCATACTTTTTACCTTCCAAATCCTCTTTGCACCAGAAGTTGCGACCAAAGTCATCTTATCAAAAGTGATATCTCCATTCTCAGGACCATCAATTTGATATTCTCCAACTTCCAAAACATTTTCCTGTTTTTTCTGCTCTTCTTTTGCTTTTACCTGTTCATCAACCATACAAAATATAATAAAATGGCATTTAAAAGCTTGATGATTCCACTCAATAATTAACTTTCTCAACAAAGCAATCGTCGATATGACTCAAAAAAAAATCGATTAAGCAACACAATTTCATTTAAAAGCAACAATTTATCATTTTATAGTGAATCGCTATAAAAAGATATAGGTATAGAAAAGAATGTTTTGCCATGCACATTGATATATAAAGAAAAATATCCCCTATCTAGCATGGAACAGCACCTAGTTGTACCAAAAAGATGTTTTAAATGCGGAAACGTGTTTGATCTAGATTACGATATAGAACAAGAAGGTCTAGACTTTCTAAATCAAAAACAATCAAGCGTACCAGCAGAATTCTTTTGTTATTATTGCAGAGACAAACCATCAGAAAATGCAGAACTGGCAATAAATAAAGATCTTATGATTACTGAAGAGCTTCTAAACGACGAAGAATATCCTGAGTGAATAATGCAATCCTAAAGTTAATTATAAACTATGTGCGGAAATATCCTCATTGAACATCAAATAGTTAATTACAAATTACTCATCTAATTATAACATACGCAAACGTAACTAATGCGATTAAGATGTCATAAACCGCAAACCAAATAAAATTCTTTCTATCTCTTGATACAAACTTCAACAACAAATGAATTGTTAACATTCCGATTACAAATGCAATCAATGTCGGAATTATAAATTCTTTAGGCAATGTTTTATTCCCCAATTCTAATATGCTTGCTCCAAATACTGCTGGAATAGCTAAAAGAAATGAGAATTTCATTGCTGATTTCTCATTCAATCCTAAAAATAATCCTGAAGAGATTGTAGCTCCAGACCTAGAAATCCCTGGAAGAATGGCAAATGCTTGTGCAATACCAATCATCCATGAATCCTTCTGCCTCGGAACACTCTTTCCTACTTTCTTGCCACTAAAACTAACAATAAACAATAACAGAGAAGTTATCGCAAACCCGAACGCAACAACAAGCAAGCTAGAAAAAGCAGACTCAAAAACACTCTTCAAAAAGAACCCTGTAATTGCCGCAGGAATGCTTGCAATTATAATCATAAATCCTAACTTAGAATTTTCACTTTGCCATTTTCCTTTTAATATATCTTCAATAATATTTACTATATCTTGCCCAAAATAAACAAATACTGCCATTAATGTTCCGAAATGTAATGCCACATCAAATCCAACAGAGTTCACATATCCAAACAAACTAGAAAACAGAACTATGTGCCCAGAACTAGAAATTGGAAACCACTCACTTATTCCTTGAATAACTGCTAAAAGAATCATCGCGATAATATTTTCCATAATCTACCTTAAAATTACCACTTAATAAATCTAATGAACCTCAATATTAATAAAATAATTGATTAATAACATGCAAACAACAAAATAAATAACCCTAAGACTGCCCAACTCTATCGAACATTAGATAATATGAAATCGTATTAATATGACGCTCATTCAACAAAAATCCCTGGCTTTCCAGGCTTAGCCTTACTCGCCTTCCCCTCAGGATCATACTTGCTCTTATCATTAACAGCAAAAACCTTAACTTCCTTCTGCATTCTCTTACTCAAAATCTCCGAGTTATAATTGACCAATTCAAATGGCATTACATAAAGATAAATCTTCTCTCCATCTTTTCCTTGTTTTTCTTTGATAATTCTAAGAACATTGCTAATATCATTCACAGTCTTCTCAACATTCATCTCTGCCTCTGCAAATTTAACATCTATCTTGCTCTCATCAACTTTAGGCCATTCAGCAACGCTTACAAATCCCTTCCCTCCAACCTTTTCCCACATTTCTTCAGCAATATGGGGGCAAAATGGAGTCAATAACTTGAATGCGCTCTCCAAACTAGCCTTAGAAACCTCGTTTTGTGCTGAAATTAAGTCAAACAACTCTCTTAATTCGATAGTTGTTTTTCTATAATCTAATTTCTCTATCTGCTCACTAACTGCTTTAATTGTTCTGCCCAACTTCTGTTTAACTTCTTCAGAATCCTTTCCAATTTTAATATTATCTAATATAGAAATTGCTTTCTTAACAAACCTCAAACTTCCCTGAATACCCTTATCATCCCAATTAAAACCTTTGTCTGGAGAAGCAACAGAAACCAAATAATATCTTAGTGCATCTGTTCCATACTTCTTTATCGCCTCTAGAGGTTCAATTCCATTACCTTTTGATTTTGACATCTTTTCCCCGCCAGAACCATTTATCATTCCTTGATGGAATAATCTTGGAGCAGGCTCATCAAAATCAATCAATCCCAAATCGTGTAAGAACACAGTATAAAATCTACAATAGATAAGATGCATGCATGTATGCTCAGCCCCACCGATATACAAATCAATAGGCATCCAATATCTTGCTTTTTCCTTTGAAAATATCTCCTTTTTATTTTGAGGATCACAATATCTCAAGAAATACCATGAAGAATTTACAAATGTATCTAATGTATTTGGCTCTCTCCTTGCTTTCCCAGAGCATTTAGGACATTTAACATTCAACCATTTCTCATTTGTCTCCAAAGGATTTCCCTTTCCAAACTTAACCTCTTTAGGCAACTTAACTGGCAAATCTTTTTCAGAAACTGGAACAACCCCACATTTAGAACAATGAATTAATGGAATAGGCGTCCCCCAATACCTCTGTCTTGCAACACTCCAATCCCTTAACTTATAATTAACCTTCTTCCTCGCCAATCCTTCATCTTCTAAATGTTCTGTAATACGAACCTTAGCTTCCTCAGACTTAAAACCGTCAAATATTTCAGAATTAATCAAAAATCCACTACCTGTGTAAGCTTTTTCTAAATCTATATCTAATTTCTCGCCTCGCTCATAAGGTTTAGATTCAATTACTCTCTTAATTTTTAGGCTATATTTCTTAGCAAAATCAAAATCTCTCTGATCATGTGCTGGAACAGCCATAACCATCCCGCTCCCATAATCTGCAACTACAAAATTTCCAGCATAAACTGGAACTTTTTCATTTGTTGCAGGATTAATAGCATAACTTCCAGTAAACACCCCTTCCTTTTCCATTTCAGCTAATTCTTTCTCAGAAACAGATTTTAATTTCTTCAAAAATTTCTCAACTTCCTTTTTCTGTTCCTTAGTTACAAGTTCATTCAATCTAGAATGTTGAGCCGAAACAACAACAAATGTAACCCCATATATCGTGTCGGGTCGAGTTGTGAATATAGGCCATTTCTCACCATTGACTTCAAAATCAATCTCAGTTCCAAAACTCTTTCCTATCCAATTCTTCTGCATAGCAATAGTCTTCTCAGGCCAATTCAATTTATCATACCCTTTCAATAATCTATCAGCATAATCAGTTATTTTCAAATACCATTGATTCATATTTTTTATCTCGACTTCAGTATCCTCATGTCTCCAGCAATTTCCATTAACAACTTGCTCATTTGCAAGAATAGTATTGCACTTAGAACACCAATTAACAGGAGATTCTTTCTGATAAACCAATCCTTGCTCAAACATCTTTAAGAATATCCATTGATCCCACCTATAATATTCGGGATCTGCAGTATTAACAACTCTTGACCAGTCATAAGTAATTCCTAGTGCTTTCTGTTGTTTTACAAAATTAGGTATAGACTGATTAGTGTAATCTTCTGGGTGAGTCCCTACTTTTATCGCAGCATTTTCTGCAGGCAATCCCAATGAATCAAATCCCATAGGATGTAATACATTGAAACCTTGCATTATTTTAAATCTTGCAAATATATCCCCGATAGTATAATTAAACGCATGCCCCATATGAATCCCTGTCCCAGATGGATATGGAAACATTTCTAAAACATAATACTTCTTTTTCTTCTTATCTTCCTTAACTTCAAAAATCTTCGCCTTTTCCCACCTAGCCTGCCATTTTTTCTCAATTTTAGCAAAATCTATCTCCTTCTCAGACTTTCCAGATTCGATTCTTTTTATACCATCATCCTTAACTGATTTTTTTGCCATATTATTTTTTACCTTCCCATTCTAATAAGAACTGCTTTAAAAATTTTTCAACAAACGAATATCTTTGCTTAGCAATCTTCTTAGCCTCGGGAGTATTTAATGTCTCAGGAGTAATCTTTAAAATCTTAGCATAAAACCCATGTATCGTTGAATCAGACTTATAACCTGGATAAACTTTTCCAAAAGGAATTCCTTCTCGGTAAATAGGAATACCTATCTTTCCACCAGTCGAAAACATCCTCGCAATAGTTATTGCTCCCAATGCATCAAGCCTATCAGCATCCTGAAGGATTTCTGCCTCCTTCGTTTTAGGTTTAATACCTTTGCTATGCCTGTGTACTTTTATAGCATAACAAACTAAATCTATCTTGCTCTTTGGAAAATCAGTTTTCTCCAAAATCATCCGAGCCATTTCAGCACCATGATCGGCATGGCACTCAACTTCTCCGTTATCTTCCTTCAATCGAGAAATATCATGCAACAATGTAGCTGCCCTTATAACATCTAAATCTAATTGTTTACCTTTAGCCAATCTTAATGCTAAATTATAAACCCTCTTAGTATGATCAAAAGCGTGACTGCCTCCAGGCTCGTAATTAGTTTGAATTGATTCTCTTAATTTATCAAAAAATTGATCTTCCATATTAAAATCCGTCATTCAATCCATTCAGTAAGCCCTTTTTTCTCAATTGAATGATCTGGCCAGAAGAATATTTGAAAATAACGTCTGCTTTCTCTTTATCAAATTCCCAAGGTTCAATTAAAACAATATCTTTCAATCTAAGCCACATACTTCTCTTAAACCTTCCAGGAACCCTGCAATTAATCAACTTTCCATCAGCTAATTTAACATTCATTTTATTAGCTCCAAGCCTTTGAACAACAATCCCTACTTTCTCTTCGCCTCTTGGAAGTCTAACTCTAGCCGTTTGCTCAACAGGCATTCCTGCAGCAGGCTCTGCACCCTCTTCAACTACTTCTTCAAAGTCTCCATAATCTCCCATCACATGACTAAAAATCGCTGTTTTTTAAGCCTTTGCGTGAGCAACCTTGTCTTCCTTAAGACTTTCTAAGTCTTATTTTGAGCCTTTGCGTGAGCAACCTTGTCTTCCTTAAGACTTTCTAAGTCTTATTTTGAGCCTTTACTATATACTGATACCCAAACCTTATATATGCTATTTCCTTAAAATAAGTATGATTCAATCAAAATTCTCAGGATCAAGAATTTACTCTTCATCTGAAGATGCATTTACCCTATTTGAAAAATCCTCTTTTGGAGAAAAAAAGTCAAACAAAGTAGAATATGCTCTAGTAGAAGCTCTTTTTCTTGTCTCAGAAGGTAAAATGCAAGTTTTCTCAGGTAAAAAGGCCCTCAATGAAGAACAGTTAATCAAAAAAATAAAAAAGATAGACAAAAAAATAGAAACAAAACTCTCAGTCTTTTCAGATTTAAGAAAAAAAGGTTATATAATCAAGACAGCACTCAAATTTGGAGCAGAATTCAGAGTTTATGACAAAGGATGTACTCCAGGATCAATCCACGCTCGTTGGCTTCTATATACTTCAAGAGAAAATGAAACAATTAACTGGCATGAATTTGCTGGAAAAAATAGAATTGCCCATTCAACCAACAAATCTTTATTAATCGGGATAGTAGATGAAGAAGGCGATGTCAGTTATTATGAAGTCTCCTGGCTCAAACCTTAAACCATCAAAATCAAACATCGAGCCCAAATATTTATAACTCCTTTTTTTGTAAGCAAGATATGATTGATGTTGACAAAGCAAATTCAAATAAAGAGAAGATAATTCAAACAATTTCAACTCGAGGTCCTAGTCTGCCGGTACACCTCGCCCAAGCAATGCAGCTTTCCCCATTATTCACTTCCGCCTTCCTTTCAGAATTATATAATGAAGGAAAAGTAAAAATAAGCAATATGAAAGTTGGATCGTCCCCACTATACTATCTTTCAGGTCAAGAAAATATGCTGGAAAATTTCATAGATTATCTAAATGCCCGAGAAAAGGAAGCCCTTTATCATCTAAAGAAAGAGCAAATCTTAGATGATGAATTACAAACCCCTGTAATAAGAGTCGCTCTCAGAGCTATAAAAGATTTCGCATTACCAATCAGAATAACTATTGGGGGCAAAGAGAAAACATTCTGGAAATACTACCTGATTCCAGAATCAAACATCAAGCCCATTTTAGATAATATAATTAATCCAAAACATAAAGAAGAAGCCAAAGAAGAAAAACACGAAAAACAATTGCCTCTAGAACCAACAATCACTCCCGAAAAAGTAACTGAAGAACCAGTAATCAACACGACCATTTCTGAAGCCCTTATAACAGAATCTCCAAAGCCAATAGATTCAGAAGAAAACATCTCCGTCAAAAAAACAAAGAAAAAATCAAAAGACAAAGAAACAAAAGAGTCAAAATTCTGCGAGAATGTAAAAACCTATCTTGCTTCGAAAAACCTTGAAATAATGGAAATGATAGAAGAAAAGAAAAAAGAATTCATCGCAAAAGTTCGAACAGACACTATGTTTGGGAAACAAGAATATTATATTATAGCCAAAGATAAAAAGAAAATATCTGAAACAGACCTATCAACTGCATTCCAAAAATCAAACGAAAACAAAATGCCTTCAATTATTCTTTCAGCAGGAGAGCCAGACAAAAAAGCAAAAGAACATCATAAAAGCATAAAAAACATCGTTAAATTAGATAAATTGTAAACTGATAAATCATAAACTGTTATTCTATATACTTCTTTCATCAGGAGTTTTACTAGAAGTATTGTGAGATATTTTCTTTAAAAATGGTCTCTCACTTCGAAAACAACAATTCGGATTTTAGGCTTTTTCATTGAGATATAAAACATTGTTAAAAGCAGAGATAATATTCATGATAGCAAATATGATAATAATCGCTCTTGCAGGAGTATTAATCTTTAAAGAGAATTCAAGCTTAACAAACAAAATAGGAATAACATTCGAAATAATAAATCAACTAAATAATAATCTAAACAGAACTAATATCTGTAATCTCTAACAGGCATTTCTTCGGTTTTCTTAACTTTCTTAACCTTTGTTTCCATTCTTCTCAATCTAGCAATATATCCTGCAATTTTATTCCTTGTAGATTTTGAAGGCATTGAATTTCCAAGATTTACCTTATTATGATTAAACTCAGTTGTAAATCTATCTTTATCCTTCTCCATCAATTGCTTTGATGTTCTCTTTATCAATAATGATTTGATTCTTCCCATCTCTATCCTTCAGAATTATCCTTTTTAAAGCTTTCACTCAATTATTTTTTACCCTTCAAAGCCCTATCCAGCTTGCCTTCTATTCTTTTCATATCATCCATAATCCTTCCAACATCCCTCCATCTCTTATAATTTAACCATAAAGCGGCACTTTCAAAAATAATCCAAATTACTGCTGCTATTCCTGCAGCTTTCATCCACAATGCAATTTTACCAACTTGCAATACTAGCCCCGTAGATGCATTTACTGCCTCTGCTACAACCATCTCTATAACAATAAAGTGAAGTTTAAAAACCTTCCAACGTTCCTAATTCTAAGGCTGCGTAGCTCAGTGGCAGAGCAATGCTCTCATGAAAATTCAATTGGGAAAGGCATAGGCCGGGAGTTCAATCCTCCCCGCAGCCATATAACATGATAACTGACAAAAATTGCATATTCTGTAAAATAGCGCAAGACGAAATTAAAAATGAAAAATTAGCAGAAACAAATAACTTCTTCGCAATCTTAGATATTCATCCAAAAGCTAAAGGACACACATTAATAATTCCAAAAAAACACTTCGGAACACTATTAGACATTCCGAACACTTTGGGTCAAGAGCTATTAGAAATAACAAAACAAATCTCATCAAATATATTAGACAAGAAACAAGGAAATGGATTTAATGTAATAATGAACAATCTTGCATGTGCGGGACAAGTTGTAATGCACGCACATCTTCATATAATCCCTAGAAAGGAGAATGATGGGTTAAAAAGTATTGTTTAATTAATTCTTTTTCATTTATTCAATAAACCATATATCCAACCAACCAACATTCCAGCAAAAATATAAATTGCAAATGTAATGAATGGAATTATCCCATAACCGTCAGCATTGTTGTGAATACCATTCAAATCATGAGCTGCTAATATAAATTAGTCAAATATAATGAAAGTTTACATGTCAAATCCATAATTTCATAATAACAATTGAATATTCCAATTAAAAATACCCCTGTATAGAATATGAATCCTATCATCCCTCCCTTCAGCCAATAACTCCAATTCTTCCAGCCCATTTTACTTAATACCATTTGTACTAAACAAACTCGTATAAAACCCTTCTTTTAAAAACTGTCTATTTACTTCTTCTTTTTTGAAATTCTTTCCAAATAAATATCTCCATAATGAAATTGGCTCCATATGATATGTTAAAGCAGCATTCAATTTTCTTATCTCTTTTGCAAATTTAGAATTCTCTTTAAAGACAGGAACAGGCATTTTATTGAAAACAGCTCCTAAACTCATTTTATCATCAGGAATCCTCGCAACCACTGGAATCCCAATTGTTCTTTCTATACTTCCCACATCAACCTCAAACTTAGGATCTCTGCTTTTATTAATAATTATTCCAGAGACATTCTTCCCCCTCTGCTTAGCAAGTTTTGCAGCTTTCAATGTACAAGTTAAAGTAGGATAATCTGGAGTTGTAACAACAAACAGATAATCTGATGCCAACATAGTAGAAAGAATTTCATCATTCAATGAAGGAGAAGAGTCTATAACAATAAAATCGTAATCATCTTTCACCTTGCTTAATTTATCTCTCAATTTTAGAACATTTAACTCTCTATCATAAGAATAACTTCCTGGAACAACATCAACTCCAAACCTTTTGTGGATTGCAGACTGCATTCTTGTTTTTCCGGCAAGAACATCATGCACCGTCTTCTCAGGTTCGACAATATCCATGTGCAATCCTAAATTAGGGGCAGAATAATTAGCATCAATCAGCAAAACTTTCTTACTATAATAATTAACTAAATCTGCAGCCATAGAACTAGATATGGTAGTTTTACCAACTCCGCCCTTTATAGCAATTATCCCTATTATTTTTCCCATATTAGGTAAGAGAGAAACCTTTCTGCTTCTCTTTATTTAGAACATTATTCGGATCAATTACAACCCCTTTCCCATTTATAATCTTAAAATCCACTATTTTTCTCTTAAATCCAACTCCTCTCATCTTCAATATTTCTATAGCTGATACTCTGTCTCCCGAATTATAGATGACATTGTAAAGAACCACTATACCGTCTGAAAGGAAAGAAACTGCCTCCCCCTCTTCTTTATAGTTACTGCCGACGTGACTTGGTGCAGCTACTTCTCTAATCAAAAAGTTAGTTATTTTATTTTTTTCCAAGTATCTAAATAACTGCTCCATATAAACCCTAAATCTACTTTCCTGGCCTGAGAACGCTGAAGCTATAGAAGATAAAGAGTCTATAACCACAAAGTCTGGTTTAAAGTCGGTAGGAAACAAGACAGGATCTATTTCAATCAATAACTCTTTCTTAGCAGCACTCAGCAATGCCTCAACACTCCTGGAAACATCCAAGGCATCAAATCTCTGTATTCTCAACAAACCTTTTTTAACGAAATCATCAACTTTCCAATTGAAATTTCTCATGTGCTCAAGCAACCTTTCCTCAGGCTCTTCAAAACTCATATACAATCCCTTTTTTCCCTGCAAACACAGTCCATTCAGAGTAGCAAGACAGAATATGGTTTTTCCCGACCCCGGACCACCCTCAATTAGAACCGCTGCTCCAGATGGAATACCATATCCTTTTTCAAATAATGCATCAAAACCCTTAACTCCCGTCCTTATATAACTCTCCCCCAAAACAATATTCCCGACCTTTGTGCTCTTTCTAACTTTAACTCTAACCTTAACTTTTTTAACTTTCAACCTACTGCTCTTTTTTTTATTCATTTTATCAACCTAAACAACCAAAACAATAAATTGTATTTAAACTTTCCCCTTTTCGATTTTCCTACATTTCTAACTAATTTTTTTAGCCTGATTGACTTACTCAACACTTCAGATTTGACAGATTCTTTACCATGCCTAATAAAACTCCTATCTGCCTTAGCCAATGCCTCCTTGACCTCTGGAATTTGCCTATCTATATCTCGGATCATATCCTGAAATGCTTTCATTTTTACACTAAACTCCACTTCAGACATCTTCTTAGTTTTAAAATAGCTCAATTGCATCTTCTTGATTAATTCATTTATCGAAATCTTCCGAATATACAAATTATTAAGTTTAGCTCTAAGCAAAAACAGATATATAACTCTCCAAAATATAATCAAAAGTATAACAAAACTGCCAACCCCTATTGAAAGACTCTTCCAATTCTCTCTAAAGAAACTCTTAATAGACCGGGTAGTCGCTAAATAAAATAAATTAAGCGTTGTCTGACTTGCCTGAACCTCTGAAAGTTTGGCATATCCCTTGTCTATCAAAGGCAGAGTGTCTTCAAATCTCTCTTCCTGAAAGGATCTCAAAACATTGAAATATTCATTGTCCATAGAAGAGAGATTAATCTGCAAACCTGCCTTGGTATAGGTATCGTTAAACACTACTAATTCATCCTGTGCTTTCAAAGCATTTTTACTAACAGAACAAACTTGCTCAGCATCATCTAAAATAATTTTATAATCTGCTATTCTACCTTGATTCTCCAACGCGACCTGTCCAGCGTATAATTGTAATGCCTCATTTAAAGACTCATTGACTCTAGTTACTCTAATACCTCTGCTCTGCATCTCACCTACACAAATAATCGCCTTGTCAATCAAACCCGCAGCCTGAACAGACTTGTTGCTTCTTCCAATCTCATAAGCAGAAACACCTCCAGCAAATAATCCTAATGCCAATAAAAATAATAATCCAAATACTAAAACATTATTCGCTTTTTTCATTTAAACACCTCAAGTCCTACATAATAATGGATCTTTTTAACACTTACCCTAAAAATTAGTTTCATAAGACTTATTTCCCCCTCCCAAACAACCCCACAAATCTTCCCTTCCCCTTCAATGCCTGCTTAGCCTCAATGTTTGCCAAACGTTCATCTATAATTCCAAGTCTTCTGTTATAACTTTCCAACCTTAATTCATATGATTTTGTTTCCATCTTACCCTGCTGCAAGTATATTTTCTGTATTTCTTTAATCAAATCAACTATTCTTTCTCTCTCCTGTTTCAATCTTGTCTCCCCAGAAGTAAATCTCAAAGCATATGCTCTCTTACTTTCGCATTCAATCAACTTTTCAATTATTTCAGATAATTTACACTCATAATACTTTATCGATTGTTCATACTCCTCAATGCTCATCTTCTTCTTTTCAAATGCATCAACCTGAACAACCTTAATCAACTGCTGGAATATTCTTTCCTCATCTTTTAATTTCCTTATCTTTGCTCTTAATAACTGAACCTGCCCAACTTTAAACCCGGTAAATCCTAATAAAATCAAGAAGAACGCCGACAGAGATATCTCCCGAGGGTTATTTTTTAGATAGTAACTGAATTTACCTATTTCTCCCTTAACTTCCAAGGCATAAGTAACTTGCGCCTCTTTAGCTCGAGCATAAGCCTCTGAATATTCTGCCCTTGAAAGAGAAAGTTGAGCAAGTTTAACTAATCTTTTGCTTCCATCCGTATTAATGCCTTTTTGACCTGCAACATTCTCTAAACTAATCATCTCTTGCACAATCTTATAAGCCCCAAGAGCATTATTTGCTTGCTCCTGAATAGTTTGACTATTCTCAACAATTTTTTCATAGTGTAAACTATCAAATGCCTCTTTAGAAGCATTCAGCAATCCCTCCAATTTATCCGTCGACAAATTTAATTCCATCATTTTCTGCAATAAATCAGCCATCCCATCAATCAATTTGAGGGCATTTTCCGCACTCACTTCAACAACTTGCAGAACAATTCTCTTATTTTCATTATAATTCCTTCCAGCAAGATTTCCAGTAATATAAACTAATATTTCTTGCTTGCCCAATTTCAGATAACTAGGCGAAGTTATTTTCATGATTATATTTATTTCATCTCCTGGTGCAAGATAAGAAACGCTATTTGGAATAATTTGGATATACTTTGCAACATCTCCGGAGACACTAAAGTTAAGACTACTGAATGAATTATTCACATCTTTGTTCTTAAATGGAATGACAATCTCATTTGTCTGACCTCTTACAAATACATAGTCTATTCTTGTCTCGCCTGCGCCTCCTCCGCCACCGCCTCCACCTCCACCTCCACTATTAGTTGTAACTGTTTGTGTAGCCGAACAAGCACTTGGATCAGCAGTAATCATGTCTGCCTTGCATGTGTTGCAGTCTTCTCCAAGATCAATGACCCCGTTTCCGCAATATGGACAATCCGGATCATACAAAGTACTTCCATTCCCAAGCAAGTCCTTGTCACATTGTTCAACACAATAGCCATCTGAAATAGGATTACATAAGAACCGAACACTAAAACTATTATTCAAGACGCTAATATTATTTGCGTGAACAATTTGATTTCCAAACTGATTAAACCCTAATGAATTTAGCATGAATAAGTATGTGTTGTTTGTGCTGACTGAATTGGCAAAATCACTTAGATTAAGAATTATTGAATTGTAATGCGTCTCTCCAGAAACCCCATCACTAATTCTATTGTAAAAGAATTCTGTGCTACCATTTTTTAGATTGACTGAATCTGAATCATTTGCATAACTAACATTAAATAACGAATCAAATAGTATAGATGAACTTACATTATAAGCACTCATATTTGCACTTCCGTCTCCAACACCATTTCTTATAGAAGAATTGAAAACAACAGTCTGATTAGTCAAATAAATATCATAATATGATGAATTTCTCTTAATAACTGATGCAGAATCTCCAACAACTACTGGATCTAGCTGTGATTGATATAAGTATGGTCCAGAAGTTGAAATTAAAGTTGCAACTAAACTATCTGTGTGTGCTATTTCCGAATTTCCACTATCTTCCTCAACGGTTAAATTCAAAGCATCGCTGTATATCTGGTTTCTATAATTAAAGTACAACTTAACGTTCACACTCTGCCCAGCAGTTATATGCTCATAAGGCCAACTTGGTCCAAAATGATCATCAATTCTCAATGATCCCTCCCCAGACTTCAAAAGATTATGATAAACTATGAAATTCAATGGGCAACTACCTGTATAATTAACATCCCCTGTGTTGTAAATCGTGAAGTTCACAAAGTTCTTCTTTTCATTAAACCCAAAGAACTGCCCTAAATCACCTCCATTACTCAAACTCATATTCCAACTACAATCCCATGCCGACTCAAAACTATAATTACCACTCACATTCCAATTTCCAGAAGTATCATTTGTCCAAACATAGAATGTGTAATTTGTCTCACTAGGTTGAGTTACAAAACTTGTATTGTAAACTGCACTTAAATTAGTTCCCGAAAGCAACCCCATAGGAATATCAGCCCATAATGAACCATTGTAAACCCTGAGTAAAGTAGTGTTTATTCCAGCAACATTATCAGTTATTGTTGCATTTACATAAATTCTTACGTTAGGATCAATCGAATCATTGTAAATATTATTCATCGGGCTATAAACAACTGCACTAATGAGTGGCTTTGTTGTGTCTACCATTATCGTTCTGTTTTCAGTGACTCCTCTATTCCCAGATAAATCAAATATTTCATAGAACCAGCTATAAATTCCGTCGACAAGATTAACCACAACTCCAACTGTCGCCTGAAGAGTATCTGCTCCAAAATTAGTTATCGCAGTTACATTTACCAATCCACCAGTTACGTTGTAAATGTAGAGTGAAACATTTCTTATTCCTAGATTATCTCTAATCGTAGCACTAAAATTATTCCCGGAAGAGCTAGAATAATAATTATTATCAATAAGTTGAGTTCCATTTGGTAAACTTCTATCCAAGAGTATTCTTCTTGTTTCAGTCCATCCAATCATTCCGACGCTATCATTTGCAGAAGCGTTTACATAATACCATCCATCCTTCTGGTTAGTAAAATTAATACTATTCTCAATATTCGCAACATTATTATTTAACAAACTTCTATTTATCTCAACTCCTGTTTCATTGTATGTTCCATTATACAAATAAACAATTATGCTATCTAAATTCATATCAATATCATTTCCAGTTACATTCACGAATATATAATCCTTAGAATAATTGCCCGATAAATCGGAATTATCATTAAACACAATTGTAGGATTAGTATTTCCTCTTATTCTTCTTGTTTCGCTACTATTAATATTCCCTGCTAAATCATAAACTGTAACCTCGTAATAATAATCGTCCTCGGAAGCAACCAATCCAGATTGATTATAAATAAATTGCCAATTACCATCACCAAGATTGACAAAATTACTTACATTTGCAGAAGTAAACAACATCGTGCTACCATTCCAATTATAACTTACATTGCCAAAGACACTATCATTAAATCCAAATCCCGAATCTGCGATAGTCACATTAACATAAAACCAATCCTTTCTTGCACTTCCATTCGCCGGATTTGACTCACTAAAAGAAACAACTGGTTTAACAGTATCAAACACCGCAGTCCTATTTTCAGCCACAGTAAAAATATTACCTGTCAAGTCGAATATGTTCCAAAACCAAGTATAAACTCCATCAACCAAGTTAACAACAACTCCGACAACAGCTTGCAAGGTGTCTTGTCCGAAGAAATAAGTTGTCTGATTAACAATCTGCCCCGCATTATTTACGAGATTCAATGTCGCATTTGCCAATCCGTAATTATCAGTTGCATTTAATGTAAAATTCATACTTGAATTAGTATATGTGTTATTAACTGGTAAAATTGAATTCCCGCTAGGCGCATCAGAATCTAAAAATGCATCGACTGAAATAAAATTAGTTGCCTTCACCCATGGAGTAAAAAACTGATTGGAATCACTATACAATCCCAATTTAGGAAGAATATTCGTAGTCGTTGTAGGGATTGTAAATGTATTATTTGACTTATAATGTCTACTTTGTGAATAAATTTGACTAACTTCTGATGCATTCAGAGTCCTGTTCCATATTGCCAATTCATCTATAAATCCCTTAAATGGATATATGTTACCTGGATATGACCCTATCTTTAAGTTATACCCGAGAGGATTAGTGATAGTAAATGCTAAACCTTGAGTTGAATCGACTGCACCATTGATATAGTAAACTATATGTGTATCATTATGAGTCATGACTATATGATACCATCTTCCGCCCTGTAACGTTGCACTAGAAGATTTCTGATTATTTGTGTCTACCCCACAGTTTAGCTTAGAAGTATAAATTTCACAATACCATCCCTTATTACTAGAATTCATCTTTCCAACAATATTTTGTTCCGTACTAATAGCATTACTATACACCCAAGCAGACATACTGATATTAGTATAAGCAAGAGGATTATTTAAATCTGAAACATTCATATAAGAACCAATTCCATTGAGACTGAGACCAAGATTACTTGAAACTCCCCTCCCGCTATTTGTCCAGTTAGCCCCATTAACCATATTTCCGTTATTTCCCCCACCACAAGAATCACTAGCCCCATCAATCCAACAAGAAACAATCCCTGATGATGCAGAATAATTATAAGTATTACTATTCTGGATGTCAGTTATGTTCTGTTCTGAAGTATACTGCCAGTTTGCTCTTCCTCTTGAGTATAAATCAGAAACTTCTGTTGCTGATAAACTTCTATTCCATATCATTACTTCGTCTATTGAACCATTGAAAAATGCTAAATCATTGTTTGACATACCTATATATTTACCAAGTTTTACACTTACTATACTGTCTAATAATTTGGTTGGTGCAGTTCCAATTACAGTTTTGGTACTTGATACGTATGCTCCATCTAAATATAAATTTCCAATTCCACTAGCTAAATCTATAGAACAAGTTAAATAATGCCATGAGTTATCAAAAATGACTTGAGAAGTAGTTTGCCATTGAACATAATTACTCGCAGTATAATTATTTATAAAACACATAAATCTCCCTGTTGCCTCTAAGGAGAATACTGTTGCTCCAGTATATGTAACAGAAGAACGATATTTTGAAATTATTGTTTGTTGTGTAGATAAACTATTAGTCTTTACCCATGCAGACATACTAATCTTATCACTTACATTATTCCATAATGAATTCATATTACTTAAATTTACATATCCACTACGCCCATCAAACGTAAGCGTTTGATTATACTTCCCAGCACTCAATAAATTTGTTCCACCATTTGCAACTCCAGTATTCCCATTTCCAGAGCTATCTGTTATGTTTGCACCAATCATATTTACTTCTCCGCCATGATTACTATATATTGATGTATCTTGTGTAGTAGTTGCCCACAAACTCGTTGCATCTTTATCCATTAACCATTCGCCTACTAACCCAGACCTGTTCATATTAGGGTCCACAATTCCTGTGCTTTCATTATTATAGATATTTGCTATTTCTGTTGCTGTTAAACTTCTGTTCCACATACGAACTTGGTCTATTGAACCGTTAAAATAGTTTGAAGGAGCTGATAGTGCTCCGATACCTAAAGTATTTGCGTTCATTGTTGGTGTACCATAATTCCCTAAATTAGTATTATTCAAGACACCATCAAGATAAATATATAATCCTGAAGAGTTATATGTTCCAACAAGATGATGCCAATTAGTATCTATAGTTCCAGTTGTTGAAACACTTGTTACTGTTGTTGTAGTATTTGACACTAAAAATATAGGTGTATTTGTAGAAGCACCAAATGCAAGATAATGCCCCCCAGAACTTGTTAACTGTGATGAAAGTATAATCGAAGCAGAACCACCGCCGCTATTTCCT
>Ga0233425_10005887_pt1 | contig 18800 bp, 22 predicted proteins | sample Watercolumn_Towu_2_FD_181712 | JGI IMG/M metagenome (GOLD analysis project Ga0233425, IMG submission 181712) | Freshwater microbial communities from Lake Towuti, South Sulawesi, Indonesia - Watercolumn_Towuti2014_140_MG | ecosystem: Environmental > Aquatic > Freshwater > Lake | place... | reverse complement strand
TAAGGCGATGGCCTCCCAGCTTTGGGAAGTGGCAATTCATCGAGTTAGGCGCAGTTTTGAACAAACCCATGGTGCCAATACGTTCATTGCAGGCGATACAAATGAAATTGGCTTGGAAGTTATTGTGGGCGGTAAAAATAGTGGTGATCGTTATCGCATCAAAAATAATGTTGTAACGATGGTGCATCGTCATATGCACGGCACCGTTGTAACTATCTTCACAGAAAGCACTACCGATACTGGCAGTGGCTATCTAAGCCGCAGCTACACAAGTGAATATTCAGATCCAGTTAGCGGTGAAAATAAAGGGGGCATCAGCCGCTTCACAGACTCTTTCACCCCTCTAGGTAAATCTAATTTATGGGTTCTTAAGGAAAGGCTGGTGGCCAGTGATGCCTTTGCAGACACCCCAGCCAGCCAGCAATCCTTCCGATTTGAAAATATGGAACTTCTCAGCTGAAGGGTTTGGTTATTCAGAGATCGGGTCAATCGTTTTAAGGCGCTCATTGAGTTGTAGGGCCATTGATTGGCGGCCAACCGCCAACACTTTGAGGGTGTCTTCATGGAGACGTAATTGGGCATCAGCCACCTGCATGCCCCGCACCAATTCCTTCACATCATCGGGGAGGTTATTTAGGTCGTAGCGCTTACCCTCAAAAGTGAGTACTGGATTTTCCTGGTCGCCAGAGTTAGTCATCGGAGCTTTTGAACCTTGGTTTGAGGTGCGGGGTCAATGTACCGGGCTCTCAGAATTAATAGCGATATGGGGACGCTTAAAAAAGAACATCAACAGGTGGCCCACTTGGGCGGTTTCCGTGAGCTCCCATCCCTCCTGGCCTAGGAGATTGAGAAAATGTTGAAGCTGGGCGGCTGGATGCTTCGGCAAAGACTGATTTTTGGCATAAAAATCTGGAAATTCCCGAGCGATGAAATCTGGGCTTAAGGCCCCACCAAGGCGTTCACTGGCCGCCTCTGGGGTAGGAGGTTGGGGGGGCGGGCCACTCTCCACATTGATATGAATTACCCGATATTCCCAAGTGGAGGCGTTATCAATCATTGGAGGATCTAATTAGTTGACGATTGCACAGGTCGCGATAGCGACCACCGGCCTGCATCAGCTGATCGTGGCTGCCCTGCTCAATGATGCGGCCATTCTCCAGAAATAAAATCAAATCAGCACTTTGCACAGTCGAGAGGCGATGGGCGATTACCAACACTGTGCGGCCCGCCATGGCCTGGGCCAAACCCTGTTGAACCGCCTCCTCTGCCTCCGCATCCAAGGCGCTGGTGGCCTCATCGAGCAATAAAACAGCTGGATTCCCCAGAACCGCGCGGGCAATTGCAATTCGTTGCCTTTGCCCGCCTGAAAAATTGCTACCACGCTCCTCCACCCTGGCCCCGTAGCCCCCCGGCAAAACTTCGATGAATTCAGCTGCATTTGCTAACTGGGCCGCCCTTCGCAATTCCGCTTCGTTAGCAGGGCGTCCAAAACAAATTGCATCTGCAACAGTTCCTGAAAATAAAGTGGTGTGTTGAGGCACAAGGGCCACCGCTCGACGCAACTCACAAGCCTTCAATTGCCTTAAATCAATGCCATCGAGTAACACCTTGCCCTGCTGAACAAGATTGAAACGCAGTAATAGGGAAAACAGAGTTGTTTTACCCGCGCCCGATGGCCCCACCAAGGCCACCACTTGGCCGGGTTCAATTCGCAAATTAAGCTGATGCAGCACAGGTTCATTGGGGTTGTAGCCAAAGCTCACCTGCTGCAATTCCAGGCCACCTTGAAGTTTTGGTAAATCCGTAGCCCCGGGTAAATCGGCAGGTTCTATCGGTTCTGCCTCAATGGCCCGCAAGCGAAGCAAGGAAGCCTGACCCTGCTGGAATTCGTTGAAGTTTGTGGTTAGGTGCGAAATCGGATCTATCAACATCAACAAAGCCGCCACGTAACTGCTGAATCCAGCCCCAGTCAATTCGCCTTTACTGATCCTTCCCGCCCCGATTAACAACACGGTGAGGATGCCGGCAGCTTCAATAAATCCCACCACCGGGTGTTGCAGAGCAAGAAGGCGCAGGGTTCGATAGCGGGCTCGACGATGCAAATCAATTTCAGTTTCAAATCGCTGCTGCAACCATGGCTCTGCGGCGAAGGCCCGCACAAGCGGTAAACCGTTGATAGCTTCACCAAGCAAACCAGCCAGTTCACTTACTTGTTTTTGACTACGTTCCGCTGCCCCCACCACCTTGGCGCCAAAACCACTCACCAACAGGGCTACCAAAGGGGCCAAAAACAAGGTGGCAAGTGAAAGCTTCCAATCCAGATAAACCATGTAGCCAAAAACGGCCACCAATTGCAGCAGGCTCGGGGTGGTGTCTTGAATAGTTTTGTAAATAACCTCCCCTACCCGATCGGCATCTTCGGTGAGGCGATAGGTGAGATCCCCTGAGGAAAGTTTCTCTAAAACACCAAATTCCAACTTTTGCAAACGGGCAAATAGCTGACTTCGCAATGCCTGACTCACCTGCAATGCAGGGGCAGCCAGAAGGGTGTCTTGACCAAACTGAGCCAGCTTTTGGACCAAAAAAAGCACTAACGCAATGCTGATAACGACCAATACACGGTTGAAATCTCCGCTGCCAATCGCTGGAATCAACTGCCCCGCCTGAGATGCCAGCAAAGGCCAACAGGCCACAAAAACCAGCATGCAAAGGCCACCGGCAGCCAAACGCCCTTGATGGGGCTTTAACAAGGGCAGCAGCCGACGAAAGCCCGCTGTAGGGGGTGCAACCATGGCCGCAGATTACCCCTCTGGTTTGATGAAACTAGACCAATTCCTTAAATTCCAAGGGTTGGCAGCCACCGGTGGTGAAGCAAAACTGCTTATACAACGGGGTTTAGTTCAGGTAAATGGCCAAATCGAAAGCCGCCGAGGACGGCAGCTAAGGGCAGGGGACGAAATAGAGCTGGCGGGAGTGCAGTTGATCTTTAGTGGTGAGTCCACCAATTAAGTTGAGCTGCTTAGAAGAGAGGTCGAGTGAGCCAAGGATCACGCCCGGTGGTGATTGCCGGTAATTGGAAAATGCACATGACCTGCAGTGAGGCTCGTGCCTTTGCGGCTGATTTTCTCCCTCTGGTGGCAAATACACCTAAGGATCGTCAGATCGTTTTGGCTCCACCTTTCACAGCATTGGAAACAATGCACCAGGCCTTAGCTGGCAGCGCCGTGCAGTTAGCCAGTCAAAACGTGCATTGGGAAGGAAATGGCGCCTTCACCGGTGAAATTTCAGCGGCAATGTTGATGGAACACGGGGTGAACTACACGATCGTTGGCCACAGCGAACCGCGTAAATATTTCAGCGAAAGTGATGAACAGATCAACCATCGGGCGAGAGCTGCTCAAGCCGCAAATCTAGTCCCAATCCTTTGCGTTGGAGAGAGCGATGAACAACGCAGTAATGGCGACACCGAAAGGGTGATTCGTCGCCAGGTGGAACAGGGCCTCGATGGAATCAATCCTGATCAACTCGTGGTGGCATACGAACCGATTTGGGCAATTGGCACGGGCAAAACCTGCGCATCTGATGAGGCAAATCGCATCTGCGGTTTGATTCGCACCTGGGTGGGCGAGCCAAACCTCACCGTGCAATACGGAGGATCGGTTAAGGCTGGCAATATTGATGAATTAATGGCGAAATCAGATATTGATGGGGTTTTGGTGGGTGGCGCATCCCTCGAAGCAAAAGGTTTTGCTCGAATTGCCAATTATCATGTTGCAGCCTGAATATGAATCGCAGCACAAAAGTGATGGGGGTGTTAAATCTCACCCCTGATTCCTTTAGTGATGGCGGCAGCTATGACGGTCCACACCGCGCATTAAAAGCCGTTAGCCGCATGGCTAAGCAAGGGGCAGCAGTTATAGATATCGGCGCCCAAAGCACCCGTCCAGGAGCATTGGAATTGGGTCCGCAAATTGAACTGGAAAGGTTGCTACCAACCCTTGAGTTGATCTGCCAAGCCCGCCTGCAAGGCAATCTGCCCCCAGATCTACTGCTTTCGATCGACACCTTCCATGCTCCAGTAGCAGAGAAAGCTCTGGAGATGGGGGTGAACTGGATAAACGATGTTTCTGGCGGCACTTCAGACCCGGCCATGCTGCCTTTGGTTGCTCAGAGCGGTTGCCCATACGTGTTGATGCACAGGCGGGGCACAAGCAAAACAATGCAGGATTTTTGCAACTACTCCGATGTGGTGTGCGAGGTGGAGCAGGAATTGCTAGAGCTCACGGCTAAAGCTCTTTCAGCGGGCATAGTGCGCAGCCAATTGTGGTGGGATCCCGGGTTGGGTTTTGCTAAAACCACCAATCAAAATCTTGCCCTGCTGAAGGGCTTGCCCCGCTTGCTGATCCATGGCTTCCCCCTCCTGGTGGGGCCAAGCCGAAAACGCTTTATCGGCGAAATAATTAATGAACCAAGGGCTAAAGCCCGCAGTTGGGGCACCGCTGCAGTTGTCTGCAAAGCAATCGCCGCAGGTGCAGCGATGGTGCGGGTGCACGATGTGGCGGCCATGGCTCAGATCTGTGCAATGGCCGATGCCCTATGGCCCCAAGCAACTAACGCAGCCGTTTCAGACAAAGCTCCTCAAAAGCTGGCCTGAGCAGGTAGGGATAATCGCCAACCCAAAGTTTGGCCTGGGGAACCCAACCATCAGTTAGGCGCGCAATTTTAGAAAAATCCTTCCGTTCCGATAACACCAAACATCTAATCGTCATCCCTTTACGCATGGCTTTATGGGATTTATCCAAGGGAAAACGCAGCTGGCCGAGATAGCCATCTTCATCCTCCAATTCGAGACAAAGCCAAGTGCGGCGGTTTTCTATTAATTCCAACCGGCCTTTGGTGTCTGTGGTTTCTTGGCGGCCTTCCAGCCTTTCTTTGGTGTAGAGATTGGCAATCGTGCCTTCAAACAATGCCGCTGCTGGATAGCGCCGCAATTGGCCATTGCGGCTGCCGGCCTGGACAATCGGGCCCCAGAGCACATAAAGCAGCATCACTAAGCCAAATACAAGCCAAACACTGCTCCAACGAGATCCAAAACCCCCTTGGGAAATCAGAAGCGGAATCACCCCGCCAAGGGTTGAAACAAGAACCCTTTGCAACACCAGCTGGAGACCGCCGCAACAAAAACTGAACTGAGGACCACTTGCTACCGCAGGGATTAAGCGCTGCAATTCGCCGGGTTTGAGGGGTAAAAGCATGAATCCAGTGTGGCTTGGCTGAACCTCAAAGCAAGCGCTCGAGGCCGTAGATAAGCCCGGGTAATTGGCGCACCTTGCGCACTGCCAAAAGCACACCAGGCATGTAGGCGGCCCGATCAAATGTGTCGTGCCGCAATACATAACGCTCTCCAGTGGCCCCAAATTGCACTTCTTGATGGGCCACTAAACCAGGTAAACGAATTGAGTGGAGTCTGAGACCACTTTCCCTTTGCCCTCCCCGAGAACCGGGCAGGCTTTCATGTTCCTCGAGCTCCTGAGGGTTAAAGGCTTTTCCCAATTCCTCCATCATTTCGGCAGTTTTAAGGCAAGTGCCGCTGGGAGCATCCGCCTTGCGGTTGTGGTGAAGCTCCACAAGCTCTGCATGGTCGTAGAAGCGCGCAGCCGCCGCTGCAGCCTGTTGAAGTAACACCATCCCCACCGAAAAATTAGGAATTACGGCAGCTCCCATGGAAGCTTTAAGGGCGAATTCAGCAAGATCCTGTAACTGTTCAGGGGTTATACCGGTGGTGCCAATAACGGGTGATACCCCGTAGGCGATCGCAGCTCGGGTGTGTTGGTAAACCACCTTGGGGTGGGTGAAATCCACTAACACCGCGCCTGGATATTGCTGGCTGGCAAGGCATAAGCCCCCTTCAAAATCCGCCGTAATCGCCACGTCTAAAGGGCCAAGATTCAAGGCAGAACCAACATCTTCCCCCTCCTTGCCAGAAGTGGTGTCGATTGCGGCCACCAGCTGGCAATCGCCAGTGGAGCAAAGGGTCTTGATTAACTCAGAACCCATGCGACCAAGGGCACCAGCCACCACAACTGGAATAAAATCGTTCATTAGGGCAGGGTCTTCTCCAAAGAGGCCGCTGTTGCTCCGTAATCTTTACTGATCGAATGCAAAGCCGCATGTTCACCCAGGTCCGTTCCTTAAGTCGTCGGGTGAGCCCAGCCCCGGATGCCTGCAGGAATGTGATGCGGGTGGTTTATCTGGTTTTGGAGCCCCAATATCAAAATTCACTCACCCAAGCAGCCAAAGCCCTGAATGACCATCCAGGCACGATTTCTGTTGATCTATGCGGTTACTTAATTGAAGAACTACGGGATAGCGAAAATTACGAACAATTTTGTGCTGATATTGCAGCAGCGGATGTATTTATTGCCTCCTTGATATTCATTGAAGATTTGGCCCAGAAGGTGGTTGATGCTGTGGCACCCCACCGCGACCGTCTGAAAGCAACGGTTGTATTTCCATCGATGCCAGAGGTGATGCGCCTAAACAAATTAGGCACATTCTCAATGGCTCAATTGGGTCAAAGCAAAAGCGCAATTGCTCAATTTATGCGAAAGAGAAAAGAAGCCGGTGGCGCTAGTTTTCAAGATGCGATGCTTAAATTATTAAATACACTGCCGACTGTTCTAAAATATTTACCAGTCGAAAAAGCGCAAGACGCCCGTAGTTTTATGTTATGTTTCCAATACTGGTTAGGAGGTACGCCAGATAATCTGCGTAACTTACTTTTAATGCTTGCCGATAAATATGTCTACCCAAAATCAATCGGTGAGCGGGCTGAGATCGAAGTTATAGAGCCAATTGTATTTCCTGATCTTGGCATTTGGCATCCTCTTTCAGGAACGATGTTTGAAGACCTTAAAGAATATTTAAATTGGACTAAAAATCGAACCGATTTAGGTAGTGGTCCTTGGATTGGCTTGGTATTACAACGCAGCCACATCGTTACTGGCGACGATGCCCATTATGTGGCCCTAATTCAAGAACTCGAATATAGAGGCGCTAAAGTGATTCCTGTGTTCTGTGGTGGTTTGGATTTTTCCAAACCTGTTAATAATTATTTCTTTGATCCAATTAATCCAACCGATCCAATTGTAGATGCGGCGGTTTCTCTAACTGGATTTGCCTTAGTTGGTGGGCCTGCGCGTCAGGACCATCCGAAGGCAATAGAAACTCTAAAAAAACTAAACCGTCCTTATATGGTTGCCTTACCCCTGGTATTTCAAACCACCCAGGAGTGGGAAGCAAGCGATCTTGGTTTACATCCGGTTCAGGTGGCATTACAAATTGCCATCCCGGAATTAGATGGCGCAATTGAGCCAATAGTTTTAAGTGGACGCGATGATGCAACTGGCAAAGCTCACACCTTGCAAGATCGCGTTGATGCTATTGCAGGAAGGGCAATTCGATGGGCGAAGCTGCGTTCAAAGCCACGGAATCAGAAAAAATTAGCGATAACTGTGTTTAGCTTCCCGCCAGATAAGGGAAATGTGGGTACGGCTGCATATCTGGATGTGTTTGGATCAATATATCGAGTTTTAGAAGAAATGCAGACACGTGGCTATCAAGTTGGTCATCTCCCAAGCAGTTCAAAAGAATTAATGGCGATGGTTTTAAAAGATCCGGAGGCAATGGATGGGGCGCCGGAACTAGCAATCGTCCATCGTATGGCAGTTTCTGAATATGAACGGCTCACCCCCTATTCAGAAAAGCTTGAGTTAAACTGGGGTAAACCTCCAGGAGAGCTCAATTCAGACGGTCAAAATTTACTTATATACGGACATCATTTTGGCAACATATTTGTTGGAGTCCAACCAACTTTTGGCTATGAGGGCGACCCGATGCGGCTCCTTTACTCAAGAAATGCGAGCCCCCACCATGGATTTGCTGCTTACTACACCTACCTAGAAAAAGTGTGGCAGGCCGATGCAGTATTGCATTTTGGCACCCACGGTTCCCTCGAATTTATGCCTGGCAAACAAATGGGCATGAGCGATAGTTGCTATCCAGATTCATTGATTGGAGAATTACCCAATCTTTATTATTATGCTGCTAATAATCCTTCCGAAGCAACGATTGCAAAACGGAGGGGTTATGCATCAACAATTAGCTACTTAACACCTCCAGCCGAAAACGCTGGTTTATATAAAGGCTTAAAAGAGCTTCGAGAACTGGTTGGTTCCTATCAACAACTTCGAGAGAGCAGCAGGGGAGTGCAAATAGTTAATGCAATTGTGGAAACTGCAAGGCTTTGTAATCTTGATAAGGATGTGATTCTGCCTGAAAATGATTCCCAAGCTTTAAGCCAAGAAAATCGCGACGCTGTTGTGGGTGCTGTTTACAAGCAGTTAATGGAGATTGAAAGCCGTCTGTTACCCTGCGGCCTTCACACTATCGGCAAGCCTCCCACAGCAGAGGAAGCAGTTGCAACCCTGGTGAATATTGCAGCACTTGAAAGGGAGGAGGAAGATATTCGTGGTTTGCCTGGCCTGCTTGCTGAAAGTATTGGTCGCAAGATTGAAGATATTTATAAGTGCAATGATTTAGGCGTCTTAGCTGATGTTGAGCTGAATCAAAAAATTACCGCCACCAGCCGCCTTGCCGTGGCGGCACTGGTGAAGGTTGTGACCGGTCGTGATGGTCGGGTTAATTTCTCTAAGAAGCTGGCTTGGCTGCAAAAAATGCTTGAGAAGATTGGAGTAAAATCTGTTAATCCTTGGTATCAAGCCTGTCAAAAGGCTGGATTTAGCGAAGTAGATAAGTTGGCACTCGATAAGTTGTTTACCTATCTACGTTTTTGCCTGGTGCAAATCTGCGCAGATATGGAACTTGAAAGTTTAATGCGAGCCCTTGATGGAGAATATGTATTACCGGGTCCAGGGGGAGATCCAATTCGTAATCCAGGCGTGCTGCCAAGTGGCAAAAATATCCATGCCCTTGATCCCCAATCAATTCCCACAAGAGCAGCAGTGGCTGCTGCAAAAGTTGTTGTTGACCGTTTAATTGAGCGTCAAAAAGTCGAACAAGGCACCTGGCCCGAAACCATTGCTTGTGTGCTTTGGGGCACTGATAATATCAAAACATACGGCGAGTCCCTAGCCCAAATACTTTGGTTTATCGGTGTAAAGCCTGTTGCCGATTCACTGGGTAGGGTAAATAAACTAGAGCTGATAAGCCTCGAAGAACTCGGACGTCCCCGCATCGATGTTGTGGTGAATTGCTCTGGTGTTTTCAGAGATCTATTCATCAATCAGATGGCTTTAATTGATCAGGGTGTAAAACTTGCTGCCGAAGCTGATGAACCCCTCGATCAAAATTTTGTTAGACGCCATGCCTTAGAACAGGCGGAAGCTCAAGGCAGCAGCTTGAGGGAAGCGGCGACGAGGGTTTTCTCAAATGCCAGCGGCAGCTATAGTTCTAATGTAAATCTTGCAGTTGAGAATAGTAGTTGGGAGCAGGAACAAGAGCTCCAAGAAATGTACCTAAATCGCAAAACATTTGCTTTTAATTCTGATAATCCTGGCGAGATGAATCAAAATAGAGATGTATTTGAATCCGCGATGAAAACCGCAGATGTAACCTTCCAAAACCTAGATTCAGCCGAGATATCTCTAACAGATGTTAGCCATTATTTTGATTCAGATCCAACCAAATTAATTGCAAAATTGCGTGATGATGGCAAGGCACCAGCGAGTTACATAGCAGATACAACAACTGCCAATGCCCAAGTTCGCTCCCTCGGTGAAACGATCAGATTGGATTCACGCACCAAATTACTAAATCCAAAATGGTATGAGGGAATGCTCAATTCTGGCTATGAAGGGGTAAGGGAGGTTGCAAAACGGCTAAATTTCACTTTGGGTTGGAGTGCAACCAGTGGGGCGGTTGATAATTTTGTGTATGAAGAAGCAAATGAAACCTTCATCAATGATCCTGAAATGCGGCAAAGATTAATAGATTTAAATCCCCATAGTTACAGACGCATAGTTGGCACTTTATTGGAAGTTAATGGCAGGGGTTATTGGGAAACCTCAGCTGAAAACATCCAGCGACTTCAGGCCTTATATCAAGAGATCGAGGATCGCATCGAAGGGGTTTCGCTTAGCAGCTGAAGCCTCACCCTATGGGCCATCGGCGAGCTTTTGTTACGATCCGCAACAATATGTTATTATTCTTCAAGTTTCCTTCCGACCATGGCTGCTCCCGTCTCCGCAAAAACCACCATCCGTGGCGCCACCGTTACCACTGAGGATGGTGGTCGCCTCAATGCTTTTGCCGCCGAACCCCGCATGCAGGTTGTAAGCCCCGAAAACGGTTGGGGTTTCCATGAGCGTGCCGAAAAGCTGAATGGTCGGATGGCCATGCTTGGCTTTGTCGCACTGTTGATTACCGAATACGCCCTTGGCGGCCAATCCTTCACCCATGGCCTTCTCGGTTTGGGTTGATATCCGCCCCGATTAGTTTTTTCTCTTGCTTACTCCCGCGCCAGAATTTCTGCTGCGGGATTTTTTATGGGAATAGCCGGATCTCCTATTGCCTATCAAGCCTGGGTTAGGGGAGCTGGCCCCACTGGTTGCTTAGTAGCCCTTGGCTTAGCTCAAGTGGGCTGGCGGGTAATCTTGCACGATCCACTCCAGGAAGAGCAATTACAAAGTCGTAGCCGCGCTTACGCCCTCACCCAATCCAGCCGCAATCTCCTAACCCAACTGCAACTTTGGGATCAGACAAGGGATCTATGCCAGGCCTTCACCACCCTGCGACTTTGCGATCTAAGCGTGGCAAAAACGGTTTGTTTCCAGCAAAACAACCAGGAATTGGGTTGGATAATTAACCATCCAGCCTTGATGAAATTTCTTTTGGCCCGCTGCCGTGAAAATCCTGCGATCAGCCTTCAGCTTGGCCCTGATTCCAATCCAAAAAATTGCAGTTCCCAGTGCCAGCTCACGGTGATTGCTGAGGGTGGCAATTCAAGCAGCCGCAAAGCTTTAGGGATTGGTTTTTACGGCTGGCCCTACCGACAGGGATGCCTCACCGTGCAGGTTTCTCTCGATAGCAATTCGAACGATTCCCATACGGCATGGGAATTATTTCGACCCGAAGGCCCCTTTGCCCTATTGCCTCTGGGTGAGGGCAAAGCCCAACTGGTTTGGAGTGCACCTTTGAATCTTTGTCAGAAAAGGGCTGGCCTGGCGGAGCCAAACCTGCTGGCGGCCCTTGCTGAAGTGCTGCCAAATAAGCTTCGTGCGATTGCACTGTTAGATAAACCCGCTGCTTTTCCGGTGGAGTGGCGCCTAGCGCCGAAATTAGTGATGGGAAACCAACTTCTTTGTGGAGAAAGTGCCCATCGCTGCCATCCAGTGGGGGGCCAAGGCTTAAATCTCTGTTGGCGTGATGTGGCCGCTTTGCTGATAGAAGCTCGCCGTCAACGTGCCCAAGGCACGAGCCTGACCAAAATGCTCAATCGTTATCAGCAGCGGCGTTGGTTTGATTTGATCGCCACATTGATTGCAACTGATGCGTTAGTGCGGCTATTTTCCAACCAAAATCCGATTCTTCGCACAATTCGAAGCGTGGTACTTGATCTACTGAAAGCCTCTAGATCGCTGAGGTTGATCAGTTTGAAACTGGCAAGCGGTGATTGGAAACGTTAAGATGGCAAACCTTTTAAGGCTTTTTTAATAGCCATCTGCTTCTTTTGGGGGCACACTGCCCACGATGGTGATTACAACCTCTCCACAACCTGTCCCTCCCACAGCCCTTGTGGATTACATCCGCAGGGATATTGGTTTAAGTGATGACGCTCTTGCCCTTGGCGTGAGACATGCCGTGCAAGAACAAGCACCCCTACCCGTAACCCTTTGGAGATTTGGCCTATTAAGCCTCGGCCAACTCGAGCAAGTTTACGATTGGCAAGAGAAGCAGTAAGCCCTAATTCAGTAGCTGATCAAACTTTCCACTGGTTGGTTATCAGGTAAGCGTGTTCGACCTGACAGTTCTGTCAATTCCGCAACAAATCCATAACCACACACGTTGCCACCAGCCTTCTTCACCAAAGCAGCACACGCGGCTGCAGTTCCTCCAGTCGCTAATAGGTCATCGACTATTAATACCCGAGGTGCTCCTGCCAGGGCACCCTGCTGAATTTCCAGGCGATCACTGCCGTATTCGAGGCTGTAATCAATACCCTCAACCAGGCCAGGTAGTTTTCCAGGCTTTCGCACTGGCACAAAGCCCTTATTGGTGGCGAAGGCAAGGGCATTACCCACCAAAAAACCACGGGCCTCAATTCCCACAATCAAATCGGGGCGATGGCTTTCCACCCGGTCTGCCAATCCCTCAATCACCAAACGCCATGCCTGAGGATCACGCATTAATGGAGTGAGATCCCTAAATAAAATTCCCGGTTTTGGAAAGTTAGGAACATCCCGCACCAAAGCACGCAACTGCTGCTCGAGGGATCGATCCATGACGGCTGGCAAGGGGCAGGGGATGACGACATGCCTGCCCTACTGCCATCATCGCAGCCATTGCCCCCCCACCTTGAACCAATCCCTCCAACCCCATCAAAGACGTCCACTACCGCGACGAGGTATGGAACGGCTTGATTTATTACTACTCGCCATTGAAGCTCTTGATTTACACGGCAGTGAGGCAATGCTGTGGAGTTGTGAACAACTAGACCTACAAGAAGCCTTTCCAAATCGGGTTGCCCTTTGGAAAAGCCGCTGCCGCAATCCCTTGAGGCGCACCAGCAGTCGGGGGGAATGGAACCTCAAAGAACAAGATGGCCTTATCAAATTGGTGTGCAGCCTTTCCCAACGGCTTTATCCGATGTTGCGGCAGTTGCTATGCAGCAGTGAACCCGATGAATTAACAGCTCAACGGTGGGCCCTTTTTCAAGAGCGTTATAACGACCTAATTAGTGAAAGAATGAATCTAAAAAGGGGAGCGGTGCGTCAGTTGTTGGATGAAAAATGCGGCGCCCAACGTCGACTGGAGGTAATCCAAACTTTGGCGTTATGCGCCGGACTAGGAGGCATGCAACGGTTAGGGGCCAGCTTGATGGATGGTGGCAAATGAATTCCTTCGGAGGCATGGCCCTGCGCTATGAGCAATCTAGCTGTCGACTAGAATTAAAAGGGTTTCCCGATGTAAGCGCCCAACCGCTAGGGGTCGATGGTAGACCAAGTCTTTTGGCAATTCTCACTTCTTGGGAGTTAAACCTGGGTCAAAGGGCATCACTGCAAGGAAAACGGGAACACCTTGAGGCGTTGGTGGAAACTGCGCTCCCCTACGTGCGTTCAATCGTGAGTGGGGTAAGGCATAAACAAACCAGCAAAACAGCAGTTGTAATCCTTGCGCCTCGCGGTCGGGGCCATCAATTGCAACTGCATAGCAGCCAACCCAATATCCCACCGCTTGATCTACAGCTCGATGATGCTGAGTTGGCAGATCTCACCCAGTGTCTGGATCAAATGTTGCTTGATCCCCGGCAGGGATTGCGGTTTGAAATACCTGCTTTGAAACCGCAAAAACTTGTTTCAACAGGGCCCTCTATGCAACATTGGGCTGCACCTGCGGTGGCGATGGCAGCAATTTCGGTTTGCGCTCTAGTTGCGGTTTTTTTGCCAATACCAAAACCAATCAATCCGACTCAGACAACGGAACAGGTGCAAAAGCGATGACTCAAAAGCAAAGCTGGAGCGAGTTGAGACGGTTGATCACCCACCTGGGCAGCGAACTTGATGTTGTGGTGCGCAGCGATCCAGAGGTGTGTGGCCTTAGTGGTGAAGGATTTCACATCAGTTTGCACCACAGTGGCCAAGGGGATTGCACCGTTAACGGACTCAGCCTGGTGCAGTGTCCCAATGGTTTGGTTATCGATGAATTTGTTCGTTGGATGATTCAAGCCGGTTACTTGACCCAACCTCTGAGCTCGATAGCGTAAGCAGCATGCAAGCGCTTAGAAAACAACCATCCCTAAGAACTCGCCGCCGCCGCAGGGTTCAGGGTCAAAGACCAGTTCAAGCTGTAGTGCTTGCACTGGCTTGGATGGCAGCTGGGTTGGGATTGATTTTCGGACTTTCCCAACTACCAAGCCGTTTGGATACGCTATTATTTTTTAGCACTGCCCTTGGCAATATCAGCGTAGGTTTAGTGCATCTTGGCATTGGCATAATACAAACAATCGGGGCATTAATATTAATTGTTTTAGTGGTATTAAGCCTTGTTTTGTTGCTAGGTGGGCTGGTGAGGTTGGCAAGGTTATTTAATCCAGATGCGCCCCTTATCGCCACTAAAAAAACTGAAAAAACTATCTTTAGCTCCCCCAATAAAATCCTGGGTTTTCAACGGAAAGGACCTAAGATTTGACGTAGCCAAATCATTTCTTCCAAGCTTATATAGCCATTATGATTACGATCAAATCGCCTAAATTGTTGATACAAACGAGGGAATATTTTTGCCTCATTTCTATTCAGTCTTAAATCGTAGTTTAAATCTGCGCTTAGGAATGCCCGCCTTAAACGTTCCCCCACGAACAAAGTATTATAATCGCCAAGATCAGTTAGTAAAATCTCGCCATCACGGTTGCGATCAAGGTTGCGAAAACGAGGATATTTGCCTAATTCACGGCTTGATAATTTTCCATCAGCATCCGTATCCAAACGATGAAATAACTCAATTAAACGACGGCGATATTTGTACTCCAATCCTGATATTTGACAGAGGGCTGGGCCCGTTAGGGAAAGAAAAAATAATAGAGTTACCAAATAATACCTAGCCATGGGTTCTTTTAATTTTTATTAGTTATAGTTAGGGTATGACAAAAGCGCAAACCATATGGGTGGTAGATGACGACCCAGAACTAAGGCAGCTGCTGAACACCTATCTCAGCGGTCAAGGCTATGAAGTGCGCACCATAAATGATGGCAAACAATTGATAGCGAGGCTGGAATTTCAGCGACCCCACCTATTAGTGCTCGATCTCATGCTGCCAGGGGATGATGGTCTCACCCTTTTAAGGCGATTAAGAGATAGGGGCGATGATTTACCAGTGGTAATGCTCACCGCTCGAGGAGAAGCGGTTGATCGCATCATTGGCCTCGAGCAAGGGGCGGATGACTACTTAACAAAACCCTTTTTACCTAGAGAACTTAGCGCAAGAATCGAAGCGGTTTTAAGGCGCCGTAGGGCGATACCAGCAGGTACTCCAGTGGTTGATGGAGAGGTGATTGAATTTGGTGAGAATCGCCTTGATCTGGCTGCCCGCACCTTGGAACGGGCGGGCACGGCGATGGCCATCACCAGTGGTGAATTTGGTCTATTGGCGGCCTTTTTACAAAATCCCCATCGCCCCCTTTCCCGCGAACGGCTGATTGAGTTAGCCAGGGGTCCTGCTAGCGACACCGATAGTCGCAGCATGGATGTGCAGGTTTCAAGGGTGCGCAAATTAATCGAACCAGATCCCACCAGACCCCGATATATTCAAACTGTGTGGGGTTATGGATACGTGTTCGTTCCAGATGGCACCCCCCGCAGCAAATAGGCCATGAAGCCTCCCTCCGGGGCATTGCTGCTCAGATTTGGATTATTTTTAATTTTGAGCTGGGCAGCCAGTTTTGGGATTTTGCAAGTGCTGCTCGGCCAACGGCTCGAAAGGGTTCAAATGCAGCAGATTGGCCGAAATTTAGCTGGTATTATCCGCCTTAGCGAAATAACCCTTGAGCGATTTCCACCAGCAATGGTGGCCCAACTGAGCGGTTTACGGCTTTCCACAAATAGCCAGGCTAAAAACCATGGCCGTCGCGACCGTGAGTTGCGTTTGGAATTATGTAAACGCCTGCGCCATTGCCCTGAAGTGCGCCTCAGTAAGGACAAAGAACGAGGGGTTTGGGTGGAGCTGCTGAGCCCGATTGATCAAGTTTGGTTGTATGCAACGCTGCCAAACGACAACTGGTGGCCACCAGATCCATTACTGACCTCACTTTCCCTATTGAGCGGCACCGTGATTGCCGGTGGTTTATTTCTACTGCTGGAAGTACAAAGACCTTTGCAAAGGTTGGAGCGAGCCCTAGGGCGGGTGGGATTGGAGCAAAGACCAGCCCCACTTCCTCAAGAGGGAGCTGGCGAAGTGCAACGGCTAAGCCGGCGTTTCAATTCAATGTTGGCCCGTCTTGAACTTAGCGAAAAAGAAAGATCAACAATGCTCGCTGGTATTGCCCATGATTTAAAAAGTCCAATCACTCGATTAAGGTTGAGGCTTGCGATGGAATCTGCCAGTAGCCAAGCCCAATCAGATCTTGATTCGTTAGAGAGAATCACAGGCCAATTTTTGTTATTTGCAGGCGGAGGTCAAGGGGAAGACAAAATCCTTCTGCCTTTACAAGAATTAATTGGCGAATTAAGTGCTCAATACAACAACCAAGACCTGGAATTACGTTTAACCCCATTGCAAGCGTATGTTCAACCTGTGGCCATAGGTAGGGCGCTTACAAATCTGATCGACAATGGCCTTTGCTATGGCATACCTCCTTTGCTGGTTGAACTAGAGCAAGAAGCAGACATGGTTTTAATCAAGATCACTGATCGGGGCAATGGCATCCAAAAAAAGGAACGACAGCAAGCCCTGATGCCTTTTCATCGCCTAGATGCCTCTCGCGGCGGAGCGGGCCATTGCGGCCTTGGTTTAGCAATCGCCAACCGGGTTGCCCAGTTGCATGGCGGACGATTGGAATTTCGTGATCCCCCTAGAGGAGGCTTTAGCGTTTGCTTATTACTTAGTAGGAATTTGAGTTGATTAGCAAGATCGCTAAGTATCTATTAGCCGGATTGGTGTTGCGGATTGCGATCGCTTTTTTGCTACCCCCTGGTTATGACGAAGCCTATTACCTGTTTTATGGTCACCACCTAGCTGCCAGTTACTACGACCATCCGATTATGGTGGGATTGTGGGCCTGGATGGGTTTGCAACTGCCTGGAGATAGTCTCGGGTTGAGAATTCCTAGTTTAGTTAGCTACACGATTGCAAGTTTTTTATTGGCTCTAGCTGCCAACAAACGGCTCAGCACTGGTGCTGGCGCTTGGACCGCAGCAATAACGGCCCTATCCCCCCTATTGGTTGTGGTGGGAGGGGTGATGTTGTTACCAGATGCCCCTTTGCTGATAACACTCAGCGCAGTGATTTGGGCTCTTGCCGTTGGACTCAGCTGGGGTTGGCTGGGGCTCCTGCTTGGCTTACTAACCCTGAGTAAGTATCAAGCCTTTCCCTTACTGATTTGTTTGTTGCTTTGGGCTCTAAGCCAAGCTCAAACAAGACGGCGTCTTTTCAGCTGGGAGGGGGCGCAAGCTTTTGGGGGCTGGCTCTTGGTTTCTAGCCCTTTATGGCTATGGAACATGCAAAACGGCTGGATTTCATTTTTGTTCCATAACGCCCGCACCCAAGGAGATGGTGGTTTTAACTTTTCCGGACCACCCCTATTTCTGCTGACCCAACAATTAGCCCTATTTCCGAGTTTTGGATTGCTGTTGTTAGTTGGGCTAATGCCCCAGAAAGCAGATCGCCACAGCGACTTTCGGCGGCTGTTGCGCTGGCTTGCCATCCCCCAACTGGTGTTGTTTTTGCTGCTTTCAGGCCGCATGCAGGTGCTGGTGAGCTGGTTGGTGCCCACCTGGTGGTTACTGGTGCCATTGGCAGCGGAAAGAGTAGCCCAAGCTCAAGCACGAGGATTCCGCTGGTTTCAGCCATGGCTCTGGTTTAGCGCCGTGCTGCCGCCTGCATTAATGCTTATTGCAGCAAGCCATGTGCGATTTGGAATTGGCAATGCCTTTATTCCGACAAAATTAGATACCTCTAGGGAATTATTCCCACCTTCCCGCCTAAGGGATGCAATCCAAAAGCAACCGATGCTTTGGCATAAATTAAAAACAGCCAAGTTGTTGGTGGGGCAGCGCTATTACGAACCGGGACTTTTGGCCCTCGCCCTAGGTAACGACACAACTGCCATGTTTACAACGTTAAATCGAGATTCAAGAGGTTTTGCATTCTGGTTGTCTGAGCCTGGATTAGAGGGCCGTGATGGCATTCTATTCCGCCTCACCGAACCGACCCAAGACAAAGGTGAATTGGAAATCGAACAGCAACTTGGCCAATTAACACTACTGGCAGTGGTTGATATGCCAAGGGGAAATCAAGCCGGCCAAAAGATGGAATTTTTTAGCTTTTCAGCGTACAAGCCAAGCCAACAAAATTCACTCCGCAAGACAGAACAAAAGACCACCGCCTCCGACTAGTAACAAACCAAGCCAAGAGAAGGGGGAGGGTCTTTCTCCAAGCACAAGAAAACCAAGAAGGGCAACCACAAGCAAACTAAGGCGATCCACTGGCACCACAAGTGAAACGTCACCTTGTTTCAAGGCCCGGAAAAAACAAACCCAAGACAAACCTGTGGTTATTCCCGAAAGAGCAACAAAAATCCAGGTGCGGGGAGAGAGCAGAAAGGGATTACTCCATTTTCCTGAACTAAAAATCAACAGGGGGAGGAATATTGCCACTACAAAGGTGCGGATCAAAGTGGCAAGATCCGGATCCACCTCCTCTAGGCCAATCTTTGCTAGCACGGCGGTGGCACCAGTAAAAATTGCCGAGAGTAAGGCCCAAATAAACCAGAGGGGCAAACCAGAATTCACCAATGATTACCAGCCCTGGGGGGCATCAGAAAAACCGTAGGATGCCCCACCAAATGCCT
>Ga0233425_10005886_pt1 | contig 18802 bp, 15 predicted proteins | sample Watercolumn_Towu_2_FD_181712 | JGI IMG/M metagenome (GOLD analysis project Ga0233425, IMG submission 181712) | Freshwater microbial communities from Lake Towuti, South Sulawesi, Indonesia - Watercolumn_Towuti2014_140_MG | ecosystem: Environmental > Aquatic > Freshwater > Lake | place... | reverse complement strand
GAACCCATGGCGAAGACCTGGAGTTGCCTGGTGCGGGGCATGATCGAAAAACTCGTGAGGAGGACCAATGTGTCGAATACCGTAGCAAAAGGCCGCCGACGAACGCTACAACATGCCGCGCCGCGAGCGCGCTTGAGAATGAAAACCTCTTGTGTTGTCATCGACAAACGGGCGCAAGACTTGCGATAACTTCCTCTAATACAGCCATGCGCGCAGCGACACCGTGGGTGACCTGCCGCAAGATGCGGCTGCGCATCGGATCATCCGCAACCCGATCATCGATCTCGATACCGCGGTTCATCGGACCAGGGTGGAGCACAACGGCGTGCGAGGGGAGTCTGGCCATGCGTTCAGGTGTAAGGCCATACAGCGTCCTATAATCACTAGAGATCGCCCCACCGGCCGCGCGTTCAAATTGCACTCGGAGCATCATGACTGCATCAGAGCCATCGAGAGCCTCATCCAGGCTGGTCATGACTCGCACCGCGCCCGGACCCTCCGCAATGTGCTCGAACGCCTTTGACACAAGTGTCGGCGGTCCGACAAGGCGGACGCTCGCGCCAAGCAGCGACAGCGCGTGCGTGACAGACCGCGCAACTCGGCTGTTGGTGATGTCGCCGACGATCGACACCGTCCGACCTTCAACGGAACCGAACTCTTCCATCAGAGTCGAAACATCGAGCAGCGCCTGCGTTGGATGTTCATGCCTTCCATCACCGGCATTGATGACCGGACAAGTCACACCATCGGCGACCATGCGCGCGCCTCCTGACACGCTGCAGCGCATCACGATGGCGGTCACGCCCATGCACTCGATATTGCGGGCAGTATCCACGAGCGACTCGCCCTTGCTCATACTTGAGCCGCTTGGTGTCAGATTGAACACCTGACCGCCGAGCCTGTGGACTGCGGTCTCGAAACTGCAACGCGTTCGCGTGGAATCTTCGAAGAACAGGTTGGCGATCACGCGGCCTTGCAGCGAAGTGCGATTGGGTTCGATGCCTTCCGCGACAGGCAGGTTGCTGTGCGTGGCCTGCAGCAGACGAACAAGATCCCCCCGCTTCATGCCTGAGATGGTGAGGAAGTCGCCCATGTTGCGCTGCGCCCGAATGCGGTCACAAGCGTAACTCATGCGGCGGATGTTCGCGATGCCGCGGGTCAGCCGCGCGTCAGGGCGCGCATGCGCCACACCCAGTCGCCGTACTCAAGCAGCGCGTGGATCCGTTGTGCGCGCGACACCGGCCACTTCCCATTTCCAAAGGCAGTTTCGCTTCGCCATTGCCAATAACGGTTTCGCAGGTCCCCCTTTGATTGCACTGCGATGCGCATCAGCGTCAGAACGCCTCGCACCTTCGCTCGCATAGTCAGCCGTTGCATCGCACTCAATGCACCGACAACGGTCCCTGCCGCCGATCGGGAATCGCTGCGTCGTCGAGCGCGATGGGGTGGGTCGATGCAGTCGCAGCTCGTTCATTGGGCAGCGGCGAGAATCGGCTGCCGATCAGCGGGATCCTGCGATTCACAGCGTCCTGCTTGGGCATCAGCGGATAGACCGCCCAGATGATGACTGCGCATGCAATTGATGCGAGCCACATGTATTGATCCACGCCGAAGTATGTGACCGTCGCCGCAGCAGCGAGCAGAAGGATCGACACGGGGATCATGCCCTGCCACGCCAACTTCATGAGTTGATCGAAGCGGAATCGCGGGAGCGTCCAACGGATTGCCATCGCGAAGGCGAGCATGAACGCTGTCTTCCCGATCATCACGCCCATCTGCAGCAACACCACACCGAGGCCGCCGACAACCGGGAAATCCCAGTTCCACTGCGACGGTGTCAGTCCGCCGACTGGATTGATGCTCCACCCACCGAGGAACAGCAGCGCAAAGAATGCGGACCCCGTGATCACATGGAAGTACTCGGCGAGGAAGAACATCGCGAATCGCATCGAGGAGTACTCGGTGTGGAAGCCACCCACCAGTTCGCTCTCCGCCTCGGCAAGATCAAATGGCGCGCGGTTCGCTTCGGCAAGCAGGCAGGTGTAGAACACAATCGCCGCGAGCGGTTGCTGCAGAATGTTCCAGCCTTGCTGCTGTTGATGCGCGATGATCGCATAGGGATCGAGCGAACCCGCAAGCAGCACAACACACAGCAGGCAAAGCCCCATCGGAATCTCGTAGGAGATCATCTGCGCGCTCGCACGCAGCCCGCCAAGGAACGAGAACTTGCTGTTGCTTGCCCAACCTCCAAGCGCGACGCCATACACACCAAGGCTCGCTGCCGCGATCAGGTAGATGATGCCGACATTGACATTCGCTCCTGCGATGCGCACGAGCGAGTCTCCGATGCTTGCGCTCGCGCCAAACCACTCCACCAGTTTCGCGGAGATGGTCGAGAGATCGAGAATGCCGCCCCACGGAATGATGATGAACGCCATCATGGCGGGCACGATGCTCAGCCCGGGGCCGAGCGTGAAGAGGATCGCATCTGCGCCGCGCGGCGTGTGCTCCTCCTTGAAGATGAACTTCAGGCCGTCGGCAATGGGCTGAAGAAGTCCCTTCGGACCAACGCGGTTTGGACCGACTCGGTCCTGCATCCACGCGCTGAGCTTGCGTTCAAGCATGACGCCATAGGCGCAGCCACCCAGAATGACATGCAACATGAGCACGAGAACGATGGCGTTCGCGATCAACTGCGGAATGCCGCCGGTCACAGGAATCAGATCGGCCATTCCAAGAACGCTTGGCACGCTGTTCGTGTCGATCATGTCGCGCATCTCAATCATGAACTGCCAAGTCTAGCGCGCGCTCCGCGATCGGCGCTCGCGCGAGGTGTGGGAAGTGGTCCTGAACCGCTCGCACATCCCACGCACCAGACTGCAACGCACGGATTGCTTGCACAGCCGCCCGCGCGCCGGCCACCGTCGTCATCAGCGGCACATTTGACCGCACCGATGCGGCACGAATGCGTCCCTCGTCTGTATTGGAACCCTTGCGCGTTGGCGTGTTGATGATCAGCTTGATCTCGCCCGACCGAATCAGGTCGATGACATTGGGACGCTGCCCCTCGGCGATCTTCGGGAGTTGTTCGCTCTCGATACCCGCGCGTGCGAGTGCCTCGTGTGTGCCTCGCGAGCAGACCAACGCAAAGCCGGCGCCCTTGAGGCTGCGCGCCACATCCACCGCGGCTGCCTTGTCGCCATCGCGTACCGACACATACACCTTCCCGGAAGTCGGAAGCATCACACCAGCCGCCATCTGCGCCTTCGCAAAGGCCACCGCGAGCGACTGGTCAGCGCCCATCACTTCGCCGGTGGAACGCATCTCAGGTCCGAGCACCACATCAACGCCGGGGAACTTCGAGAATGGGAAGACCGACTCCTTCACCGCATAGAAGCCCGTGTCGTCAATCTCGCGCACCGCGAGGCGATCGAGCGATGCACCCATCATCACCTGTGCGGCAATGCGAGGCCACGACACGCCTTTCGCCTTGCTCACGAAGGGCGCCGTCCGCGAGGCGCGTGGATTCACCTCCAGGATGTAAAGCACATCGTCCTTGCACGCCATCTGGACATTCATCAGCCCTCGCACGCGCAGACGCTGCGCGAGTTGCCGCGCCTGCTCGCGAATTCGAGACACGGTCGCGGCAGGCAGCGAGTAAGGCGGCACCGTGCAAGTCGAGTCACCCGAGTGGATTCCCGCCTCCTCGATGTGCTCCATGACGCCGCACACGACCGCACGAGCTGTGCCGCTCTCATACTTCAAATCGGGTCGATGCTTGCCGCTGAGTGGCTCGAAGTCTGCGACGACATCGACATCAATCTCGATCGCATCGCCAAGGAATCGATCAATGAGCACGGGGCGATCACCCAGTTCGCTGACATCCACGGCATGCGCCATGTAGCGGCGAAGGCTCGCTTCGTCGAAGCATGTCTCCATACCCCTGCCGCCAAGCACATACGACGGTCGAACCAGCACGGGATATCCAACCCCCCCGGCGATCTCGACTGCCTGTTCGAGACTGCGGGCGATACCGCTCTCCGGCTGACGCAGCCCAAGTTCATCAATCATCGCCTTGAAGCGGTCACGATCCTCTGCGAGATCGATCGAGTCGTTGCCGGTGCCGATGAGCGGAACACCAGCCGCATCGAGACCGTGCGCGAGATTCAGCGGCGTTTGCCCGCCGAACTGCACAATCACGCCGGCGACCGCGCCCGCACGGTTCGCCACCTCTATGCCGCCGCCGTTGAGACGCTCAACGACATTCAGCACATCCTCAAGCGTGAGCGGCTCGAAGAAGAGCAGGTCGCTCGTGTCGTAGTCGGTCGATACAGTCTCGGGGTTCGAGTTGATCATCACGCTCTCGAAGCCCATGTCTTCGCAGGCGAACGCCGCCTGACAGCAGCAGTAGTCGAACTCGATTCCTTGACCGATTCGATTTGGTCCCCCGCCAAGAACGATGATCTTGCGGTGCGGAGAGATGCGAATCTCGTCCTCGACGATTGCCTTGCCATCCACCCGCACGGGGCACTCGTAGGTGGAGTAGTAGTACGGAGTCTTCGCCTCGAACTCTGCCGCACATGTGTCGACAAGCTTGTAGACAGGTTCGATGCCGAGTCGCTTGCGATGTGCCCGCACCGCCAGAATGTTCTTGGTCGTGATCGCCCCGAAGTACAGGAACGCGAGTTGTGCGTCGCTGTAGCCCAGCACCTTCGCATCACGAAGTGTCTGTGTGGGCACATCTTCAAGCCGGTTGACTGCACAAAGCCTTGACTCGAACTCGCAGAGCTGTGCAATCTGGTCGAGGAACCATGGGTCGTATCCCGTCGAGCGCGCCACATCGTCAATACTCCAGCCCATCTTGAGCGCGTAGCGCACGAAGAAGAGTCGGCCCTGGCTTGGAACGCTCAACTTGCGGCGGAGCAACTCGTCCGGAATCGGCCACACTGCGGCAGACCCATCGGCCAGTTCCTTGGCGGAACGGCGCTGTCCCGCGAGCCACTTGTCGTTCGCATCGAGTCCGAGGCCAAAGCGCTTGACCTCCATCGAACGAATCGCCTTCTGCAGCGCCTCCTTGAAGGTTCGCCCAATCGACATCGCCTCGCCCACGCTCTTCATCTGCGTTGTCAGCGTTTCATCTGCCTCAGGGAACTTCTCGAAGGTCCATCTCGGCATCTTGACAACGACATAGTCAATCGATGGCTCGAAGCACGCGCTGGTGTTCCCGGTGATGTCGTTGCGCAGTTCGCCGAGTGTGTAGCCCACCGCAAGCTTCGCTGCGATGCGCGCGATGGGGAACCCCGTCGCCTTCGATGCGAGTGCCGAAGATCGAGAGACGCGCGGATTCATCTCCACCACCACCATCCGCCCATCCTTCGGATTGATGGCAAACTGCACATTCGATCCGCCGGTGTCGACGCCGACCGACCGCATGATCGCGAACGCCGCATCGCGCATGCGCTGATACTCGCGGTCCGTGAGCGTCTGAATCGGCGCCACCGTAATCGAGTCGCCGGTGTGAACGCCCATCGCATCAATGTTCTCGATACCGCACACGATGATGCAGTTGTCATCGCGGTCGCGCACGACTTCCAGCTCGTACTCCTTCCAACCGAGTGCGCTCTGGTCGATGAGGACTTGCCCGATCATGCTTGCGGAGAGCCCCCTGCGCACAATGTCCTCAAACTCCTCCAGGTTGTAGGCGACTCCGCCACCCGTTCCACCGAGCGTAAACGCGGGTCGGATGATCGCCGGCAATCCGATCTCTTCAAGGAAAGCCTTTGCGTCCTCAAGGTTCGTGACTGTTCTCGAGTGCGGCTGCGAGAGACCGAGCGACTGCACAATTCTGCGGAACGCCTCGCGATCTTCGGCGCGTCGAATCGACTCGCGTGATGCGCCGATCATCTCGATCCCGAAGCGACGAAACACGCCATTGTCATGCAGAGTGCACGCGCAGTTCAGCGCTGTCTGCCCGCCGAGCGTTGGCAACACCGCGTCGATCGGATGGCCGAGGTCACGCTCGCGCAGGATCACTCGCTCGACTGCATCAGGCGTAATCGGCTCGATGTAGGTCCGATCGCTCATCGCGGGATCGGTCATGATCGTCGCGGGGTTCGAGTTGATCAGGACCACGCGGTAACCATCTTCACGCAGGGCCTTGCACGCTTGCGTTCCCGAGTAGTCGAACTCACAGCCCTGACCAATGACAATCGGGCCTGAACCGATGATGAGGATCGTGTGGATATCGCTGCGGCGTGGCATATCGGTGCTCAGTTCGGTACCGAGTGCCGCACGCGCGGCGCGCTCTGCCCAAACGGGCAAGAAGATAGCGGATCGTGCGCCTTGATTTCGCCTCGTGCGCGCAAGATTCGAACCTCGCAGCCAAAGCGGATACCCTCGACAGCATGATCAGCCGCATCGAAGGGACACTCGAGCGGGTCGGCGAGGACCGCGCGCTGATCGCGGTTGGCGCGACCGCGTACGAAGTATCGATCCCGGCGGCGGATGTGCAGCGTTTGCAGGAGCGGATCGGCGAAATGGTGGTGCTGCACACCCTCCATTACTTGGAGTCGCAGGGGCAGGGATCGAGTTTCTGGCCGCGGCTGATCGGCTTCCAGTCCGAAGCGGACAGAGCGTTCTTTGAGTTGATTACAAGCGTGAAGGGCATTGGCGTCCGCCGCGCGCTTCGAGCACTCACGATCCCCTTTCCGCGCGTGGCGGAAGCGATCGTTCGCAAGGATCTCGGCACTCTTGTTGCCCTTCCTGAAATCGGACGCAAGACGGCAGAAACGATGGTGCTCGAACTGCGCGACAAGGTGGAACGCCACGCGATGCGCAGCGGTGCGACCGCTGATATGCCGACTGCTGCACCCCGAGCGCGGGCGAGTGGCGGCAAAGGTGCGCGTTCAACAGGAACGACCGCCGCACCACCGCCCGCGCCATCGACCTCGGCGAACGCGCCCTCGCTTGGCACGAGTGCGCTGCTCGATGCGGTGCAGGTGCTCGTACAACTCGGCGAGAATCGCCTCGATGCACGGTCGCTCATCGACCAAGCGCTCGAGCGGGAACCCGACATCGCGAGTGCCAATGCCCTCATCGCTGCGGCGCTCGCCCTCAAAGGAGTTGCGCGGTGACGCATCGTCATGCCGTCATCATGGCTGGCGGATCGGGCACGCGTTTGTGGCCGATGAGCCGAAGTGCACGACCAAAGCAGCTGATGCCTCTGCCGAACGGTGCAACACTTCTGCAGACCGCGGCTGCGCGACTGACCGGTGTGGTGCCATCATCCAAGCAGTTTGTCTGCGCGGCGCGTTCCTGTATGAGCGATGTTCTTGCTGCGATCCCCCAGTTGACAGACGATCAATTCCTCGGCGAGCCAGTGGGGCGTGACACCTTGAACGCTGTTGGATTCGCGGCGGCCGTTGCTGCAGCGCGTGATCCAAGTGCGACGCTGGCGGTGCTGACGAGCGATCATGTCATCGAACCGCAGGATGTGTTCGCGCAGAAACTCGACCTCGGCTTCCGATTGGTTGAGGCGGATCCGCGCCGATTGGTCACATTCGCCATCACGCCAACCTTCCCTGCGACGGGCTACGGTTATGTCGAGTTGGGCGATCCGATCGCTGAGTTCGCGGGTGCATTCGCGGCGCTGCGTTTCGTCGAGAAGCCGGATCTTCAACGCGCTACAGAGTTCGTCGCTGCCGGCACCTTCGGCTGGAACAGCGGCATGTTTGTCTTTCAAGCATCCACCGTGCTTGATGCCATCAATCGCTTTCAGCCAGCATGCGGGGCTGGACTGCGCCGCATCGGCGCAGCATGGGGCACCGCGCGCGCGCACTCGGTCATCGATGATGTGTATCCGTCCCTCACAAAGATCAGCGTGGACTATGGCCTGATGGAACCGGCATCGCGTGATTCCGCTTTCTCTATCTGTGCCGTGCCGATGCCGGTTGCGTGGCGTGATGTCGGGAGTTGGCCCGCGTACGCTGCGCTGCTGCCTGCGGATGCGGCCGGCAATCGCGCATCGTCGCTCGCGGTGCATCTCGCTTCGCGGGACATGGTTTGCATCAGCGATGATCCATCTCACCTGATCGCCACCATCGGCGTCGAGGGCCTCATTGTGGTGAGAACCGTCGACGCCACACTCGTCTGCAAGGCGACAGATGCCGAGCGAGTCAAAGAGTTGGTGGCATTGCTGCCACCTGACCGCCGCTGAATCCGCATGCGCTTTCTCGCCATCGACCTCGGCGATCGAAGGACTGGGCTTGCGTGCGCCGATGATGTGCTTCGCATTCCTGCGCCCATCGAGGTGATCGAGGCATCAACGCGCGAGGTGCTTCTCCAGTCGCTCGCGCGTGTCATTGATTCGTATGGACCGGATGCGCTTGTGATTGGTCTTCCACTCAACATGGACGGATCGGAGGGACCGCGCGCGAAACTGACGCGTGACTTTGCGCTCGCCTGCGAGCAGCGCTTTCAGCTTCCTCTGCACTTTCAAGATGAACGCCTGACGAGTCACGCCGCGGAGTCATCACTCAATCGCAGCGGACGGACGCACGCCCAGAAGCGGCGCATTCGCGATGCGCTTGCTGCGTGCGAACTCCTGAAGGACTTTCTCGCGGCGCGCGCGTGAGAGGCTTCAGCCGTGAGGCGGCGCGGCTGATGCCCGATCGAGATACCAGACGAGTGTGCCAGCCGGTCGAATGTTTTTGATCGGCAGGGCGAGGTAGTTGTCGCTGCCCGTTGCGACTCGATGAATCATGGGCGCCTTCTCGATCCCAAGTGCCAGCACGGCAACGAAGCGCGCTGCATTGAGGAGCGGGTAGGTCATCGTGACGCGTGGCGGTGGCGTGACCGTCGGCCCATCGCAGTCGCAGACAAGCAGTTTCCTCTCACGAAGTGCTGCAGTTTCAGGGAAGAGGCTGGCGGTATGTCCATTGTCGCCCATGCCAAGCAACACGAAGTCGAGCCGCTGCTCTGTCGCAGCACGGCGATCGAAGGCCCGGCGAAGTGCGCGCTCGTAGCGCGCAGCGGCGTCCTGTTCCATGACCTCTATTGGATGCGCCTGCGCTGGCGGTATTCCGGAGTGATCGACGATGATTTCGTGAATCTGCCGCCAGTTGCTCTTGGGATGATCAAATGGAACGCGCCGCTCATCGACAATCCACAGATGTGTGCGATCCCATGGCAGCCGCCGATACATCGGGTCAGTCATCAACGACTGATAGAACGGAAATGGCGTCGATCCGCCAGACAGAGCCAGGTGGAAATCGCCGAGGTTCGCCACACAATCGTGCGCCTGCTCAAGCAGGTCGCTGCCGAGCGCCTCAGCCGCGTCATGCTGATCAGCCGATACTTGCACGCGCCCCCAGAGTGGTGGAACATCCGGCGCCGGACCATCGGGCGCAAGCGGAATCGGCGCATCGTGCGTCATGGGCAGGAGAGGGTACTCAGGACCGAGCGCGGAAGAGCATTGACCTACCGGTTCAGCGCGGAAGGCGAAGACGGCGCAGTGCGCAGCGCACTCGCACCATGAGACTCTGGAGCTATCGTGTCGGGGCATGCCGGATGTTGTCGCATCGGTGATCGTTCCGACCTACAACCGCCCGGATGCTCTTCGCTGCGTCCTTGATGGATTGCTCGCACAGGATCGCCGCGACTTTGAATGCATCATCGCCGACGATGGCAGCGGATCGGAAACTGCCGCGCTTGTGGATTCGTATCGGCCGCGATTCGAATCGGCGGGAATCACACGGATGCACCATGTGTGGCATCCAGATGAAGGCTTTCGGCTCGCGGCGATCCGTAATCGCGCTTCCGAACAGGCAAGAGCGCCGTGGGTCATCTTCCTCGACGGCGACTGTGTCCCGCGGAGGTCATTCATTCGTGGGCATGCATCGTGTGCGAAGGTGCAGCGCCTCACCCGTGGCAGTCGCGTCTTGATGACTCGGCAGCTCACGGAGGACGCTCTTGCCGAGAGAGTGTCGCCCCACGACCTCTCGCTGCAATCGCTCTTGCGGCTTCGGCAGCAAGGGCAAATCAACCACGTCGCCCCCTTCCTTGGCGGCGTCTTCGACAGTCTCAGAAGTGTCTGGTCTTTCGCGCGACTTCTCCGGTGGAGGAGTGTTCGCCCATGCAACATGGCGCTGCACCGCAGCTGCCTCGAACGGCTTGGGGGATTTGATGAACGCTTCATCGGGTGGGGCCTTGAAGACAGCGAGTTCTTTGTCCGAGCCCAGAATGCAGGACTTCGCCTGTTTCGCGCCCCTGCATCCACCACGGTGATGCACTTATGGCATCGCGAGGGCAGCCCTTCCTTCTTGCCCCGCAGTCAGGAACTCCTTGCTGCATCAGTGAAGCAGCGCCTCTCTCGCACCGAGCACGGAATGCAGCGACCCTCTCGGTCCCCTTGAACCTCAGGACGCAGCGTCAACCCTTGCCGCCGACCTTTGCCTTCTCCGCTCCTGCTTCGCTGGGAGGCGGCTCGAGTTGCCGCCAGAGTTCCGCGCCGAGGATCTCCTTCAGTTGATCGCGAGCGCGCTCCGACGCTTGCTTCAATGCCTTTGCTTGCTCGCGGCGCTGTGTCATCTCCTTTACCACGCGCTCAACAGTTGCCGATGGCGGATTGAGCTCCCATGTGGCAGAATCTTCGGCCTTCAGCTTGTCGGCCAATTGCTGCGCATCTTTCAGCCACCGTGAATCCACATCGAGGACAGATTGGTAGCCCGTCAACTGCGTCCTTTGCCACTCTTCCAATACGCCCTGCGCCCTTTCCAGTTGTGCTGGAGTCACCCCCTTCAAGAGTGCGGCCTCCCCGCACATTCGCCTGATATCGAGCGGACCGCTACCGCTTCGCATCGCCTTTGGATCCAATGCGATGAGCACATCCGCGGCATCTGTGGGCGACAACGCGGCGACGAGAGATCGAACGAGTTCTGCGTCGAGTCCCACGAGCGTTGCCGCTGGCTTGACGGCCGGCTTCATCAGCATCAACGCCGAGAGAACTCGAAGTAGTTCAGGATCAACAGCCACCCCCTGCGCGAGCAGTGAGGTCACGCTCATCTGGATGGCGGTATTCATGGCCGGCCTATCACTCGAAGAGATTTGGAGCGATGCAAGCGATAGAGCCTCCACCACCTCCGATCGCTGCTGTGCATCGGCAATCAGCAGATCGCGAGTCACGAGTCCCCGTTCACTGGCAAGATTGATCGATTGCAGCCCAGGTCCAACCGACAAAAAAGGGATGGGCAGTCCCGCGATGCGATCCATCGTGCTGAGTGCCGCATCAATTCGAACCATGTCCCGCAGCGCATCAGTCAGCCGGCGGCGCGCTGGGTCTTTCGCATTCTCAAGGCTCGCAGCCACATCTTCCACAACCTGCAGATCGATCTCCACTGCTTGGCGACGGAGCTTGCTGATGCGCTCAATTGCAGCAGACGACAAGGGACCGTCCGTTCCAGCTTCCTTCGCGAGCGCCTCGATTGTCGATCGGAGCGTGTCCGCTTCGAAGGCAGCGCGTTGCTCGGCAGCCTTTGCAAGTGCCGCTTTGATAGCGCTCGCGAGCGCCCTGCCGGCATCGCCACCCGGCGCCCTCAGCCCCACAGCCGTCATGCAGTTCCGCAGCGTTCCCTCATCAAGCGGCGGCGCAACAACTCCGAGCGCCAACAGACGCTGCACGGCGGGATCGACCGGCGCATCAGCCTTTGCACTCGGCGAAGCTGCGTCAGAGCCGCTCGGCTCCTGCCTCGCGTGAACTGTCATCACGGCGACAGCAACGGCGAGAAATGCGCGAAGAACCTCCGATGGCAATCCGGAAGTCCACACCATGCTGTTCAGACTACTCGCCTGGCGCAATCAGCCGTTGTGCCATGTGCGTCCATCGCGACGCATGAGATCATCCGCAGCGGCGGGGCCCCATGAACCCTGCTGATAGTTGCTGGCGATACCGCTGCGAAGATCGGCTGATTCCGCCCCGAGGAACGGCATGACCGCAGACCAACCACTCTCCACCTCGATTCGGTGCTTGTACAGCGATTGATCGCCTCGCATTGCATCCACGAGCAGAGGACCATATGCCTCAACCGCTGCAACGCCGAATCTCTTATCGAGATCCGCCTGCATCTCGACACTGTCCATGCGAAGCGGCGTTCCCGGAACCTTTGTCTCAAAGCGCAGCATCGTGCGCTGCATCGGCGCAATCTCGATCACCAATCGATTGCCGCGAACGCCTCCTGCGGCATGTGGGATGTCGTGAAACAGATCGGCAGCAGGCCGCTTGAATTGCACGACCACTTCCGTGCGCTTCGCTGCCATGCGCTTGCCAGTCCGCAGATAGAAGGGGGTACCGGCCCATCGCCAGTTGTCCACATACAGTTTGAGCGCAGCAAAAGTCTCCGTCGCGCTTCCCTTCGCAATTCCGTCGAGATCGACATAGGCATTCTCCTCCGACGACACCGCATACTGGCCGAGCGCTGCATGCGATTGAACATCTTGCGCCTCGGTGGGGCGCAGCGCACGCACCACCTTGATCTTCTCTGCACGGATTTCTTCCGCCGCGATGCTCGTCGGCGGTTCCATCGCCGCGAACGCGAAGATCTGCAGAAGGTGCGACTGAATCATGTCGCGAATGGCGCCGGTCTGGTCGTAGAAGGAAGTGCGATTCCCTACTCCAACCATCTCAGACGCGCTGATCTGAATGTGATCGATGTACTGATGGTTCCACACCGGCTCGAACATCGTGTTCGCGAATCGGAGGACCAGCATCGCTTGCACCACTTCCTTGCCGAGATAGTGATCGATGCGATAAATGTCCTCTTCATCGAAGACTCTTCCAAGCGCACGATTCAGGCTTGCTGCGCTCGCCTCATCGTGTCCGAACGGTTTCTCGACGATGATGCGTTGCCACGATCGCGTGCTCGCATCGACTGAGCACCACCGTCGTCCCTCCGTGACGAGCGCCGCCTCGTCGATGCGCTGGACGATTGGCTCGTACAACTCCGGTGCAACCGACAGGTAGAACAGTCTGTTCCCCCGTGTGCCCGCGGTCGCATCGATCGCTGCAAGACGCTGACCAAGCACTGCGTACATCTGTGGCTGAGCCGCATCGCCTGCGAAATACTCGATCGATTGAGAGAAGTCGCGCCATCGCACTGCATCCCATCGCGTTGCATGTTGTTGAACGGAGGCTGCCAACTCATCGCGCCACTGTTCATCCGTCTTCGCGCGACGCGAGACCCCAAGCACACGGAATGCCTCCGGCAAGTTGCCGAGTGTGTGCATCTCGTACAGCGCGGGGATCAACTTGCGCGCCGTGAGATCACCAGATGCGCCAAAGATCACCAAGATGCATGGATCCGCCTTGCGCATCAACTGATACCTCCCACACCGACAATCCATGAAACGGAATCAACCATCCGCCGCTCGAGCGGATCGATGACCCAGAGCCAGTCATCGAGCAAGAACTCGACGCGCTGAGAAAGCAGTGCCACCCGTCCCATCACAGTAAATCCGAATGCGGCACCAAAGGTGATCATGAGATACATGATCCCAACTCTCGCTGCGCCGCCAACCACACCCTTGTGCTCGATCGAGAAGAAGAAGTAGGTGAGACAGCAGAGAACTCCCACCGCGATCAGCACATTGGGCAAACTGGCCCACAGCGTGGCTGTTGTCCACAGTCCGCTCGCGTCGGGTTGCACCAGCGGTTGCATGGTGGCGACCGTCTGCGCAAGGAGATCGCTCTCGACATGGCTGATGATCTTTGCCCCAGCAGTGATTCCAACGATGAAGGCCATCGCCCACACACTGATGCGTCCGACCGAGGGGACAAGTCGCAACAATAGGAGCACCCCAAGTACCAACGCGATGCCCATGCCAATCTGCGACTGGAGAGTTGGCGCAGGCAGATTGGGCAGGATGTGGGATGTTGTCCATCCATGCGCGAGCGCGCCGCACAGCTTTGGAACGATCGAGTCCCAGACACCGATCACCCCCCAATACGCGGCCGACACGCCAATGACGATCGCCTCTGCTAGGCGGTACGCAGGATTGTCGCGGTAGAGGAACGAGAAGATCGCAAGCGTCAGCAGCGCTGCGATCCACAAACCCACGGTGTTTGCGATGCTCAGTCGAACGCTGTCCTGCGCCGCGTTCTTCTGAACGGCGCGCGCGAAATCTGCAGGCGAAACAGATCGCCACTCAACCCATTCCACAACGCGCTCCCCGCTCGGACTTGTCGCGTCTTCAACCGTTGCGCGCATGTTCGTTCGCTCTTCATACGCGCGTGCCATGCCACTGCCAAGTCCCACTCGAAGCCCCACCACAGCCACGACCGCGAGCACAATCATGATCCAGACAACGAGTACGAATGGTCGCGGTTCCTCACTCATGCAGCAGCCCTCCGCTGTGCTCGCCTCTGCGCGAGATAGACCAGGTTGCCCAAGAGAATCAGCACGACCATCAGCAGATGCGCGCCGAGTTGCGGCCCCATCCGCCGCTGTGCTTCGAGATACTTCGGCGGGATCACAACCACGGCGCCGTCGGCTGACTGAGCGACCTCCATCGCCGCGCCGTTCGCCGGATCCGACACCCACTCGTTGATCAGCGACTCATACTCCGCAGCACCTTTGATGGCGCCGAGCAGTCCACAGATTTGACCTGGGAAGTATGGATAGAGCTGGGGCGTCTGAACACCAGTGCAGCCACTGACCATGGGCAACTTTCCCCCGGACGCGGACACCACATACTGCACCCACTCTTTGGACCCGGGATAGCCGGCACTGACGCTTGCAAGCAAGGCGAAGTCGCTCACGCTCCGCACATCGCGCAGGATGGGCAGATCCGCTGTCGCCCGCCCGGACTTCGTCGTCGGGAACGCACGCGGAAAATCGCTGAGCACAACGCGCATCACCTGCTCGTTGCCAGCTTGGAAGCCGAGATTCACAAAGTCGACTCCGTCCTGCAGATTCGGAAAGTCTGCCCGCAGAACTTTGGTGATCGTCTCATCGATCATCTGACCACCGAGCGGCCACAGCGATATAAAGACCATCTTGTGCCCGCGAAGAGCGCAGTGACGCGTGAGATTCACTCCCATCGGTTCCAACTCGCCCGCCGAGCCCGGATCGAAGTCGAATGCGAGCAGCACCACGCTTCCGCGTGGCAGCCGCTGAACCGCGTTGAACACTGCGCGCGACGCATCCGTTGGTGTCTCCGGCAGCGTCTTGCGCGTGATGCCCATCACAAGAATCGGTCCGGCCACCGCGAGCGCCATCGCGAGGAAGACCCATCGTCGATCGAGTCGCTCAAGCACGCTCAACACACGGCCCATCGTCATTCGCCTCCCCCGCCCACGCCCATCCATGACCGATCGATACCCAACAGAATGCGCAGACTTGTCGCCGTCACACCAAGAGCGATGCCGATGATGATCGCGCGATTGCCGGCGGTGTTGAAGACCTGCATGATGAACATCGAAAGATTCTCAAGCCGCAATCCGCTTGCCCATTCAGGGAATCCGCTTGTCAACCAGACTCCCGCGAATGTTCGTCCAAGCAGCACGATGAACGCCGTGCCGAGCAGCAGCATCGCCTCTCGATTCTTCGCGCGAAATGCCCGAAACGCGGCACTTGCCACATAAAACGCGAGCAGCGCAAACATGGTGCTCGTGATCGGCGTGAGAACGAACTCATAGATCCACCAGAAGGCCGATCCAGCCGCGTCCTTTTCCCCGGCCCACGGAGTTGCGGCGAACTGCGGATTCGGTGGAACTCCCACCTTCCCAAGACCGACAACGAGCGTCACAGCGAAGCACACGAGTGTGACGAGCGCATAGCCCCAGCCGGCGTCGCGCCTTCCTACTCTCGACAGATTCACCTTCACCAGACTGCCCGCGCCCAGAATGAATGCGATCGCTGCGATCACATTGAATATCTCGCTCGACTGTGCGCCTGCACTTGTCAGTGCTGGCAGGAACGGCGACAGCAGCATGAGCAGCCCGGCAGTCGAGGCAATGATGATTGCGACGAGGCGGATCATGACCCCAGCATCCCCCGCAGGTGGTTGACAAGATTCTGCAGCGTTGTGGAACTAGGGTTCAGCGCCGCGAGCGTCGCGAGGAGAACGCCCACACACACGAGCGCTCCCACAATCACCTTCCCCGCATCCTGACCCTTGAGGGATGCAATCTGGTCTGGCGCGCCGGAGAGATAGGCGCTTGCTGCCATGAACTCCTCACCAATCAGTGTGTAGTCGCATGCTGCAACGAAAAATGGAAGTTGACTGCTCTCGGCTGTGCCGGCAATCTGGATCGCGCCAATCGAGTTACCCGTTTCTGCAAGAATCAGACTCTCCGCGAAGAAGCAGCCCATGTAGAAACACGCTGCGGGACGCTCTCGCACCATCTGACCCGAAACAGATGCCACAAAGCCGAACTGTTCATCGGTGATGTAACGAATCGCATCGGCGTTGTACCCGTCGAAACGACCCGCCGCCTGATACGAGCCCCGAACTGCCTCGCGCGCTGCCTCCATCACGAGCGAGCGGCTCGTCGGCACCTCGATGCGCGCGTCGTACTCCGCCGTCGTTTTCGCAACATGACTCAGAATGGTGATGCCCGCCACCGTCTGAATGTTGTCCATGTCTTGAATGCCGGCGATGAACAACACGGGACGACCCATCTCCGTTGAACGCCCAACTGCATTCGTCACCGCATCGAGAGCCGGAATGCGCCGCAAGCGCATCGCCGCGCCGCTTCGCGCCAAAAGCATCCACGCGATGATGCATCCGCTCGCCACGAGCACGCCACCTGCAAGCGGCCCCTTTCCTTCGGCGAAGATCGGCTGCGCCGTGGCAGCCTCACCTGCCGGTTGGTGTGCGGCATTCGCCTGCGTCGTCGCTGGGAGCACCACGAGGGCGAACAGCATCCAGATGGCAGCGTGCGAATTGAAAGCCCATGCACGCTCACTTGAGCGCGCGAGTCCTCTGCGAGGTCGCCTCTGCAGAATTGGTCCCTCAGTCATGCCTGACGCGGCACGGTAGTGCGGCGCGGGGAATCGTGGGCTAGGGTGCCTTTGGCGTCGCCGGCGCGGGCGTGGGCGCGGACACCGGCGCTGGTTGCCCGATTACTGCGGTTTCGGCTGCCTGTGCGTCCTCGATCGCCTGCTTCTCCATTTGCGCAACCTGCGCCTCGGTCTTGGGTACCTCAACGAAGGCAAGAATCACTCCATCGCCCACGCCAAAGAGCGCCCATCCAGCGATCACCCCCGCGCACACCGCCTCCCGTCCATCCACCCAAAGCCGATAACCGAACGATCCGATCCGACTTCGGTTCAGCGCCTCGAGGAACGAGAACACGAGTGCGCCGATCCACATCATGATCGTCGATTCGGGGCCAAGCACGACACCAAGGCCAATGCCAACTGCACTAAGTGGAAACTTGCCGCGCGTAACGACCTTCAACACCTCAATCACAATGGCTGCGAGCGCGCCAAACCCCATGGCGATCGCAGCGCTCACCGGCAACACTCCCCAGTACTTGCGAATCCCATCGACAACTTGAATCGTTTCACCACTGCTCGAGCCCATGCCGCGGATCACCTCCGCGATAGCGGCCCACTGCACAGCGCCGATCATGTCGTACTTCTGTGTCGCGGCTTCGCGCAGCGTCTGTCCTGTCTCTGGCGTCCAATCGCTCAAGAACAGCACGAAGAAGAGCGGGGTACTCGCGATCGCGCCGGCGAAGATCCCAATCACATGTCCCCAAGCCTGCTGCCGCGGCTTCGCGCCGAGCATGTAGCCGGGCTTGATATCCATCAGCAGATTGCTCGCGTTGCTCGCCACTTCCGTCGTCATCCCCGCTGTGATCAGATTGGTGCCTGCGTGCGCCGGATTCGCAGCACCAAAGGTGAACTGCGTGATCTTTGAGAGTGCTCCTGTTGGCGTGATGCTCGTGAGTGCCGTTGCGTTCGCCGCAATCAAAGTCAGTAGCACGATCAGTGGAATCGACAGCAGCCCCAACCAAGGGTTCACGCCAAACCATAACCAATTCATGAGCACGGTGATGGCGACCATGATCGGCACACCCACCAGTGTGATCCACAGAGGGAACTCGATGTGGCGCAGACAATCGCCCTGACTGACGCCGCGGCGGAACAAGCCCGTGAACGCACTCACAATCACCTTCGGCTTCGCGAGCAGTCCGGCAAGACTCGCCGTCACCATCATCGAGACTCCCCACCACAGACTCCAGGAGTTCATGATGTGGCGTTGCCCGAACACTGCCTTCGACAGATCGAATGTCCCATCCGGCTGAACGATCGCCGCGAAGTTCTTCGGCAGAATCTCGCCGTTGGCAATCATCAGAGGTGCGATGAGCAAGTAGTTCAGCGCCATGCCGATCATGAGACTGTTGGTCAGTCGAAGCCCCATCAAGCCACCAGCGCCGAACATCGCGAGTTCAATCCCAACAGTCACCCCGAGCTGCTCAACGGTCACTCCCTGCACACGCGGCACCCACGCCTGCGCCTTCGCGGCGTAGTCGTAGTACCACTTGTCGAGCCGCTCTGTGAGATGCCAAATCGTCTCCTGGCTCTTTGAAGTACCGAGCAACTTGATCTGAAGCAGCGACATCCACCCCACAGTCAGCAGCATCTGCACGATCGCGCCGATTGCAGCAGCAGCCGCGAGTGCCTTCGCCTTGAAGACACCAGCGCGCGCACCCTCGTCATCGCCCGCACCATCGCCGCGGTCGACCGGGAGATTGTTCACCATGTAGTCCGTGCCGCCGCGCGGAGCGGATGGATACAAC
>Ga0233425_10005885_pt1 | contig 18802 bp, 18 predicted proteins | sample Watercolumn_Towu_2_FD_181712 | JGI IMG/M metagenome (GOLD analysis project Ga0233425, IMG submission 181712) | Freshwater microbial communities from Lake Towuti, South Sulawesi, Indonesia - Watercolumn_Towuti2014_140_MG | ecosystem: Environmental > Aquatic > Freshwater > Lake | place... | reverse complement strand
ACCACTTTTTCTTTTCATAGCCGAAGTCGCAAGGAATCAATACCTGGCGCGGCGAGAACACGTCCCACCGTCCGTCGCGCAGCGATTCGATCCGCGCCCAGCCGGTTTTCGGCAATTTCAATTCCCCCTCACGATTTCCCCATGAATAGAGATGCACACCACCATTTTCCTCAATCGGCAAAAAAGGTTGTTTATCCCAGTAAAACACTTGAAAGCTCCCCCCTTTTTTCTTTCCTTCGAATTCGCCGGGCAACAAAAAATGATCAAATTCCACGCGCTCAATGCGTTCAATAGGAAATTGTAATCCGGCGCACATAAATTGAATTTATCTAGGTTTAAACAATGGAAGATCTTCACGATCTTCACCATCACTGGCAGCCTTACCATGACGCATCTGAATGCCAAACCGTTCATCGCGATGTTTCTTATCTTTCTCGTCTCGCAATTGTTGCATAATCTCCGCCTCTTCGTCTGTCAATTCAAACATCTTGTCATATCGCTGTTTGGCTGCCACGTATATCATCTGGCGAATCAGCGGACGATTGCTTCCGCCCTCATCCCAGAACTTACCCAGGCTGCCCCACAAGTGACCCAATGACGGATCATTCACCACCTCACGCACAGTTTCCTTTAGAAAATCCAAAGTTTCAACTTTTGAATTTTTGGCTTGCCGACGTTTTTTTTCGCATTCAGTCAAAACCACTTCAGCCAAAGCCTTGGCGGCTTTGTGATAACCGACCGGATACATCGACCAAACAAAACTTTTTTCACCTCTAGGTCTTGATTGCCCTGTTTTTTTGGTAGCCATATGATAAAAAATAATTCGTTAATATTATATCAAAATTAGACTTTCCTGTAAAAGAAAAAGACCTGCGTTTGCAAGTCTATTGTTACCAGAGAATTAAAGTCTCACCGCGCCGTGATTTTCCAGGTAGTTGAACAACCGTCGGCCATACACCGTCACCTGCACGATCACGTCGGGTCCGACGACATCGTCTTCGTCAAGAACCAAATCCGTATCCCTCTCATCGGTGTTCAACGAATCAGCCTCAACCGGCTCGTCGTCATCATCACCCAAAACCTCGTCCAGACTCCCGTGACGCAGTTCGAACAAGCCGAGAGTCACCATGCGGTGCATGAAAGCATTGTCCAACTGAAGATCATACCCCGGACCGCGCTGCGAACAACAACTCCGCATATCCAGAGCATCCTGCCAGGTGAAGCACCACTCATTGTCAAGCGCGCCGGTCACTGGATCAACTTCCAGCTCCACGATAGTCTCGTTGCCCAGTTTCCGACACAAGCAAATGAAGGTCTCCAGAGCCACGACACTCTCATCTTCCAGCTGTTCCAGAAGAGGCACATCCTGAGCCCCACCGCCAGCTTCGATAGCTCGCCTGCCGGCCAAAGTCGAAAACGGCGAATTTCCCCCCATCTCCAACACGTCTTCCAGCTTCAGACAGCGACGAACCCCCGCCTTTCCCATGACTCCCTCCGTCGGACTGTTTAATATTAGCGACACGAGCCAAGGAACAAATTATTATACCCCTAATTTATAATTTGTCAATATTTCACTTCTTTTCATCCAATTCTTCCCAAATTTGTTCGAATCCGGAAATATCATTCATAGTCCTTTTCGGTATTCGGTGTGGCATAACTGCCCGTGATTCTCCCCGCCATCTGTCACTCGCAGTCTTACGTTTCACTGACCACCAGCCGCTGAACACAATTATCCAAGAAAAAATCAATAAGCCAAACGACCAAAGATACTTATCTGACCAAAAATACACTCCATAAGCCAGGAGCATCATTATATAACAAATCAAGATTCGCACAAATAACGACTGGGGCATATATAGATCCATTCTAATAATGCATTTCTGTCTTGCACTTCAAACATTCTTCTGGTTTGGAGCTGATAATCTTCTGAATATTATAAGTTCCAAATTTCGGGGCTTCGAGAAAACCCTGCATTGCCGCCTCGGCAAACCACCCGCTATCAAGCAAGTCCCCAATCCATTCAATGGCAAACCGCGGGTCATCCTGAGCCAGACCAGAGCCGACCATATGCAACCAACGACGATTGAATTTTTCCTGTGAACCGATCGGCGGTGTCATAATAATCGGTAAACCTAAAGCAGTATAAAAACTTAATTCGCTAGGCTTGGTCCACAGAATATCTGTTGTTCGCAACGCTCGATTGAACAAACGAAAATATTCTTCTTTATTTTGAGAATGAATAACGCGAATGCCCTTTCCCAAGAAAGACCGCAACCCCAAGCTGACAATTTCTTTTTCAAAATAATTTTTTATATCCAAATGCGTACCGGCCACCAAAATCACCCGATACTCATGATGTTTAATTTTTTCCCGCAAACTCTTCACCAGCTGTATCCCAATCTCTCGTTGAGCGCCGGCGCCACCGACCGCGAACATAATAGTCAACAAGTGTTTACTTTTTTTCGGAGGAAAGTTTTCATTTCCCAGATACTTCCTTATAGTGTCTTGAAATTTATTAATATACACTCGATGAGGATCGAGATTGGCCATCCGCTGACCAAGATCATGACGAAGGGTGCTGAGCTTGCTGTCCCCCAACAATTCCACCGGCAAAGGAAAACCGGTTAGAAAAATGTTATCTTCCGGCACCCCATAATGTTTCAAACGCTCCTCGGCTCGTTTACTCGGCGCCAAAAATTTTATACGACTACGCGTCGGATCAATCGGTACCCAAGTACGAGACAGATCAGTATCAGTCACCACCGCGAATATTTCACCGGAGTAATCATAATACTCAGCCATAAAAGCGGTGACAAAAAAAGTAGTAATCAGGGGCAGCTGTTTCTTTTCCAATTTATCCATCAGATTTTTTCCCCACTGACGCTTCTCAATCATCCGCATCATATACTTCAATTGAATATTCGGAGCAGATAAGTCTCGTTTTGGATAAAACATCGGAATCTCTTGAAACTTATCAAACAAATCAAAAGCCGCTTGCCCAATGATCGGCACCTTCTTGAACCGCGAAATAAATTCATAGAACTTCCGGCTATCCTGCCAAATTTTCTTATCTTTGGCCGGAATCCCGACATAATTATTGGCGTTAATAACCTTCCCGCCATAAGCGATACGGCGCAGAGGATCGGCAGCGCGTTGATGGCCATAGCCCATATCCACGGCCACGACCCAGGCTTTTTGATGATTGAGATTTAACATAGTTTTTGTTTTTACATTTGATGGTAACTGGTAATCTGTAACCTATACAACGCAAACGACAAATACATACTGGATATTTACCAGTTACTAATTACCAAATACCGACACCTATTCTGATTAAATTATACCATTATTCACACCCACGACAAAGAACCCTTGCCATTTATTCACAAATCATCTAACTTTAATAGAGATACTAAGTTCTTTTACCATCACCGGAGGCCATCATGATGGACGGCACCGTATTCCAATTCCAAGCCACTCTGGACAATGATCAAAAAACCGAGGGTGTGGGTATCTTTCCGGAAGGATTTGATCTATCCATCTGGCAAAAAATCCTCCTGGAATCAGCACTCGACATTCTACTCAACGATCTCCTCGACATCGAAATGACGCTCAACGACCACACGACCATCCACATCACACTCGAAAAGCTTCATCCGGAAATCAAGGCGTTTGCCAAAAGCGGACTGTTCCTCGTGACCATCAAGGAACCGCAACATGACGACGTGAAAGTCGCTTTCATGCTTTGCGTCAACTTCTTTCAAAAAGAACAATCACGCCCTCACTTTCTGATCATGCCGATCGACGCGACTTCCCCACAAAGCCTCCGCGTGCGCGGTCAAGCCATCTTCACCGGTGACGCGAAAAAATTCGAGTCACTCCTCGGTCACACGATCAAAAACGCGATCCTGTGCCTATTTCATGACCTGGATGACTACACTTTCGATCACACTGACGACAGTGATTTCCGCCAAATCATTATCAAACGTCAAGGATCAGCGGCCGGTCACGAACTCATGGAAATGATCGGGCATTTCCAATGCACGGTCTTCTCCGGCGACGAGAATTCATACAGACTGGGTGAATTCAACCTGAGCCTATCCTGTCACCTAGTACCGCCAAACGATCTGCATATCGAACATTAAATACGGAGCAACTCCGTATTTTTCCATACAAAAAAATCTCCCACTCAGGAGACTTTTTATGAGATTAAGATTCTTTTTTTCTAATGTTTCCGACAACTTGTTTAGAGATTCCCCGATTTGTTGCAACTCATCACCGGTCGGCACTTGCACTCGATATTTATAATTACCACCACTCATAATTTGAGCGCCATGAAAGACAATTGCACCAAACATTAAACGCGGAACAATTCCGCGTCTTTCATTAACTACTATATTTTTCGAATGATAAGTTTTTGTTTTTTACCAGGAGCCAAAATAAACCGCACCACTTTCTCAGCGACTTTACAAGTATCCATATAGCTGGCAAACTGCGGCGGCTGATGCTTGCCAAAAAGAGCGGTTTTCATCTGACCCGGATATATAGCCAACACGCGCACGCCGCTCTCAGCCACTTCTCCTTGAATGGACTGAGTAAAGCCCGATTGGGCAAACTTTGATGAACAATAACCGGCCGAGAATGGCCGCCCCTCCAGAGCACTCGTCGAAATAATATTCACGATCGTACCAAACTTTTGATTTCTCATGACCGCCATTGATTCTCGACAGCCCCAAACGGTGCCTAAAAAATTCACCGACATCACGCGATGAAGATCACTCATAGACAATGATTCAAAAGGACCATGAGGCAACCATACGCCGGCGTTATTGACCCACAAATCAATATGGCCATATTTCTTGACGATGCTCTGACGCAACTTCCTCATTTGTTTTTCATCTGCGACATCAGCCGTCATCATCACGCAGGGGTAATGACTGGTTGGAGAAAAATCCTTCAAACTCCGCGCCGTACCCACCACCGTGTATCCCCTAGTGGCCAATACCCGAGACATTTCTAACCCCAGGCCACTACTCGCGCCAGTAATCACGGCGATTTTTGAATTTATTTTTTTCATGAACTTGCTTTATTTTTTAGAACTTGATTCTAAAGTCTCCGCTAGATGGTTTAGAGATTCCCCGATTTGTTGCAACTCATCACCGGTCGGCACTTGCACTCGGTATTTATAATTACCACCACTCATGATTTGAGCGCCATCAGCCAGTTTCATGAGAGGATCAGATATTCGTTTCGTAAAAATGATACTCCCCACGGTCAACACCACCAAGAACAACAAGGCCACCACGGTAATCTGAGCCGAATATTTACTCACCAATGATCCAGACTGACTTTGCGGCCAAGTCACGACCACCGTCCAATCAACATCGGAAATATTACTACGGGCCGCCGACATGGCTCCTTTCTGAGCATCAGAATAATTGAGACGTCCTTTTTTTAACAATTGCTCAAGGAGAGATCGATCGGTCAACCATACACTACCTTGCGCCTGACTCAAATCACCAGAGGCCAAAATAACTTTGTAATCACGATCCAAAATCATCACTTGCGTCTGAGGGATTTGGACCGACTTCATCATATCCTCCACGACCGTCAGGGACATCACCACGCGCAATACGCCAATCGTATTTTTTGCAGCGCTGTAAATCGGCGCGCCGACAGTCAAAAACCGATCACCATTCGTCATGGTCACTTCGCCAAAATAATTTTTTCCACTCTTGGCCACCGTAAATAATTCATCCCCGAAATAGTTCGTAGCGGTCTCAACGACATCATTGGCGCCGCGAACCATTTTGTTGATTTCCTGACCATTCAGACCAATAATCGACGCTTCTTTGATATATTGATCAATATTCACAATCTCTTTAAGAATAAAATGCTGCTGCTCATCAGTGACAGAACTCACCCCTTGTTCGACGATCTGAATATTATAGTTGTCGACTCGATCCTTGAAAAAAGCCGAGAGCTGATCACCGAACTTTGTCAGAGCATCTAAATTTTTCTGCTCCGCATAATCCGACTGCATTGATTTGATAGTCATGAGCCCCCAAGTCGTGGCCACCAACATCGGCACCAAGGAAACCACCAGCAAGATCAAAAGTATTTTGTATCGAATTCTCATATAATTTGTCGTTTCCTACATTATAACCCAAATTACATCGGAAGGAAAACGTTAATTCATTTTTCGAAACTTCACGGAGAAAATCGGTTCATAGGTCGTCTCATTTTTGTCCTTGATTTCAATGGTCTCGCCTTTCATGATCTTTGTCAGCGCCAAATCACTGAGCAAAACCATATCTGAATCAATATCGGTTTTCAAATCTTCCAAATCATCGGCGAATTGTTGTTTTACCGTTTGTTCAATATGCTTCTTCTTCTCCCTCATCATAGTCATGTCATCGACCGCTTGTTTATAACCGGGAGTATTAGTCAGAGTGTCCTTGTAAGTTTGGCGCAATTCTTTCATTTCTCTTTTTTTACTTTGGACACGATCGAACAAACCTTGGAGATCATTCATATTATCAATTTATTTATAATTACAAAGAAATCAAGATAGCGCCACCGATCATCAATACCGCGCCGAGCACCACTTTCCAGCCGATCGCTTCACCCAGGAAAATCGCGGCCAATATAATCGAAAAAATCAAACTGGTGCGATCAATGGCGGAAACTTTACTCACCAATCCATATTTCAACGCGAAAAAGTAACACAGCCAGGACAGGGCTCCGGCAATACCGGACAATACGACAAACAACCACTCACGGCCGGAAAAGCTATGCAACGAAAAACCTTGAAACTTTTTCAACACGAGACTAATGATAATCAAAAAACCTACCATCACCATGCCTCTCACCGTGGTCACCAATGTCGAATCCAAATTTTTCAAACCCGCCTTGGCCAAAACCGACATCGCCGCGGCAAAAATCGCTGACAATAAAGCAAAAAATAACCACATATTTTTTTATTTAAATGCAGGCGCATTATATCATGCTCAGCTCAAAAAGTAATTCACAGATCCTTGACAAACAGTCTCGAACCAGATAAAGTAATCATTCGTTTGTTCTTTAAACACCCTGGAGGCACCCATGAAAGATCTCAAGCCAATTCTCGATCCGCCTGATCTAATTCTCCGCTATCGTGATGACCCGGAGGCCGTAGCCAAAAAGTATCCCAAATCCTCTCAGCTGATTCGACCGCTTTTCAATCTCTATCAAAAGATCCGTCATCTCAGCCAGGCTCAAGCCAAAAAAGTCATTACCGAATCGCTGAGCTATGACGTGGGCAAACGTATCGAAAAAGGCCGAATCTACGAGGAGTTCACCCGCGCCATCAGCGCGGCCAAAGATTTTCGACAATCAATCATTCGTGAATTCGTGCCCGACGCTCTACGTTTCCCCTTTACATCTGATGGCGTAGTCAACCCGATCGTCGATCCGGTAATACTACTCCGAATGATGTGGGAGCCGCCCGGAGATCCACGCTACGCTACCCGACGTTCATTTCTGGCCAATGTTTTCTGGAACCTCGGTCTGCGCTACTTTGTCATGCGTCTGGAGAATACCTATCCGGAAAAACATTTGAGCGACCTGACTTTGTGGTTTGAGCGGGAGCTCTTCATTACCGCCAATGCCACCGAAGATCAGCATTATCTGGAAACCGCTCTAATCAGCTATGATCCAGATAACGCCAACCGCTATGTTGAGTCACTACCACTCACAGTCAGCCAAACAGGACAGAACTGTTTAAACCTGATGCTTGGCTATCGTTTCATCAAGGTTGGTAACCGCGTTGTCCGCTGTCTCTATGATTCACGCGTCAAGCAGGAAGCGGATATTTTCCGCAAAGTTCTCTCGAAAAGCCAAGCGGAAAAGCCGGTTGCCCACGACACATGTGCCATCTCTTTTGTCTTCTTCTCAGAGGAAGACCTCCGTGTCGGGTTTGAAGCTCTCACCGACCGGATCTTCACCAACAGCGCCATGATCTACAACCTCCGCCATCGCTCCCGCCATGGCAAGAGCCACAATGACTTCACCGGTGGCGACGCGCCTCCTGAGTTGCAATTCTTGGTCTACGCTCTTGGCGGCATCATTGAAGTCCAGATTTTCCTCTTTCCGAATTACTTCAATCGCCGCTTTTCACTCGGAGACGAGAATCATCATCTCTACCGCACCCGACAAATCCAACCGATTCTCAATTGCCTCTTTCCGACCGAGCTGTATCTGGATTGGAACGATCAGACCATCCAAAAAATGCTCAAAGAAATGCAGCTGCAGAAAATTCGCACCAACTTCGAAGGGTTTGTCCTGCCGCAACTGTAACCAAACACCACGTCAAAGCGCGGTGTTTTAAATTTATCCAAACATTTACTTCTGACCGACCAGCACCATATTGGTCGCCGGATAATCAATCTTCTTTAATTTACCATTCTGTGACACAAATAACTCTGCCCTGGGCGCATACACATGTTCTACAATATGAGGATTCTTAAATTCTCGCGATCCCGGAACAATCTTGAATCCAATTTTCTTCAACAGCTGACACCAACCTTGATAGGAGTAAAACCCAAACTCTTCATGCATTTCACTTTTCCAATTGTCTGTATAGGTCATCTTACTCATGAATTCATACGCATCCTGAATCGTCAAATCCACATAATCAATACCATCAATATTTTTCAACCTATAATTGATCTTTCGAGGTAAGAAATCTTGCGCAAAGCGAAAAAAACGCGCGTAAGTGCACAATCTCTCGACACTGCCCTTGAACGCGCCGTCGGTTTTCCGGAGTTTCATCAACACTTTTTGCTTTGGATTGGCTGGACCCACCACGTCGCGAATAATAATTCGACCGCCATGCTTCAATTGCTTATATGTATTCACCAATACCTGCTTTAGAGTCTTCTCATTGATGTAAGAATACACTTCATGCAAAACTGAGGAATATATAAAAGTATTCACCGTATTATCCTTGAAGTTCTGATCGGTAATATTGCGACGATAAAAAAACACAAACGGTGTCTCGTATTCCTGACTGCGACAAAATTCATAAAACTTTCTCGTCGCCTCAATACCAATAATATCTGATTCCTGAAACTCCCGCGCCAACAATCTGATCAAGGAACCGGTCGAACAGCCGACATCCACAATTTTGCCCTCGACCACATACGGCTTAATATCATCAAACTTAATCTTGATAATATTATCCATGGCAAAAGCATAAGTATTGTAGTCACGCGTCGTGGTAATTTCCGCGTCCGGACTCAACAAGGCATCCGCAAATAATTCAACCAACAAATCCCCAATATTGTATTCCAAATAAATATTTTGACTGGCAATGGCCGCGTATTTTTTCCACTCATTGTCCTGCCGCCATTTTTTCCCGGCCTTGACTAGCAAATCAATCACTTCATAAGGACGCAATGAAGAATATTTATCTTTGCCGACCAGTTCCACTGAGAGATTTTTAAACTTCATTTTCGCAAACAACGAAATCACCGGCGGAGTGGAGCAGGCCAGAATGGTATTTTGCGGCGTCAAGGTTTCACCACCTTGATACATAATCTGCCGTAACATGAATTGGGCGAACTTGTCCGAATATTCAATATCAGGGATAGGATAAATTTTCACTTCGCACGGCAGACTGGCCGCGAATTCATTGATCGCCAAACAACGTAGATACAATGGAATGGGATTCCGTCGCGTATTCTCATGATTGGCCGAGGTCACGGCAAAAATAATGCGATCGATTTTTTTACCACTCACGCCATTCTGTACTACATTGAGTAAAAAATCCTGCTGAAACTTGGTCAAAATGTGATGTCGCCCCGGGAAAAGTAGATTCATAAATTTTATTTTACTTCCAAGCATATTATATCGTAATTATTCTCAAAAAGAAAAACACCATCATTGTGGTGTGTTGAATTAATCCAATCGAAAGAGAACACTCTAAAATATTGGCCGCCAACCGCTTTTCCTCTCGATCGCCGCCAGTCGTTGCTGTTCCCGTTCGAAGTACATTTCCAACTCAGTCTCATCGGAGTTGCCATATTCTCGACGCAGTCGCTCACCTTCAGGGCATTGGAAACACCGCGATCGCTTTTTCTGAAAGACTTCCGCGTTCACGAAATCATCCAAACACTGCGCCACGACCAGCTGCAGCTTTTTGTGAGGACAATAGAACGGATCAGTGTATTCCACGGCAAACCCCGCTTTAATGGTTGGTCGGTATTATTTAATTTATCTTATTCTTCCACTTCGGTCAACAATCCATAAGTAATCGCCTGACAAATCTTGACAATTTTTTATAATTATAGTATTATTTTTGCATAAAATAGTAATATTTAAGAAGACAAATATCCGCTTTGCGAGAGGCGGATTTATTAACCGTATGGAAATTCGCAATATCGCCATTATCGCTCACGTAGACCACGGCAAGACCACCTTGACCGATGTTTTGATGCGCCAAACAGGCATGGTCGAGGAAGGCGTCAGTATGGATAGCAATGCCCTGGAACAGGAACGCGGCATTACCATTTACTCGAAAAACACCTCGGTCTATTACAAAGACACTAAAATCAATATTGTGGATACTCCCGGGCACGCTGACTTTGGCTCTGAGGTGGAACGCGTCTTGCGATCGATCGACTCTGTGCTGTTGGTCGTCGATGCCTATGAAGGTCCGATGCCTCAGACCAAGTTTGTGTTGCAAAAATCATTAAACTTGGGTTTGAAACCGATTGTTGTTATCAATAAAATCGATAAACCCACCGCTCGCCCGGAGGAAGTCCATGAATTATTGCTTGAACTATTCCTCGATCTAGGCGCTACCGACGAACAGCTCGACTTCACCACCGTCTATGCCATTGCCAGAGAAGGTATCGCCAAACGCAATTTGTCAGACGACTCGAAAGACATGATGCCATTGCTCGATGTAATTTTGGAAGAAGTTCCGGTTTCCTCGAGCGCAGAAAAAGAAAACCAACCGTTGCTTTTACAACCATTCAACTTGGCTTACGACAATTTCCTCGGTCGCATGGCCGTTGGTCGTATTTATGACGGCAAAGTGAAGGTAGCTGATCAAGTGGTAATAAAAAACGCCAATAAACCAACACGCACCGGAAAGATCTCCAAACTTTTCAGTTTTGAAGGTCCGAAACGTAAAGAAGTAAAAGAAGCGACGGCCGGTGATATTGTAATGATTGCCGGTATTCCGGACATTGATATCGGTGAAACGGTTTGCAATAATGATAAGCAAGAAATTTTACCGGCCATTCTCATTGATGAACCGACCATTTCCTTGAACTTCCTAGTGAATAACTCGCCGTTCGCCGGTCGTGACGGTCAATACGTCACCACTCGCCAATTGCGCGAACGTCTGGAAAAAGAATTGGAAGTAAACGTCGGGCTGAAAATCGATTTTTCTCCCGGTGATTATTACAAAGTCTATGGTCGTGGTGAGATGCACATCGCCATTTTGTTGGAATATTTACGACGCGAGGGCTATGAAGTCCAGATTTCTCAACCGCACGTGATCATCAAAGAAGAAAATGGCCAGAAGATGGAACCGTTCGAAGAAGTCACCATTACCATTCCGGAAAATATGTCCGGCATCGTGATTGAAAAATTATCCAAACGCAAAGGCCAAATGACGGTCATGCGTCCGGAACACGGCAACTTGCGTTTGATATTTGAAATGCCGACGCGCGGACTCCTCGGCTATCGCAATGAATTCGTGGTCGATACTCGCGGTGAAGGCATCATGTACTCGCGCGTCATCGGTTTCCGACCTTATGCCGGTACCATTGAAAAGAGCCAGCTCGGCTCGATGATCTCCGCCTTTACCGGCAAAGCCGCCGGATACTCTCTGGCCAACCTCCAGAACCGCGGTGTGCTCTATGTGGGACATGGCGCTGAGGTCTATGAAGGCATGGTGATCGGCAATACGGCCAAGGGCGACGACATGGACACCAATCCTACCAAAGGTAAACAACTCTCCAATATGCGCGCTTCTGGTACTGACGAGGCTATTCGCCTCACCCCGCCATGGGAGTTGACCATTGAACGCGGCATGAGCGTCATGAGTGATGATGAATACCTGGAAATCACCCCGAAGAATATTCGCCTCCGCAAACAACTGCTCACCGTCAATGAACGCACCAAGGCAGCGAGACGATCGGAAGATTAAACCCAAACTTCATATAAACCAAAAAGCCCCGCTCAGCGGGACTTTTTGTATTTTAATTTTATTCTGGAAGCAGCCAATACGCTGCATGACCGCGTTTCTTTGATTCTTTTTCAATTCTTTTTCGAATCACAGATTCAATATATACTCGCAAACGATCCGGTTGTCCCAACAAATTACATCTGATCCAATCTAATACCGGACCAGGCTCATCTCCTTTACCATTGCTCTGCATGACAGACAAGATTTCTCGTATGGTTTTATCAACCACCGCTTTCTTATTTTTATCTGTTTGAATCAATAATTGCAATTTCTCTAATGCCAAATCCATATATGGCTTATACTCAGTAGCAAATATTTGTTCAATTCTATCATACTCCTCGCGCACCCAATTGATTCTCGCCTCCAGGGCCGCGCGGACAAACTGACTATCACGTTTGTAACTAAGAAACCCTTCAATATCATCATCAGACATATCCAGGGTTTCCCAATCCAAACGATCAAGCATCCGCTCCCAATCGAGATGATCACGCACGTATTTTTTATTATCATACTCGACCGCTTTGACCTTGACAGTAACCGACTCTCCAGTCCTTTCATCTTTATAAATTGCCATCAAACCTTCGTAATTATTCAAACTTCCTTCAGTCTGAGCGTGCTTATAAATCTGAGCAATAGTCATTCCCGAAAATCTAGTTGTCATATCTTCAGCTGTCCGACAACCTAATTTTCCTGCCAAATCTTCCACTTCTTGCCAGCTCAAATCTTCACCAGTTTGGGTATTATTAGCGTTAAGCAACACTAATTCTTCTCGACCCTCATAATCAACAATGTGCGGATCAGTCGGTAAAATTATTTCAAACAAATACGTTCTCTTCGGATCAAGAACCGCGGTATTCATTTTATCCAACATCCGCTTGGCCGGCACAGTATAACCTTCATTGTACAAACTGAATTTCGTGGCCATGCGCCACTCACCCTTCCAAAAATAACACACACCCAGAGACCCATTGGCTTTTTCGTAAATCTTTTCCGGTACGATGTCCAAAGTTTCTAATGGCAACTCCACGCCGGCCTTATGAGTTTTTTTGAACGGACGGGCCACAATATTTCCCTCATTATCGATAATCACGCCTCGAAAATTTCGCAACACTGGATAATGGTCCCACAAACTTTTCACCTCGGTCATTTCATCATAACTAACAACAGTGAGCCCCTCATAATCAGAACCCTTTGGTCCTTGATTGGTTTTTACCATTATTTGACTTTCCAAGAAACGAATCAATTCCCACAATTTCTGACCGGTTGGAAGCTCAGGACTCTTGGCCAAAGTGATCATTTCCAATATATAAGGCTCATCAGCGGAAATTAATTCCATTTCCGGATATTTCAATCCATAAATTTTTTCACCAGAGTGATCCAAACCCACGGTTCCAGACCGCACATCGACTGCGACCTCTGGGTCATGGGTATGGCCGGCCACCACAATCCGATCTGGGTCCTTGGCTACCACGGTTCGAATTTTCAGAGTATCTTGAACGCCTCCCAGATATGTTTTAACGCCATGAGTCATTTTCTTTTCCGTATTAGCATCCAAAACCTCTCCTGCCACTGGGATGCGTGGCAATGAAGCGTGCACGGCCACCAAATGTCGCCATTCTTTATAAACCGGCGCGGTTTGCAACACGTCCAATAATGCGTCTAAGGAACGTGGCCGTAATCGCGCCCTCTCTCGTGTTTTCTTCAACGTCCCTTTGTCAACGATGTCAATAAATTTCAGTAAGTCTAAAATAGTGCGACGAGTCGCTTTGGACCGCACCACTGGTCGCAACATTTCCTCGTTAAAATCTTCTTTCAACCATGTTTCCCATTCTTTGCCAGATTGTTTGAATGTATCACGCACCAATTGCAAACCATTACGCATGTTGACATCATGATTCCCCATGATCCATTCGGCTGCACCGCTCTTTACCAGATTGGCGGCGTAAAGAACAGTCAACGCGCTATAAGTACCACGATCAGGCACATCGCCGATAAAAACAATTTTTCTCTTTGGGAAGGTGGAATCAGATTTAAACTCCTCAGTCATTCTCTTTTTCAATTCCTGCAAAGCCAACAGACAACCATGAATATCACCCAGTACCAATAATTTTTCTTCCGGCAAAACACCACGGTCAATATCAATTACCCCTTCTTGTAACAACTTTTCATCGGCCATCAAGCGTTCAGCTTTCATTTTTCGACCGACCAACACTTCAGTGATTTTATTCAATCCAGATTCTGCCTTTTTCGAATGCAAAACAAAAGTCACCAAATTTAACTTGAAACGCATATCCAACAAACGAGACACGGTTTCAATGACCAGTGGATCATCAACCGTGGTCGCCATTCGCCGAGCCCAGAAATCCAAATCCACGACCTGACTATCTATGGTGTTTTGTTCCAAAAACCGTCTGCCAGCTGGAGTATCTTCGATCAAATTAATGGAATTCGGTTTTATAGGAATGCGTGGCAAACTGTCATCCCTCAAACGCTCTTTATACTTTTTTAAATAATCGAAAACATCAACTTGAGCACGATGTCCTACCGCGTAAAAATCCAAATCCTCAGCTAACAATTCTTTCTCCTCTGGCGGCAAGTCCACTTTCACCTCTGTCATTTTTTCATCCACCGTATATATCTCATCCAACCGATGATCATGATACAGCAAATCAATATTCACTTTCTCGCCTGTCTTGTGCGTAATAAAATCAGCTCCGATATGTTTATCGCGCTTGGCATCACGTTCCAATAGCGTTTTTAAAGAAACATCCAGATGCACACCCACCACCTTCCGTCCATACTTCTTCGCCTCTTCGGAAAATATTCTTCTGGTCTTGGGTGACAAATTCATGGCATCCACTACGACCACATTGCCGGCCCTCATTCTGGCTTCAACAATTTTTCTGGCGGCCGCGAAAGCCGGCTCAGACAAATTCTGATTACCGGGATTATTGGTAATCTCCGCGCGCAAATTGTCCGTAGCCACGATACTCTCGGCCGGGAAATGCTTTTTCGCAAAAGTGGATTTGCCAGAAGCTGGAGCGCCGATCATCAGAACCAGGCTTCCTGGTTCAATGCCGATCTCTGGAGTATGAAAAACCTCCGGATATTTCACCGGCGCGCGATGTTCCAAAGAAAACTTTTCACGTGGCATATAATTATAATATAGTTAAATCAATAACAATATTATACACTTTTTCGCTCATTCGCCCAAATCAATACCCCTCATATAACACAAAAGCAACGCGCGGGGCGTTGCTTTTAGTATATGCCTGATGTTAATAATAGACTTTTCTGTAATTTTAATTATTACATTTCATACCCCACCAATTCTCGATTTTTCAAAATTCCTGGCAAATTCAATGATATTCTTTAATACATCTGGAGTAATCGCCTGTCCTTGATCGGACAATTCAACATCACGATCTTCCGATGTTTCAATTATCAATCCATCTGCTCCGGCAAATATGGCATCTCTCGACAGCTGTTCAACGTAACGATAATCGCCAGCCATATGACTTGGATCAACAACCACTGGTATCGTCAATCGCTCTTTCAAAATATAAATATCTGAAATATCCGGTCTGTAGCGATAACCATCAGCCACTCCCACGCCACGCAAGCAAGCGATAACCTGACACCCAAGTCTGGCAACGTATTCCAACGCTAAACAATACTCATCAATTGTCATCCAATACCCTCGTTTCAACATAATCGGCTTATTCAAAACAATGGCCTTAATCGCTAAGCTTTGAATTAAATCATAACTCTGACAATTGCGAGAACCAATCCATGGCAGATTCGCCACATCGCATACATGATCAATGACTGAAAAACGATTTCTTTCCAATTCTCTTGCTTTATCCGGGCTTAAAGGTAGAACATTAGCATCAACGGGGTATCTAAATTCCCCAGTAACCTCACAAGCATAACCAACATTATAATCCTTTTTTACTTTCGTAACGATTTCCAACGCTTGCTTCCCCAATCCCTGAAAACTGACTGGGTTGGTTCGCGGTTTAAACGCGCCACCACGAATTATGTCCGCCCCAGCTGCCAACACTTTTTCAATGTTTGACCGGTATGAATCTTCATCTCTAATCGAACAAGGTCCCGCAATAATCAATGTTCTGCCACCACCGACTGAAAAATTTTCCACCGTTATTATTTGCCTTGGTTTATATTCCCCATCCAAGGCTCTCGCAATCGTCGACCATAGATTATTTGATTTCATAAATTTGTATTTAATAATAATTTTAATATTTTATTACGTACAATACGATGAGAATTTCGAACTGCGGATAAACGTTTTTCAATAATGTCTTCTTTTTCATAACGCACCTTCAATAAACCGCAAGAGTAATCAAATACATCACCCAAAAAATAGCCATTATTATCCAACGATGACAAACGCACTACGCCCTCATTATTTTTTAGTGTGCGCATTAGCCGCAGTATTTCATGGACTGGTCCATACATCGTTCGTTGAGATTTGGAAGACTCACGCACTTTCATGGAATAATTCAGCACATGTCGACGTAAACTCTGGTCTCGCAATAAATACAGCCGACGACCATGTAAGGAAGCTAGAATTAAACGATCTCCATGCTCTCCCAAGACTTCCACGAAACGATTACTTGTCAACTGGACACGACCAAAATCCAACCCTAATCCTACCCCCATAATTTGATCACTAGTCAAACCCCGACCATCAAATTTCCTGTCATCATTCAAATTTGAAAAATAATAAAGCAACCAAGAAAAAACATCAACAGGATTTGTGACTACTATTATTTTACCGGCATAATTATTATTTCTTACCGCTCTAGATAAACTCCAAATAACTTTCCAATTATCCAAATAATGCTTGAATCGTTCATTCTCTTGATTTCCGCCACTAGATTTATGACAACGAAAACAAACAACTAAGATATCAGAATGTCTTACCAATTCATTATCATTATAACATAAATGATAATTAATATTATTGTTAGCACTCTGCATATCCATGATATCTCCGCTTACACTTTCTGGTCGTCGATCAAGAATATTTATTTGATTCACCCAGTTTTCATCTAACAATAAATTCCCGACATGACTTCCGATCACCCCCCACCCTAAAATACCAACATTTCGATGATTAGGGACATTCACATAACGCATAAATAATCTTACCCACCGTTCAATCTGCCCTCGATTACCCAGAGCGATCGACCGAATTTCGACCATCGATTTAAACTTATTCAAATATTTTTTTAGTATTATTTTTGCTACCGGACGCAAGGACTCGATATAATATGACTCAATTTCAGTCTCACCTGGGAGAAAACTATCACGTACATCAGTTGTCAGAAAAAATATTTTTTCAATCGATATTGGTTGTTTACCTTGATTTTCCGTTACATAATTTACATCACCTGCAAATAGATCATTACCATTACGCCAACAGACCACCATATCATTGGCTAATACTTCAAATCCAAAAGGTAATAAAGCCTGAGCCAATGTTGATTTTCCGGATCCTGATGGCCCAACAATAAGATAACCGTTATTATCTTTGCTCAAACACACAGCGTGAAACGGGATAAAACAATCCTTAAGATGACGGAATATAGCTAATCTAAACCGTTTTTTACTTTGACTATCAATATTTCGATCCGAATAAGAAAAACAAAAACGCTCTTGTCTACCTACCACATTAAAAACACAATCCATATGACGTTAAATTAAAACAAATGAGGTATTCTCATTTGTTTATATATTCATCGTAAATATTTTCATAAAACTAGTTAAACAACCAAGCTAGAAATCGTACAAATAGTGACTGGGATGCCTTGGCTGGCTGTACAGACACAATCTCTTTTTCAATCGGCTCAGCCTTCACAGAGTCAATCACTTTAGGTTCCACAAACATGACTTTTGGTTGTTTATATTCTGGTGCCGGAGTAGTATAGCCACCATTCTCCGAATAATGACTCTTGATCGGTTCAATTGGTTGGGGCACGGACTTGGCCTGATGACAATGATATTCCCCGGTGCTCAATCCCCATTTTGAACAGTTCGTTCTGCAAGTATGACAACCGGACGAATCAGTACGACCGGGATGCGCTTGAGTAATAGCCGGCAAGAACAAGCAGACTATCAGCAGTAAAGAAACTAAATGCTTTTTCATAAAATTATTTCTTGATGTCTTTATCAATGTCTTCCAGGCTCTTTCTCAACATTTGCCTTAGCGTCGCCTTTCCTTTAGTGGTTTTGAAGTATCTTTCACGGCGTAAAGCATCTGCCTTCGAAAGATAAGCCTCAAAGAAAATCAGTTTTACTGGCAATCTCTTCGCGGTTGAGACATTATCACCACGCTTATGTTCTAAATATCTTCTATCGACATTATCTGAATACCCAATATAAAACTTTTTGTCTCTTAAACTCCACAGAACATAAACATAATAAAATCCCTCCTTCATAATATTTTGGCAGTGAACCATTCGTATAACTCAGGTACACTGCATGAACTACTCACTTACAACCAACTAAAGGCCGTGCCATGAATTCGAGCCTGCC
>Ga0233425_10005884_pt1 | contig 18804 bp, 19 predicted proteins | sample Watercolumn_Towu_2_FD_181712 | JGI IMG/M metagenome (GOLD analysis project Ga0233425, IMG submission 181712) | Freshwater microbial communities from Lake Towuti, South Sulawesi, Indonesia - Watercolumn_Towuti2014_140_MG | ecosystem: Environmental > Aquatic > Freshwater > Lake | place... | reverse complement strand
GGTGCATCTAGTGTCTGCCGTCGCATTTTTGGTGCTGGCGATTCTTTCGCTTAGTTCCGTCGTGGACCAGCCTCGCCTCGCAGCGATTGCGATGCTTCTCGCTGGAATTGCGGCCGGGAGTTTACTCTTCGATTTCCCGCCGCCGAGAGTCGTTGCCGGCGATACCGGTGCGATGTTCTTCGGTCTCATGCTTGGAGTTTTTGGCATCTATTCAGGAGGCAAGGTTGCAACGGCATTCTTGGTTCTCGGGGTCCCCCTCATCGATGTCATTCTCGTCACGATCCGCAGAATTTCCAAAGGAGCATCACCGTTTCGCGGGAGCACCCGCGGAGAACACTTGCATCATAGACTCCTCGCAAAGGGTTGGTCGGAGCGCCGGATTCTCCTACTGACATTGGGCCTGTCCTCTGCCTTCGGACTCTCTGCGCTCCTGCTCGGAACACTGCAAAAAGTCGTGTCCGCATTTTTCCTTTTCGTGGTGATGCTCGCGCTTTCCTGGTACTCACGACCACAAAGGAAGAATGTGGAATATAGAATGTAGAATGGAGAATAGAGCACGGAATTTTATTTCACGTGTGTTTTATAGTCCTCCATTTTCCACAAATGGATCGCAGGTTCCTCGTATGGATGCGCATTTCGCGCTGCGGTGACCACACCCCCCAACCTCTGCTCTTCAACCATAAATTCGATCCGCTCCTCCTCCACTTCTTCTAGTCTTCCGACAGAGCCGACCATTGGCTGTGCCCCCTTGATCGGACGAAACCGACCCACACCTCGTTCGGAAAAGGAGCATGCTTCGTAGTTCCCGATTTTTCCTGCTCCGGCCTTCGCGACCGCCTCACGCACAGCATTCGCGTGAGACAGAGGGACGTACACGACGACGTGGTACAGCATGCGCAGCAATCATACCTCCTTCTTCCTACTTCTTCGCAAACCGCATCGGCTCGCTGACAGCCCCGACAGGCTGCAACGAAACGATAATTGTTGAGCGCCCAATCGGTAGCATCCGCACTGTTGCGACTCCATTCTGAAAGTCGAGCTCGGAGAGAACCGCGGGCCTGAACTGCGCCTTGCCGTATGCAGTCCTCAGATGCAGGTCGCCTTCGAGGTTCGGGGAGCGAACGAGATTTCCCTGTGCATCGAGGAGCTTCACCCTCATAACTTCCCACTTGCGGCCTGAAAAACTCTGAGGAAGGGTGAGTTCCACGGTCACAACCTGTTGTGTCAGCTGCGTGACAGCAGGTGCGGAGCTCCGCGAGGATGAACTCATCGCAGCGGCTACTACTGGATGCTCCGAAGAATATTGAGAGAATTGAGATGTGCTTTGCGCATTTACCTCGGCGATCACCGGGATTGTTTCTGTGTCTTGGACGTAGAGCATCGGATCGATCGTGTACTTATCAAGCATTTCTTTGTTGAGCCCCGAGTTGATTGCAGCAACGAAGGTGAGCTTCGCCGCCGCGACCTCCTTGCTTGAGAAGGGCCAGTATGGGTGGAACGGTGTTTTCTCTCCTGTCAGTATCGATACATCCCTGTCCATCTGGAAATGGAGATGCGGTGCCGTGGCAAATCCCGTATCTCCGACAAGTCCGATGACGTCATCGGCATTCACAACCATTCCGACACTCACAAGTTGGCTGCTTAAGTGCGCGTAGATTGAATAGAGGGTGACCTTCTTCCCCTTCTCTGGGACATTGGGGTGCTTGAGTACAACATGTTTGCCGTAGCCTCCGGGGTTGTCTGCCACGGCAACGACGAGTCCGTTCATCACCGCGCGCACTTCTGTTCCCGTCGGTGTGAGAATATCCACCCCGGGATGTGAGCCACCATTGGCCTCTCCTGTTGCGTACGATCCCGCGTGCCCGACCGCGAAAGTGAGGCATCCATTCTGGATCCTAGTTCCGAGTGTCTTGGGATCGTACTTCGGAAGAGGCACCCACACATCGCGCGGCACCTGATCTGCGGTATTGAGTTTGCCGTCTCCGCCGTATCGAGACCACTTGCGGCAGTCGGGTACCATCTTGATCGGAGGAACCCTGCGCGTGTAGACAATCTGACTCTCATCTTCCTTGCCCCACACGGACCTCCAAAACACCTGCCACCCATGCTGACCGATCATATTCCCGACAACAAAGGCAAAGACCGACAGAAGCGCGATCCAAAATGTCACGCGCTGCGACAGCACGCGAAATGCATGTGGATCGCGTATGCTGTAGACCCTGTTTACAGAAAAGCCGTGAAGCGAGTGGCTATAACTGGACATGATGTTTATTTATGCATTAATTGTACTATATATAGTATTTTGAGTCAATGAGCGAAGTCGTCAATATCCGGCTTAAAAGCTATCTGCAAGCTGAAAATTGCGGATCAGGCCTGGCAAAATCTCTGTACGCTTTTCCAGTCGATATTCTCCTCACAGGAGAACTTGGAGTAGGTAAGACGACATTCCTACGAGGGTTTCTGAGGGGCCTTGGGGTAATGGAACACATCACGAGCCCGACGTTTGCTTTGGAACAGCGATATAATGTCAGGAATCAGGAATCAGGAATCAGGAATCAAGTTCTTCATATCGATCTATACCGACTCGATGAATCTCAAGCTGAAGAACTTCTCCATGCATCTCATCACCATGAGGGCATTCGCTGCATTGAATGGGCTGACCGCGTGGACGAAAGGCATCGCTCCTCTATACACATCCATCTGGAGGATAACGGCAGCGAACGATCGCTGCGCGCTACATTCAAAGACATTCCCATTCCCACGCGGGAAGAGATCGAGGTGTGGCGCGACAAGGTGGTTCTGCCACCGCACATCCAGAGGCACTGCGATACGGTGGCAGAGGTATGTGACCGTCTTGCAGATACTCTCCTCAAGCGCGGAAGTCTCGTGCGAAAACTGGCGCTCAGAAGAAGTGCCGAGCTACATGATCTCTTTCGCTTCGTTGACTTTCATAATCCCGTCGATGCCGAAAAATATCCCCCAACACGTGAGCAGGAAAACATCTGGAGTACCTGGAGAAAAAAGTTTAGGGACGTGAAACACGAAGAAGCATGTGCGCGCTTTTTAGAAGAGAAGGGCTTCCCCGAAATCGGATCTATCGTCCGTCCGCACGGACTGGGGCTTCCCCCGAAAGAGCGGACGACCATCGAGCAGATGCTCCTCTTCTACGCCGATAAATGCGTCAAAATCGACGAGGTCGTGACGATCGAGGAGCGCTTCGAGGATTTCCGGACGCGGTATGGAGAATCGGAAAAGGCAGAGATGTGGTACAGGCAGGCGAAGGCAGTGGAAAAGGAACTGTTTCCAGAGGGTGTTACGCTATGAGAGTTTCAGAACTTCAAGAATAGTTCATGGATGGCGGTTTCACTGCGCATTTCTGGATGAAAAGTTCCCGCGAGTAGATTGCCCTGACGCACGAGCACAGGGTTACCCTTGTATGCAGCAAGGACCTCAACACCTTTCCCCACCTTGGTAATCACCGGTGCACGTATAAAGGAGGCATGGAGAGGGTGACGTAATCCCTGAACCTTCAGGCTGCTCTCAAAACTCTGCGCCTGCGTGCCATACGCGTTTCGTTCGATAGCGATGTCCATCAGGCCAAGTGTCTTCGGTGCGTTCTTCCCTGTGATAAGCCTCGCAAGAAGTATTGCGCCAGCGCATGTTCCATAGACTGAGAGTGTTCCCTCTTTCACTCTTTTCTGAATCATTCTTCCTGTATCCGTAAGATCGAAAAGAAATTTACTCATGACGGTACTCTCACCACCGGGGATGATAAGGCCGTGCACGCCTGAGAGATCCTCTGATGTTTTCACCATGCGTGCCGTGACGTCGAGATTCTTCAGAATCAACAGATGTTCCGCGAAGTCGCCGTGGAAAGCGAGAACTCCAATCTTCAAACCTTTATAAATCACGAAAAATACTGTATAATACTGGACAAATACATCAATGGAACCTGAAAAAAAACCTGAGCAAAGTGCCGAAAAAGAAAAATCCGTGAGCGTACCGGAAAATCTTGCGAAAGAAAAAATTGCGGCGATCGGCAAGAAGGATGGGGCTGTCTTGGAACTTGCATCTACTGACCTGAAAACAATCCGCATTCGTGAAGCCTCAGAGAGAGCAACCCGCATGCTGAATCTATCGCCTGAGAATTATCAAAAGGCTGTCCTACTCGATGGTTCGCGCGCTGCAAACGATGAGGCAAACCAAAAAGAAGAGTGGAGGCGATTTCAAAGTGCGGTAAAGGAGGGTAAAAGCGAAGAACTCGCTCGAGGCGAAATCTGCATTTACCCCGAAGCGGATACATTGCAAGTCTTCGTCAGTGGGAACAGGGAATTTTTACATAATGACAATAACGATCCGATGCTTGGTCGCACGCCGAAACCCGGTGAGAGCAATAGAATCATCAGGAATATCTATGAACGATTCAGAATATGGAACGATCTGAAGGCCACCAAACGTGATCTCATGGTCGTTCGCTCCGGAGACTCTATAAAGGCAGGCGGCTACAAGGGCGGGATACAACTTGAAAACGATGTTGCCTACGCTCACTTCAGAACACTTATGCTTACAGCTTTGAGGGGGCAGGGACTCTTCGACAAAGGGATCGCAAATGATGGAAAGAAAAAAACTTACAAAAAACTTTCACTCACCGGCTTCAGCTACGGAGCGGGCATGATCGACCTTCTGCTTCATGACAAAGAAATTCTGAGCATTCTTGAGGAAAAGAACATTGTCGTTCAATCAACCGTCTACCTCGACGGAATCATTTTTAAAACAATAGGTGGGATCAAACGTGACGCAGGGCCTGCAAGACAACATGCACGGTACTGGCAGCCAAACCTGCTTCACGGAGAGCCTGTAATGGATGAACAGGGCAAACCTGTACAGACGCCGACGATCTTTTCCCGGAAAATTGGTGGCAAGGATGTGAGCCACGTCACCCTCAATAACGCCAATGACGCGGGCTGCAGAGTTGCTGAACCCGTCTTTCAATTCCTGCTGGAATCCGAGAAAAAAGGAAGACAGTAGACTATAGGCCCCTTTCCTGCATTCTTGTCTGCAAAGTCGGAATCTCTAGTCCTGGCATCGCTTGTCCAAGCCCTTCGCTAACTTCCGCAAGCTTTTTTGCATCATCAAAGTGCACCGTTGCCTCAACGATCGCGCGCGCCATGGTCGCGGGATTCTTTGATTTGAAAATTCCCGAACCGACAAACACCCCCTCAGCACCAAGCGACATCATGAGTGCGGCGTCGGCTGGAGTTGCAATGCCGCCGGCAACGAACATCACGACGGGGAGTCTTTGAAGTTCTGTCACCATTTCAATCAGTGCAAAGGGTACGCGCTGCTTCTCAGCATACAATTTCCTTGCAGGTGCCTTCATGTTTTTCAGCGCATGAGTCTCGCGAGTCATGAGCTTAATGTGACGCACAGCCTCGACGACATTTCCCGTCCCTGCCTCACCTTTAGTGCGGATCATCGCAGCCCCCTCCGTGACACGGCGCAGTGCCTCGCCAAGGTCGCGTGCGCCACAGACAAAAGGCGTTTTGAATTTCCTCTTGTCAATATGATCGAAGGGATCAGCGGGAGTTAGTACTTCCGATTCATCAATGAAGTCGATCTCCAGTGCTTCAAGGATTTTTGCTTCCGCGCTGTGGCCGATGCGCACCTTTGCCATCACGGGGATCGATACTGCTTTCTGAATTTCCTTGATGAGTTTGGGATCGCTCATCCGCGCCACTCCGCCCTGCGCACGAATATCGCTCGGCACGCGCTCAAGCGCCATCACCGCGCATGCTCCCGCCTTTTCAGCGATCATCGCCTGCTTTGCATTCACAACATCCATAATCACTCCGCCCTTAAGCATCTTCGCGAGGTCTTCGCCAAGGGTGTTTTGCTTCGGCTGCTTCATTCCAGGTTATTGTACATTTTCTCTACTCATTGACAAAAAACTCATTAAAAGAAGACCTTCTCACTGCAGAAATGCTCAAAAAAACATCAATCAGAGAATCATCATCCCATCTCCGAACGAGAATAATTTGCACCTCCTATCGATTGCCTCTCCATAAAGCCGTAGGACTTCCTCTTCACTGGTAAAGGCAGCGACGAGGAGAAGAAGGCTGCTTTGGGGAACGTGAAAATTTGTGATAAGGCCGTCGACGATCTTCCATGGATATCCAGCGCGAATAAAGAGCGATGTATTTCCCCTCTTCTTTTTTGGCTTTCCTGTCGCGGCAAATGCCGATTCAAGTGTACGTGCTACTGTTGTACCAACAGCAATGATTTTTCGTCCGGACTTTCTTGCGCGCGCGATTGCCTTCAAGGTTTTCTCGGGAATTTCGTAGTGTTCCTCATGCAGCTTCCCTCTTTTCAGATTTTCTTGCGTGATTGGCGCGAATGTCCCGAGACCCACATGAAGGGTGACAAAGCAGATTTCATGGCCCGCCTTCCGAAGATTTTTCATCAGGGTCTTTGTGAAATGAAGGGAGGCTGTGGGTGCAGCAACGGAGCCTGTGTGCCGCGCGAAGATTGTCTGATACTCGCGGCGCTTCTGATGCTCCGTGAGCTTTGAGCTCTTTATGTATGGTGGAAGCGGCGTGAGGCCGTGCTTCCTCAGAAACAGCTCAAAGTTTCCGATTCTGAATTTGGGACGAAGAAAATACTCATTGCGAATTTTCTTCTGCACAAGAAATATTTTCCGACCAAGTCTTAGCTCGGATTTTTCTTTCAGTAAGCGATCAGCAAGAGCGTGAATAATTCCCTTGGAAAATCCCAGACAGAGAATCTTCACACTGCCTCCCATTTCCTTTTTCAATTCAATTCGCGCCGGTAAAACCTTTGTATCATTGAAAATGAGAAGCGAATTTTCCGGCAGATATTTTTCAATATTTCTGAACACATCGAAGGAAACTTCTTTGGTTTTCCTGTCATAGACCATCAGTTTTGCGCTGTCTCTAGGGCTTGCCGGAGCAGTGGCAATGAGCTCCTTTGGCGCGTAGTAGTCAATCACACTGTCGCTTTCAGCACGAAAGGATTGAAGTTCGTATCGCGGTCGTAGTGATCCTCCTTCTCCGCGCGCTTGAGCAAAGATACGATCTTGTATGTCACCGGTGTGAAGAGCACTTCAATCGCGACTTTAAAGATGTAATTGGAAACGATGAGGGTAACAGCAAGCGACCAGGGAAAGACGCCGAAAGCGGATGCGATGAGAACGAAAGCGGTGGAATCAACCCCCTGCCCGACGAGTGTCGAACCGATGGTGCGCATCCAGAGATGCTTGCCTTGCATCCACACTTTCATTTTTGCAAGCACGTAGGAGTTGCTGAATTCACCAATGAAATATGCAGCGAGACTCGCGACAACGAGCCCTCCGGAGCTCACTCCCCCGAGAATCGCGCTGAAGGAATCATTACCAGCATATTCGAGCCACGCAGCTTCACCGGGCATTCGCTCGATGAGCGCGAGGCATGCTGACATCACTGTCATTCCCACAAACCCTGTCCAAATCACTCTGCGCGACCTGGCGTATCCGTACACTTCCGTGAGAATGTCGGAGAAAATGTAGCTCAACGGAAACAGCAGCGTTCCGGCATCGAATGCGAGGCGTAGTCCGTATATATCCACGCCCCAGTCGACAATTTTTGCAGAGGAGGCGATGTTGCTCGTAAGAAGCACCGTAACAAACGCGGCCATCACAAGATCAAAGTATCGGAAGGTTTTCATATGTTCTGAGCATAGCGTAAAAGACCAAACGCACTTGGTGTAGGTATAACCGGAGAATGCAGAACCTTCTCGATCGCTTCATCAAGAGAAAGGTCATGCACCTCGATGAGTTCGTCTTCATCTTGCGGAAGCCGGGATTGACGCAATTTCTTCGCGATGAAGAAATGATTGCTCATGACAACACTTTCCGTGTGACTACTCGTGCACCAGAAACGAATGTCATCACTGATGTAGCCTGTCTCTTCCTGCAATTCACGCTGGGCAGTCTGCAGCAAATCCGTTTCCTTATCGACCCTCCCGCTCGGAAGCATCCAGATCCACTGTCCGTAAAACGCGCGGTACTCCCGAAGCATCAGAATTTTCTGCTTATCAGTGAACGCAAGAATATGAACGGAATCGGGACGCCTCGCGCGTACCATCGATGATGGCCTGCCATCCGGGAGCACTGCCTCCTCTATCCATAGCTTCCATCCATGGCCCTCATAGAGATCAGTCATGCGAAGTATTGTAACAACCATCCGAAAAACGCATACTGCCTTTGCCCGGGGCGTAGCTCAGCCCCGCAGATACATTGCGGGGCCCCGCGGCGCTTTGCGCATGCGGGGTTGGCTAGAAGGTACCTCTCATACCAAGGCGCTCTAGCCATTGGTCCTTAGATTGCCTACGATCAACCTAGATCCGGGGCGTAGCTCAGTTGGCTAGAGCGCCTGGTTTGGGACCAGGAGGTCGCGAGTTCAAGTCCCGCCGCCCCGACCACATTCGCTCCATTCTCCTCTCCCCCATCGTCTGGGCAATTCTCGCGGCAGTGGTCTGAAAAAAGGTAGTATGAGTCCGTGCGGTTGAGAGTTCTTACAGCTTCGAAGTCCCCCCGAATTGCGCAGGGCCTGACGTACGATTCCGGTGATCGCGACATCCGTCCAGGCACACTCGTAAAAATTCCTCTGCGAAAAGAAATTGTCGACGGACTCGTGCTTGATGTTCTTGCTGAGCGAAGCAAGGAGAAATTTGCTGTGAAAGAAATCGTCGAAGGCGGTGAGACACTCCTTACCTGCGCACAGATGAAAACACTTCTCTGGATTTCCGATCACTACTGCGTCAGTCCGAGGAGGGCTCTCTCGCTGTTTCTGCCCGATCCGCCGTGGGGAAAACTTCGCGATGAAAGTTCTCAACACCGTAGCAGCGACAACGTTATCGCTGCTACGGAAATGCCCAAGCCCACTCTTCTCTTCGGTGCCGATCGCAGCGGCTCTTACATCCGTCTCATCGATGAAGCGCTCAAGAGAGGTGAGCAATGCATCGCGCTTTTTCCAGAAGTCGATGATGTCATCACTTTTTCTAAAACTCTTTCACAGAGATTTCCGGGGGTGATGCAAAGCGCTTTCCTTGGAACACTCACTGCGGCGACCGAGCGCAAAGAATGGCTGAAGATTTATCGCGGCGAAGCTCGCATCGTCCTCGGAACACGTTCGGCGATTTTTGCACCGTGCAGGGAGCTTGGACTTGTCATCATCGATAACGAGCAGGAGTGGACATATAAGGAGCAGCGCATGCCCTGCACCCACGCGCGCGACGTGGCGATCAAACTCTGCGAGTACACGGGTGCAAAGCTCATCATCGGCACCAGTTTTCCCTCGGTCGAACTCTGGGCGCGCGTGCGCGCGGGAATCTGCAACCTCACTCCCATCCCCTCCCCAAAAAGAGATGTTCGTATCATTGATCTCAAAGGCATTCCGTCAGGAAAACACTACCCATTCTCCGCACCACTGATCGAAGCATTAGAGAAGTGTCTCGATCGGCGTGAGAAGTCCGTTCTTCTGCTCAATCGCAAGGGAACCGAAACAGTACTCCTCTGCCGAGGCTGCCATTGGCGCGGAGGAATAGCAGAAGCCGATATTCGATGTCCTTCCTGCGGCTGCGTTGATCTCATAAAACTCGGTGCAGGCACGAGAAAAGCAGAGAGCATCCTGAAAGAATTTTTTCCGTCCGCGCGCATTGCCCGATTGGAAAGTGGCACGGCAAGCTCTCCTTCATTTGAAAGTGCAGATATCATCGTTGGAACACAAAGCGTTCTCCCTCTGCTCAATGACCCAAAGATCACGCTCGCATGCGCGCTCATCGCAGACATTGGCATGTCACAGCCTGATTTTCGCGCATCAGAACGTGCAGCACAGCGTCTCTCAATGCTTCTCCATCGTGGCTCGCAGATCAAACGCGAGGTGATCATCCAGACATTCCGGCCTGATGCGCCTGAAATTCTCACACTCGCAAAGGATTCGCCCATGGAATTTCTCGATCATGAGCTTCGGCTTCGCAAAGAACTCGACTACCCTCCATTCTCGACGATGATCGCTCTTCTCTGTCGCGGAGGGCAGGCGGAAGCTAGCGCCGAGATGCTCAAATCTTCGCTCAAAGGCATCCATATTCAGAAAGCAGTGCTTCCAAAAAAAGACGTGCGGCTGCTTTTGCGAGGACACGATCTGCAGCAGTCACTTGTATCACTCGATCTGAAGGATGTTTCGATCGACGTGGATCCAGTGGAACTCTGAACGGGGAATGTGTAGAGTGTAGGGTTGATGAATGCAGTCAGACGTTTTGACTTCCTGATTGTCAAGAACTGCGCTCGCGAAGGGGGCGGACTCCTTGAGGTGCTTCTCGAGAAAGAGGGCTTGTCTTTCACATCGATTGACCTCGACGCAGGTGATGCATTTCCTGATGCCAATACGTATCACGGGCTGATCGTCATGGGAGGTCCGGATAGTGCCAACGACGACACGCCGAAAATGAAGCAAGAAATCGAGGTGATTCGCGACCACGTAAGAAGCGGAAAGCCGTACTTCGGCGTGTGCTTGGGACTGCAAACACTCGTAAAGGCGCTTGGCGGAAGCGTTGTCAGAAATCCGGTAAAGGAGATCGGATTCCATGACCCTTCAGGAGAGCAGTTTGCGGTCGATCTCACGGCGCTTGGGGTAAAGGATCCACTATTGAAAGGACTTCCAAGCTCCTTCCCGGTGTTTCAACTCCACGGCGAGACCGTCGTCCCCGCCAAAGGGATGGCGACTCTGGGCACGGGAGAGTACTGCGTCGAGCAGATCATTCGCGCAGCGCCGCTCGCGTACGGCGTACAGTTTCACATCGAGCTCACAGAGCAGATGTTTGAGGAATGGATCAAGGAGGATTCCGAATTGAGAACAATGCACAAGGAGCAACTGCGGAAAGAATTTCAGGATTCTCGGGCAATTTTTGAAGAGCATCTAACGATCATGTTTGGCAACTTCCTTTCTCTCGCACGGAGCAGCACCGCTGTCTCCGCGTAGTTTCCTTCCCCATCCTTCCATGTTCCACCGCGCACATCTTGCGGAATTCCTCGGAACGTTTGTTCTCGCACTCGGAGTGGCGATCTCGATCGCATTCGTGTTGCCGCTTGCGACTCCGCTGCTTGCGGCTATGATCCTCGGTCTCTTTGTGTACACGCTGGGACACGTCAGCGGAGCGCACTTTAACCCCGCGGTGACGATCGGTCTCCTCACGGCGAAGAAGATCAAATCGACGGACGCGATGATGTACATCCTCGCGCAGATTCTCGGCGCTCTCGCGGCGCTCATCATCTGCAGATTCTTCATCACGAACACGCAGCTTCTCGCCGGAGAGAACACACTCAAAATGGCGGCGGGGGAAATTGTTGGAACGGCGATCTTCACTTTCGGTGTGATGAGTGTCGTGACAAAGAAAGTGCATGCAAATCTCTCCGGGATCGTCATCGGATTTTCATTGCTGCTTGGCATCATCTTCGCGTCGACGATGAGTAACGGCATCCTCAACCCCGCGGTGGCTTTGACGATCGGCTTCTCGCCGGTTGATGTCGTCGGCCAGATCATCGGCGGCATCATCGGGGTACAGCTGTATAAGGCTATTTGTTAGGGATTCTGATAATTAGTGGTGGAAAAGTAAATTTTATGCTATAATATTTCTATGTCAGAAATTTCTGATAAACAAAAAAAAATAGAGCACAGAGAGACCACTGCAACTCCTCTTCCCGAATTGAGCGAACATGCTCGACAGAGCCTTGCAGATTTGCTGGGACCCGATCGCACATGGGTGGGCTATGGACAACCTCCTAACGAAGATATTCTCCGTTTGGCAGAAACCCTTAACGATCCCCGAGTGTCGAAATTAAATCCAAAACAACAAAGGGAGATGTGTTCTACAGTACGCCTTAAACTGAGAAAAGATAATCCGGCAGAGAGCCATCTGTTTACGCTCGATCAGGTTTTGCAAAAAGTGCGACTAGTTATAGACAAGCTTCCTTCTGGGGATTTGTCAGACGTAGAGGCTTCACCACAAGCAGCGGAGACACGTTCGACTACTGGCGAGGAACCTGCATTCAATCGCGGAGGCTTTGCTCCAGATACACAGCTGCGCCAATACCTAAAGGAAAGCGGCCATCAGTTTTCCGAAAAAAATCCTGCATGGGATATGTTCCGCAAAGCGTTGCGCAGCATATTCGATAATTCTGATTTCAGCGGTGGTAAACCCGTCAGCGTCAATCGTCTCAAGGAACTTTGGCGAGCGCTTGCAACTGAAGACGAAAGCCCAAAAGGAATGGATAAGTCCGATTACGATTTCCGTGGCGTCAAAAAAGCGTGGGGTGTCTTACATATGAACGAAAAAATTATCGCAGCGGGGGCATATTGGAAAAAAACTGACGACGTGCCCGAAGAGCGTCTGAGTACCGCATTGCAGACTCTTACCCAGTTACATCCTGGCGTAGAAGGTACGAAAATTTTGCTGGCGCTCCGAAGACGCCTGCAGGATCTTCACATGCGCGAGTATCCTTGTCGGCTCATCGACAATGATCTACTTGATAATCTTCTTACAAAGGCCATAGATGTCTTGCAAATTCCTAACAGCATTAAAGGTGGTAAAAGTGGTCAAGTCCCGCGTCAGAGATTAAAAAGAAGCGCAACAGATCAATAACGGCATAATTACTGACAGTTCTTCAGATGATGCAGCGCGATACCCGCTGCGACGGCGACATTCAATGATTCCTTCTTTCCAAGCATCGGAATCATCACTGTTGCATCGCAGAGGTTAAGCAGTTCCTCAGGAATTCCCTCAAGCTCATGTCCGACGATGAGGCAGACATCGCCTGATGGGGAAAATTCCGAGAGGGGGGTAGCGTTACGTCTGATCTCCAACGCAATCAGCTTCCATCCTTCGCTTTTCAACGTCTCAGCGACCTCAAGCGGGCTTTTGTGGTGCTCCCACGGAACGGATTTCTCCGCGCCAATGGCGGTCTTACTGATTTCAATGCGCGGCGGATGGCTGGTATACCCGGTAAGGTGGATCTTCTCCACCTGAAACGCATCACAAGTCCGGAAGAACGATCCCACGTTCCAGAGAGATCGGATGTTGTGTGCCAGAAGTCGGATGCGGCGAGCGGACACTTCAGCGACTGACAAGCTCCTCAAGAACGCTTGCGTGGGGATTGGCAAAAATCTCCAGTAATCTCGATCCCAACGCCTGCTCATCAATGCCCTTCACGACATACGCGCATCCCGCCTTGGAACCTTCACCGAATGCGGAGGAAAGAGTGTCCGGTTCGTCCGTCCGAAGCAGCATCAATCCCGAAAAGAGAGCTTCTATTCGCGCTGAATCAAGCGGCTCTTCCTTTTTGGTTGTGCTGTCCCACCGGTACATCGTATTCCCGCGACGTACGTAGGCGACTTCCTTGTGAGGATTGAAAAGCGAGATCGAAGTGAGAATGTCACGCGGCGAAGTGCGTCCGAGCTCAACGTAACGAAATTGCTTGAGCCGGAGTGACGGGCTGACTCTGCGCGCGGCCTGCTCGACCGTGCGCTCTTCATTATTCACGATGATTGTATCAATGAAGAGCTCTGCTTGCTTCGCAATTCTCGCAGGAAGCACGGGTCGGCCTCCATTGGTGTCCTTTCGGATGCTCATTGTGCGTTCGATATTTTTCTTGCTCGTGAGCCACCATCGCAGCGCATCGAAGTACGGTTTTCCCTTCGGTGTGCGCTCGGGGTGGGGCATCAGCGCAACGACGTTGCCTGCAGGATTGCACAGGCCCGCGATTGCGAACATGGAACCGTTTGGCGTCCTTATGGGATCGTCACCGACATTGCCATTCGCATCGCAGTACGAAAACGCGATCTGATCGTTCCTCTTTAAGTCCTGCATCAGATCCTTGTCCTTCGTCGTAAATCTCCCTTCGCCATGAGCGATCGGCAGATGCATTACTCCTTTCCAGTTCGATGTCGCACAACGCTCCAGATCACACGACGATGTGATCCAGATCCACTCGCTGAGAAAGCCCGGAGCCGACCACACAGCGCCATCGCGAATCGCGTTGCGTGCAAGACTCATGTGAAGTCCCTTATGCAGCGGAATGAGACCGCTCTCAATAAGTACTTGCGCACCATTGCAGTTGCCGATGATCGCCTTCCCCTCCCCTGCCTTCGCGGCAAGAAACTCTAGAAGGGAATCGCGTCCCGCGACCATGCCCGACCGTCCGCGGTCTTCGTACGCAAAGCCACCAGGCAGAAAATATCCGTCACAGTTATCGAGGAATTTTCGGTCGTCATTCCAGCGAAAAAGCCTCGCCTCCATATTGCTTTCCCGAATCGCACGCACGGACTCCACTTCGCAGTTGTTGCCGGGAAAGGAGATAATTGCAACGAGAGGCTTCTTCACAGAAGCAGTATAGCTTAGCGTGTCAGGGTGAGTGTTTTACCTAAATCTTCATCACCTCTTCTTCCTTCTTCTTGGCCATCTCCGTGATTTTTGCGTTTGCCGCATCGACCGCCTTCTGCAGGGCTTCCAGCTGTGTGCGCCGAACATCCTCATCTTTGTCTTCTCGAATCGCATCCTGCGATTTTTGGCGGTGCGTGCGCACCTGAATACGAGCCTTCTCCGCCTCCTCATGCACCATCTTCACAAGCATCTTCCTACGCTCCTCCGTCATCGGCGGGAGCATCACGCGGATCATCGTGCCGTCATTCTGGATCGATGCGCCGAGATTTGCAGTCTGTAAAGCCTTCTCGACATTGTGCATGATCGATCTATCCCACGGTTGCACCTGAAGCGTCTTCGCATCCCCTACACTGATGCCAGCAACAGCCCTGAGTTCCTGGCGCTGGCCGTAGGCCTCAACGGAAATATGCTCGACGAGCGCGGCATTCGCGCGCCCCGTCTGGAGTTTGGCGAATTCACTCTGAAGGAAAGCGACGGTTTTGTCGGCTTCAGCGGAAAATGAGGCGACGCGTGGGTCTGACATAGTGCTATCGGTGAACGAGCGTGCCGATTTTCTCACCGCGCGCGGCACGGCGCAAGGAACCTTTCTTGAAGAAATTGAAGACGACGATCGGCAGATTTTTGTCCTGACACAAACTGAACGCCGCCTGGTCCATCACATCGAGATGCTGCTCGAGTGCCTGCGCGTAGGTGAGCTCATTAAACCTCTTCGCGTTCTTGAATTTGTGTGGATCCTTGTCGTAGATACCCTCAACGTTCGTGGCTTTAAGGAGCACATCGCACGAAAGTTCAAGCGCTCTGAGGGCGGCCGCGCTGTCTGTCGTAAAGTACGGGTTTCCCGTTCCCCCGGCGCAGACGACCACCCGCTTCTTTTCAAGGTGGCGCATCGCGCGCCTGCGAATGAAAGGTTCTGCGAGTTGCGGAACGTTGATCGCGGAGAGCACGCGCGAGCGAATGCCAAGCGCCTCGAGTGCGGATTGCAGAGCAACACTGTTCATGATCGTCGAGAGCATTCCCATCGCATCGCTCACCGACCTCTCAATTCCCGTATCAACGGTATCTCTATATCGCCAGATGTTTCCGCCGCCGACGACAATCGCCATCTCGATGCCGAGTTTCGATACTTCTTTAATTTCGCGTGCGACATCATAGAGTGCTGGCTTGTCGATACCGAAACCCGTCTTCCCACAGAGCACCTCACCCGAGAGCTTCAGCATGATCCGCTTGTACTTCATTCAGGGTTCATCCTAGCTGCTTTCTTTGCCCTGCGCAAAGCCAAAAAACGGCTTCAGGGAGCCCTTTTCTCCGGGTCTTTGTTCTTCGATGCTCGTAGACCCTTCACGAAACCAGCGATGACATCAATGACCTGTTTCCACGCCTCACGAACGGTGATTTCGCGCCGCGAAAGCGGGCCCGCGATGGGAATACTCTTCCATTGACCCTGCGCTGCGCCGGCAAATCCGATGATGATGCCAACTAAAATAATGAGTTCAAGAAACTGTCCGATAAATGGAATGAACCAGAAGATGATACTGAGGATAAAGAGGATGATTGCCTGCCGACTGTGGTACCGCACAAACGCTGACTCCTTGGCCTTGAGGAAGTACACGACGACAGACATCACCCAGAGGTAACTCAATGCCGCGAGGTCCTTGTTCTGCTCCACATCCTTCTCGGGAGTTGGTGGCGGCAACGGCTCAATCTGAAGCAAAGTGTCGTCCATACGCAATATTGTAGCTGATACACAAACCGTAGCTGGGGTTCATGAACCCCAGCTACGGAGCATAACTAAAGTAGTAGCATGTACTTGCTGCCCACAAAGCTCAGTGGCCTAGCCACGCTTTGCGTGGCGTAATAAAAAAGAGATCTGCTCTTCTACGACCGAGTTGTAGTAGCATTTACTTGCTGCCCCCGTAGCTCAGTGGATAGAGCAGTGGGTTTCTAACCCATTGGCCGCAGGTTCGATCCCTGCCGGGGGTACCATTCCTCATGTGAGCCTGAAGTATCTGCTTCTCATCGTCGCAGCGGCCGTCATCGTCTACGGCCAATCTCTCCGTAACCCCTTTGTCATTTGGGATGATGACACGCTGGTCTATGGAAATCCCGTGGTGCAGGAGTTTTCGGTGACGAAGGCATTCACGTCGTACGATCCGGAGCTCTACATTCCACTCACACTCCTCACGTATCAAATCGAGTACGCGATCGCGGGAGCCACTCCCCTTCTCTATCACGTCACAAATCTTCTCCTCTTTATGGGATGCGGGGTGCTGATTTTTTTGCTTTGCAGGCAGTGGTCAGGAAACGCGTGGATTGCGACTGCGCTATCGCTTCTTTTCATCGTTCATCCGATCAATACAGAAGCAGTGGCATGGGTGAGCGCGAGGAAAGATCTGCTTGCAGGATTCTTCGGACTCGCGGCGATGCTACTTTGGCGATACAACCGCTGGCTGAGCCTCACTGCTTTTTTGCTCGCGTTATTTTCAAAGTCATCCGTCATTCCTTTGCCATTGGTATTACTTCTTCTTGATTGGGCGGAAGGAAGAGACATAAAGGTATTTGCGAAAAAACTTCTTCCGCTTTTTGGACTCAGCATTCTCTTCACCATCATCGCGCTTCTTGGAAAAACAAAAAATATCGGATCGCTGACAGTGGTGCAGACAATGCTTCTCTCGGCAAAGAGCTTTGTGACGGCACTTGCGAAGTACCTCTGGCCGTTTGATCTCTCTTCTATTTATCACCAAGCAGGCACCATCGGATGGAGTTCTGAATTTCTGATTGCCTTGGGCATTTGTGTTGCACTTCTCATTGCGATATTTCTCTCACTTCGCCGTACAAAAATCATCGCGATTTCCGCTGCGATATTTATTTTGATGCTTGCGCCCTCATTTGCGAACTTCTGGAAAGACGGCGAGCTTCATTATTTCTCCGATCGCTACATTTTGCTCGCACAATTGGGAATATTCTTCCTAATGGCAAAATATGCACGTGTTATCCTGACACGCACATTGCAAAAAATTGTCGCAGGAGTTTTTGCTGTGCTTCTGATTCCCTTTGGTTTTACCGCCCATGCGCGAGCGCACCTTTGGGGCAGCAGCGAAGCGCTCTTCCGCGATGCACTGAAAAAGAATGACCGAAGCGCGCTGCTACATTTCAATCTCGGCGTTCTCGAGCACCGGCGGGGAAATTTGGAGGCAGCTTTCGGTGCATATCAAAAAACCCTTAGGCTCGATCCGCGGTTTGCAAAGGCTTATGCCAATATCGGAGCGATGCTCCTCGATGCAGGAAAAACTAACGAAGCAATCGTTCAATTTCGTGCCGCACTCGAAATCGATCCAACGCTCGAAGCGACCCGAAAAAATCTGGAGAAAGCACTCTTTTGAGGGGGGATTTTAGTGGTCAAAAAGGCACAAATACTTGACCACAAAAATCTCTGCGCTACGGTCCAACTCGATGAATATAACTTCAATTTCATACACGCCAAACAGAAGTACAAAAAAGAGTAAACTTCGTGGAGGAGGAATTGTGACGTATAACAGAGCACTTTCAGTAATGGGGGTGAAACTTATAGATAGAAACGGCAGTGAGCCCACCGCGGTGATGCCCAGCACGGAGAAAGAGGAACCATGTGTGGCATGCAATGAGCCAGATCCGATTACTGGGAAGTTTTGCATTCATTGCGGGATAGAAAAGCCAGAAAGAGAAATCAAACTGGGCAAGGAAAAAAGTGAGGACTACGTGTCTTTTGCAGAACTCGTGAGCCGCGATGCCCGACGTGAATTGGAAGATAAGTTGCGATTAGTTGACAAGGAAACGGAAAGAACATCCGCACCAACATATGCTGTTTGGAATGGGAATGGGACGCCGATACTTTCCGATCAGCCATTCACCGATCCTCCGGAGCTCACCTCGTGCACCCTTTCGGCCTTCAGAATCGAAAGGGTGGTTGGGCAACCTGATGATAGAGGATGGCTTCCCCGCGCTATAGCTCACCTCCGTTTTGGGGAAACACTGCGACTCTATGATATGCGTCTCGAACAGGGCGCTTCTAGATGGAAACTGAAGATGCCACAAAAGCCGAGAAAAAGCCCATGCTATTCATGCAAGGCTTCAGTCCCCCGTGAAGCAGAATTCTGTGGTTGTTGTGGTAAAACTCTTCCACCGAAAAATGAAATTTCACGGGAAGACGCATTTCACCCCATTCAAAACTCAGTGCGATCTAGACTCACAGATCTGCTCCTCAATGAATTCATGGGAATGGGACCCGAGACAACCTGTATCGAAAAACAGGTTAGCTATGAGGTCGGTAAAGGCGCA